>ENA-UOJB01001350-UOJB01001350.1-human-gut-metagenome-genome-assembly--contig:-C48-NODE-1350-length-20458-cov-5.627555_pt1 | contig 20458 bp, 15 predicted proteins | sample MGYA00242338_ERZ723885 | MGnify/ENA metagenome assembly ERZ723885
TGTTTCTGTTGCACAGTTCCTTTTCCTATATTGCTTATCTGGCCTTTTCCCTGCTCGTGTCGTGCCTCGGGGTTTTCGACGAGCTGGCCTATAACAGCTTTTATCCCCTGCTGTTGCCGAAGGGGCAGGAAGAGCGGGCCTACACCGTCTCAGCCATGCTCTATCCCATTTTGAAGGTTCTGATGATGCCGCTGGCGGCGGTGCTGTACGATAAGCTGGGCGTGGGACGGCTGCTGCTGATACAGGCCGCGCTTTCGGTGCTGGCGGCCTTCCTGGAAAGTCGCATTCGCGTGCAGGAAAGCCGCCGGGATCAGGAGCCGCTGCTGTCTCTGAAAACATGGTGGCGGGATGTCCGGGAAGCAGCCGCCTATCTGCGGCAGGAGCACGGCCTGCACGGGCTCTATGCGTACATGTCCGTTACCAACGGCATGGCCTCGGGCTATTCTCCCTTGCTCATCGCCTTTTTCCGCACGGCGCCGGGCTTCACTACCGCCATGTATTCCTTTTTCTCCGTTGCGGAATTTGCCGGGCGCACCATCGGCGGAGCCATCCGCTACCGCTACTCTCTCCCGGAGAAAAAACGCTTTGGCTTTCTGTTCGGTGTGTATCAGACCTATGAGTTGATGGACACCTGCCTGCTGTGGCTGCCATATCCCCTGATGCTGGTGAATCGGGCGATCTGCGGCTTTCTGGGCATTCAAAGCGCCACCATCCGTCAGGCGGCAGTCCAGCGCTATATCCCCGACCGGCTGCGTGCCCGGCTCAATGCCTATGAGTCCATGCTCTGCACAGCGGCGGGAGCGGCGCTCTCTCTGGCCATCGGCGCACTGGGAGAGGTGCTGGATTACCGTCTCTGCATGACCGTCTGCGGTCTGATCACCATGGCGGTGTGCTGGCTGACGGTATTTCTGCGGCGGCGTCAGGTGCGCCAGGTGCTGGCGGACCGTCCCGGTGTGGACCAGATCCGGTAGATACCGGTCCGGTTTTGTTTCCGAACATAGGCCAAAGCGACTATGGCCACTTTTTCACGAGGCAAAGCCGGCACAACTTTTTTCGATCTTTTTGCATCGAATATCCCCCGGGGGAGCTTCCGGAACCGAATTTCGTATGCTAAAATGCATCACGAGAACGGGCGAAAGGGCCCGAAATGACAGGAGGACCACCCCCAATGAAACGAATTCTTGCACTGCTGCTGGTGCTGAGCGCCGTTCTGGCGCTGGCCGCATGCAGCAAAACCCCGGCAGTGACCGAAGACGAAGGCACGACGCTCGCCTACGGCAGCGGCGACTACACCCGCATCAACCCCGCCATGGATGAGCACGGCGAGATCAACGTGCTGCTCTTCAGCGGTCTGACCGCCCACAACGGCAGCAACGAGGTCGTTTCCGGTCTGGCTGAATCGTGGGAATACGATGAGAGCGCCTGCACCTACACCTTCCACCTGCGCGACGGCGTGAAGTGGCATGACGGCGAGCCGTTCACGGCTGCGGACGTAAAGTTCACGATCGAAGCCATCATGGACCCCGAAAACGGCTCGGAAAACGCGCCGAACTTCGAAGACGTGGAGGAGATCACCGTTCCCGACGACAAGACCGTCGTCTTCCGCCTGTCCGCACCGAACGTGGCCTTTCTTGACTATATGACCATGGCCATTCTGCCGCAGCACCTGCTGCAGGGCGAGGACATGCAGGAATCGGATTTCTTCCGCCATCCGGTCGGCACCGGCCCGTATAAGCTGGAGAGCTGGGACGCCGGGCAGTCCATCGTGTTGGTCAAAAACGAGGATTATTACCTCGGTGCGCCGAAGATCGACCGCATCATCTTCAAGATCGTCACGGACGACAATGCACAGGCTCTGCAGCTGAAGTCCGGCGAGATCGATCTGGCCCTGCTCGATCCGAAAAACGCAAAGGACTTTACGGACAAGGAGGGCTACACCTGCTACGATATGACGACGGCAGATTACCGCGGCATCCTCTTCAACTTCTGGAATGACTACTGGACGGAGAACCGCGACCTCATTCCCGCCATCTGCTACGGCATCGACCGGCAGGCCATCATCGACTCCGTCCTGCTCGGGCAGGGCATGGTTGCCTATGGCCCCCTGCAGCGCAACATTTATAACGATCCTGACGTTGCGCACTATGACTATGACCCGGAAAAGGCAAAGACCATTCTGGAGGACGCAGGCTGCACGATGAGTGAAAACGGCTTCTACGAGCGAAACGGCAAGGAGATCGGCTTTGTCATCAGCGTGATGGCCGGTGAGCAGGACCGCATCGACATTGCACAGGCTGCCGCACAGCAGCTGCGCGATATCGGCATCAACTGCACGGTCGACATTCCCGCACAGATGGACTGGGGCGGGCAGATGGCCTGCCTCATCGGCTGGGGCAGCCCGTTCGACGCCGACGACCACACCTATAAGGTCTTCGGCACGGACAAGGGCGCAAACTACTCCGGCTACTCCAATGCCGCCGTGGACAGCTACCTGAAGCTGGCCCGCGAGACCTCCGACCCGGAGCAGCGCCGCCAGTATTACGCCAAGTTCCAGGAGGCTCTGGCCGCCGATCCCGCCTATGCCTTCATCTGCTACATCGACGCGAACTATGTCGCCGTCGACGGTCTGCAGGGCATCGCGGCGGATACCGTACTCGGCCACCACGGCGTCGGCATTTTCTGGAATGTTCAGGAATGGACGATTGAGAAATAACAACGGAAAAAAGCATCGGGAGGCTCGCAGAACCGGGCCTCCCGCATGTACGTTTTGACAGGTGATCCTATGGCAGAGCTACTGGAAGTAAAAAATCTGTCCGTCAGCTTTTTCACCCCGGCGGGAGAGGTCCAGGCCGTGCGCGACGTCAGCTTTTCGCTGCGCGCGGGTGAGGTCCTCGCCATCGTGGGCGAATCCGGCTGCGGCAAAAGCGTGCTGTGTAAGAGCATCCTGCACCTGCTGCCGCCGAGCGCGCGGCGCAAGAGCGGCACGATCGCGGGAAATGGCCGTGATATCACGCAGCTGCGGGAACGCGAGCTGCAGAAGCTTCGCGGCTCATTGTTTTCCATGGTATTTCAGGACCCGATGACCGCGCTGAACCCCAGCATGACCGTCGGCGCGCAGCTGGCGGCCGCTGTCCGTGTTCATGCGCCCCGCCTGCGCGGCGCGGCTCTGGAGCAGCGCGTGCTCGAGCTGATGCGCCTTGTCGGCATCGACCGGCCGGAGGAGCGGCGTGGCCTGTATCCGCACCACTTTTCCGGCGGCATGCGCCAGCGCGTCGTGCTGGCCATTGCGCTGGCGGGCGACCCGTCGATCCTGTTTGCCGACGAGCCGACGACCGCGCTGGATGTGACCATTCAGGCCCAAATTCTCGATCTTCTGCGCGAAATTCAGCAGAAGCTCGGCACGGCGACCGTTTTCGTCACCCACGATCTCGGCGCCGTGGCGCGCGTGGCGGATCGTGTGGCCGTCATGTACGCAGGGAAGATTGTGGAGCTCGGCACGGCGGAGGATATCTTTTACGATCCGCGCCACCCCTACACCTGGGGTCTGCTGCAGTCGCTCCCGGCGCTGTCCCGTGGAAAGCCGCGGCTGCATACCATTCCCGGCATGCCGCCCACGCTGATCGACCCGCCGAAGGGCGACTCCTTCGCCTGCCGCAACAAATATGCCCTTGCCATCGACTATGAGGAGGAGCCGCCGATGTTCCGCATTTCCGACACCCATTTTGCCGCGACGTGGCTGCTCGACCCCCGGGCCCCGCACATCACGCCGCCGATCGGAGGCGAGCGCCATGGCTGAGCCGCTTCTCGAGGTGCGCGGTCTGACGCACGCCTTCCCGCTCGGGCGAAGGGCCATGCTCCGCGCTGTGGATCACGTCTCGTTCACGCTCCGGCGCGGCGAGGTTCTCGGTCTCGTCGGCGAATCCGGCTCCGGCAAATCGACCATCGCGCGCTGCGTGATGAATCTGCTGCGGCCGCAGAGCGGGCAGATCCTCTATCGCGGCATCGACATCTGTGACCGCCGCGCCTTCCGCGCGAACCGCCGCACGCTGCAGGCAGAGCGGCAGATCATCTTTCAGGACTCCGGCTCGAGCCTGAACGGGCGCATGCGCGTGTGCGATATCATTGCAGAGCCGATGCGCATCCAGCACGTCCGCCCGCCGCGCGGCAGCTACCGCGCCGAGGCGGAATTCCAGATGCGCTATGTTGGTCTGGACGCGGGCTATCTGGACAAATACCCCGGTGAGCTTTCCGGCGGGCAGCGCCAGCGTGTTGCGATCGCGCGGGCCCTTTCCATGGAGCCGGAGCTGCTCGTTGCGGACGAGCCGGTCGCCTCGCTGGACGTCTCCATTCAGGCGCAGATTATCAATCTGTTTCGCCATCTGCAGGAGGAGCACGGGTTCTCCTTCCTGTTTATTGCCCACGATCTGGCTGTCGTGGAATTCCTCTGTGACCGCGTCGGCGTGCTGTATCAGGGAAGGCTCGTGGAGCTGGCCCCGACGGCATCGCTGTTCGCCGCGCCGCAGCACCCCTATACGCGCGCGCTGCTCTCGTCCATCCCCATCCCGGACCCGCGCCTCGAGCGCGCCCGCAGGCCGCTCGTCTTTGAGGGGCCGCTGCCGGACGGCGGCACATGGACGGAGGTCGCACCGGAGCATTACGTTCTGCTGGAAGGAGGGGGCGCCGTATGAAGGTCCGCCGGTTTTTCCTGCGGCTGCTGCCGCGCCTCGGCATTTTCGTGCTGAGCGTGCTGCTGCTCTCCGTTCTGACGTTCTATATCTCCCGCCTCGCTCCGGGCGACCCGCTTGTCTCCTACTACGGCGACCGCGTGGAAAAAATGTCCCCCGCCGAGCGCGAATGGGCTGAGGACAAGCTCGGCCTGAATGATCCCCTGCCCACGCAGTACGCCCGCTGGTTCAGCCGCGCGCTGCACGGCGATTTCGGCATCTCCTATAAATACAAGATGGACGTGCTGGAGCTGATCGGTGACCGCATTGGCAACACCCTGCTGCTCGGCGGGCTCGGCTTCGTGCTGCTGTTCGTGCTGGCTCTGCTGCTCGGCGCGCTGTGCGCATGGAAGGAGGACCGGCCGCTCGACCGCATCCTCTGCAAGCTTGGCACGGTGACGAGCTGCATCCCGGAATTCTGGCTGTCACTGATGCTGATCCTGCTGTTCTCCGTCACGCTGCGCTGGCTGCCAAGCTCCGGGGCCTACAGCGTCGGCCACGCGGACGATGTCGGCGACCGGATCGTGCACCTGATCCTGCCGATGTCCGTTGTCGTGCTGAGCCACCTGTGGTACTATGCCTACCTCGTGCGCAACCGGCTGGTGGAGGAGCTGCGCGCGGACTATGTGCTGCTGGCGCGCAGCGAGGGAATGGGCCGGGCGCACATCGTGCTGCGGCAGTGCCTGCGCAATGTGCTTCCGTCCTATCTCAGCCTCATGGCCATCTCCGTGCCGCATGTGATGGGCGGGACCTATATCGTGGAGGCCGTGTTCTCCTATCCCGGCCTCGGCACACTGTCCTACGAGAGCGCGCGCTACAAGGACTACAACCTGCTGATGGTGCTGTGCCTGCTCTCCGGCGCGGTCGTCATCGCATGCAGTCTGCTGGCGCAGGCCATGAACGCGCGGCTCGACCCGCGCCTTCGCCCGACGGAACGGGAGGTGACTTCAAAATGACAGACGACCGCTTTCGTCTGGTCGGCGTCCGGCCGCAGTCGCCCGCAGCACCGGTACGCCGCGCGCCGTGGTACCGCGGCAAGCCGATTTTTTCAGCCGCCGTTCTGACGCTCATCGTGCTCGGCTGCCTGTTCTGCGAGGTGCTCCTGACGCACGATCCGACCTATCTCGACCTTGCGCACTGCAATGAAGCGCCGTCGCGGGAATTTCTCTTCGGGACGGACCCGATGGGCCGCGATATTTTCTCCATGATCTGGTACGGCGGGCGCATTTCGCTGACCATCGGCGTTCTGTCCACGCTGCTGTCCACAACCATCGCCATTCTGTTCGGCACGGTCAGCGGCTGCGCGCCGGACTGGCTGGACCGTCTCCTGATGCGGCTGACGGAAATTCTGCTGAGCGTGCCGAACCTGCTGCTCGTCGTGCTGCTGCAGGCCATTCTGGGCACGGCAAATGTGCTCACGCTCTCGCTCGTCATCGGGCTGACGAGCTGGGCCAGCATCGCCAAGGTCGTTCGCACGGAGGTGCGCAGGCTGCGCAGCAGCGAATATGTGCTGGCCTCGCGCTGCATGGGCGGCGGCTTCTTCCACGTCCTGCGGCAGCACCTTGCGCCGAATTTCTTCTCGTCCATCTCGTTCATGGTCGTTATGAACATCCGCAGCGCCATCACGGCAGAATCAACGCTGAGCTTCCTCGGCATCGGCCTGCCGATCGAGGTCGTCTCGTGGGGCAGCATGCTTTCCCTGTCCGAAAAGGCTCTGCTCACGGACGCATGGTGGATCATCGTCATCCCCGGTGTGTTCCTTGTGGCAACGCTGCTGTGCATCACGGAGCTGGCCAACGCCATGCGCCGCTCGACCCGCGAACGCACGCTATAAAACAGGATTGGGACCATCGGCTGCCGCCGGTGGTCCCAATCGTTTTATTTCTGTTCCGGGAAGAGCCGCACAATGGCCTGCGCCGCCGCTGCCTGCTCGGCGCGCTTTTTGCTCGTGCCGGAGCCCGTACCGACCTCCCTGCCGTTGAGCAGGACATGAACGTTAAATTCCTTGCAGTGGTCCGGGCCAGTCTCCGAGATGAGCTCATAGCTCAGCTGCTGCGATTTTTTGCGCTGCACGAGCTCCTGCAGCTCCGTCTTATAATCGTGGGTCTTTTCCGCCTCGGCGAGCTGCGGCAGGATGAGCCGCGTCACGATGTCGCTGGCCACGGCAAAGCCTCCGTCCAGATAGCTGGCAGCCACAACGGCCTCCATAACATCGCAGAGGATGCTCGGGCGGCGGCGGCCGCCGCTTTGATCCTCGCCGTTTCCGAGCAGCAGATGCTCGCCGAGCGAGAGACGCTCCGCCACGGCGGCAAGGCTCTTTTCGCAGACGAGCTCCGCGCGGATGCGCGTCAGATCGCCTTCGAGCTTTTTGGGGAAAGTCCGGTACAGATACTCCGCCGTCACGAAGCCGACAATGGAATCCCCAAGGAATTCCAGCCGCTCATAGCTGCGCAGCGGGTCCTGATAGATCTCGTTTGCACAGGAGGTGTGTGTCAGCGCCATGCGCAGAAGCTCCGGATCGCGGAACTTGTAGCCCAATGCCTTTTCCAGCTTATTCAGCATGTTCTTCCCCCCTGGGCAGGATCATCTGCCCGATATTGGCACGAATTTCCTCGCAGAAGCCGCTCTCGACCGCGCGGATGGCCTGCCGGATCGCGCCGCGGACAGCGGCGGCGTCGGACGAGCCGTGCGCCTTGATGACCGGGCGGCTGATGCCGATGACGATGGACCCGCCCGTTTCGCGGTAGTCCATGGTCTTGCGGATGCCGTTCAGGCCCTTTTTACACAGCAGCGCGCCGAGCATCGTCAGCGGATTGCGGTAGAACATCTGCTTCATCATGCCGGACATGAACATGGCCGTGCCCTCCATGGTCTTGAGCAGGACGTTGCCGGAGAAGCCGTCCGCCACGATAACATCCGCCGCGCCGAACGGCACATCGCGCGCCTCGACATTGCCGACGAAGTGGATGGTCCCCTGCTCCGCGGCGCGCTTCAGAAGCTGATGGGCCTCGCGGTGGAGCGGGTCGCCCTTCGTATCTTCCGCGCCGTTGTTCAGAAGGCCCACGCGCGGCGACTCGATGCCGAGCGCCTTCTGCGCGTAGAACGAGCCCATGCAGCCGAACTGCAGCAGGAATTCCGGCGTGCACTCGGCATTCGCGCCCGCATCGATGAGAATGGCGTGGCCGTCCTTCGTCGGAAGGACCGGCGAGAACGCCGCGCGGCGGATACCGCGGATGCGCTTGACGAGCAGCGTGGCCGCCGTGAGCAGCGCGCCGGTATTGCCGGCCGAGATGAACGCATCACCGCCGCCCTGCGCCAGCATTCTTGCGCCCAGCACGAGCGAAGAGTTCGGATGCTGCTTCACGACCGCGGCGGGATCGCAGTGCATGTCCACCACATCCTCGGCATTGGCAAGCTCCACGCCGTCCGGGAGCGTATCCCAGCCCTGGGCCTTCATGCTGGCAAGGATATCCGCGCCGCGGCCGACCAGAACGATCTGCACGCCGAACTCCTTTGCCGCCTCCAGTGCACCGCGCACCACGGCATCCGGGGCGTTGTCGCCTCCCATTGCATCCAGAATGATTTTCATGCCTGTTCCCTCATTTCTCCATGGCCTCCAGGTGCGCAAGCGACCGGTTGGCAATGGCCAGATTCTTGTTTGCTTTTCCACGCACCCGCTGCTCGAGCGGGGCGATGATGCCGAAATTCACATTCATCGGCTGGAACGATGCCACGGTGCTGTCGCTGACATAGTGCGCCAGCGCGCCGATGGCCGTCACGGTGCCGAAGTCCGGCACGGGCCTTCCCTCCAGCCGCGCCGCCATGCTGACGGCGGCAAGATAGCCGGAGGCGCACGATTCGACATAGCCCTCCACGCCCGTCATCTGCCCGGCAAAGGCGACCATGGGGTCGCGCCGGTCTGCGTAGCACGCGTCGAGCAGCTTCGGTGAATTCAGAAACGTGTTGCGGTGCATCACGCCGTAGCGGACGAATTCCGCATCGTGCAGCGCCGGGATCATGGAGAACACGCGCTTCTGCTCCGGAAAACGCAGGTGCGTCTGGAACCCGACGAGATTGTAGATGTTTCCGGCCGCATTGTCGCGCCGGAGCTGCACAACGGCATAGGGCTCGCGGCCCGTTGCCGGGTCCCGCAGGCCGACGGGCTTCAGAGGGCCGTAGCGCAGCGTGTCCTCGCCGCGGCGAGCCATGACCTCGACCGGCATGCAGCCCTCAAAGACGTTTTTGTCCTCAAAGCCGTGCACCTCCGCTTCCTCGGCGGCGGCCAGCTCCCGGACGAAGGCCTGATATTCCTCGCGCGTCATGGCGCAGTTGATGTAATCCGCGCTCCCGCGGTCATAGCGGGAGGCGTACCACGCCTTCGTCATATCGATGGACTCCAGCGTGACGAGCGGCGCAGCCGCGTCAAAGAAATGCAGATAATCCGTCTGGCCGAAATAGCGGCCGATGGCCTCGCTCATGGCGTCGGACGTCAGGGGGCCCGTCGCGATGATGACCGGCCCCGCCGGGACCTCGGTCACCTCCTCGGAGATGACCGTGATATTCGGGTGGCTGCGGATGCGCTCCGTCACCATACCAGAAAAGCCGTAGCGGTCGACGGCAAGGCAGCCGCCCGCCTCGACGCGCGTGGCATCGGCGCACTGCAGGATGAGACTCCCGAGCCGCCGCAGCTCCTCCTTGAGCAGGCCGACGGCATTTTCCAGCCGGTCGCCGCGCAGGGAGTTGGAGCAGACAAGCTCCGCAAAATCCGTGCAGTGGTGCGCAGGGGTCATTTTTACCGGCTTCATCTCGGACAGGCGGACGGCAAAGCCGCGCTCGGCAAGCTGCCATGCGGCCTCACTGCCCGCAAGTCCCGCGCCGATCACGCGTACTTCGGTCATGCTTCGCTCTCCGTTTTTGTCTTTTTGCGTGCGGCAGGCTTTTTCTCCGCCGCTTTTTTCGTGGTCTTCGCAGTTTTTGCGGCCTTGGCGGCCTTGGCCGTCTTCCCGGTCTTCGATGTCTTGGCCGTTTTGGCGGGCTTTTTTTCGGTCTCCTCCGCAGCCGGGGCGATCTCCTCGGCATTCTCGACGGTGTCCGTCGTGGCCTTCGGCATGCGGCGCTTATAACCGCGCTTATCCTCCGGCAGGAAGTCCGGGCACTTTTCGTTGATGCAGAACGGCTTCATCTGGCCGCGGCCGGACTTTTTGAACATCGTCTGCCCGCAGCTCGGGCAATCCTGCGCCGTGGGCACGTCCCACGTCATAAAGCCGCACTCCGCGCCGCGCTCGCAGGCGTAGTAGACATAGCCCTTTTTTGACTTGCGCTTGAGCATCCCACTGCCGCAGCGCGGGCAGCGGCCCGGCATACGCTCGACGAGCGGCTTGGTATTCTTGCACTCCGGGAAGCCGGGGCAAGCCAAAAACCGGCCAAAACGGCCGCTCTTGATGACCATTTTGCGCCCGCACAGCTCACAGACCTCATCGGTCTCTTCATCCGGCACCTTGATGCGCACACCGTCGAGAGCTTTCTCGGCATCCTCCATCTCGCGGTGGAAATCCTGATAAAAATCGCGCAGGACGGTCTTCCAGCCGACCTTTCCGGCCTCGACCTCGTCGAGCTGGTGCTCCATATTCGCCGTGAACTCGACATCGATGATGTCGCGGAAGCGCTCGATCATCAGCTCGGTCACAACGCGGCCGAGCGGTGTCGGCCAGAGGCGCTTGTCCTTCTTGATGACGTACTCGCGGTCCTGGATCGTCGCGACGATCGACGCATACGTCGACGGGCGGCCCACGCCGCGCTCCTCCATCGCCTTGACAAGCGTCGCCTCGGTGTAGCGGGCGGGCGGCTGGGTGAAATGCTGGGCCTTTTCCTGCTTTTCGGCAGTCAGGCGTTCGGAGCCGTCGAGATCGGGCAGCGAAGAGGAGCGCTCCTCGGCCTCGTCGTCGCGGCCCTCTTCATACACGGCGGTAAAGCCGGAGAATTTCAGGATCTGGTCGCTGGCGCGGAAGGCATGGCCCGCGCATCGCGCGTCGATCTGCACGGCGTCATAGCGTGCATCGGACATCTGGCAGGCGACGAAGCGGCTCCAGATCAGCTTGTACAGCCGGTACTGCTCGCGCGTCAGGTCTGCCTGAATGCTCTCGGGGTCGAGCCGGACATTGCTGGGGCGAATGGCCTCGTGCGCGTCCTGCGCGCCCTCTTTCTTGCGGAAATGGCGGGGCTGACCGGGATAGTAGGCCGGGCCGTAGCGATCGGTGATAAAATCACGCGCAGCGGCCAGCGCCTCCTCGGACAGGCGCAGGGAGTCGGTACGCATATAGGTGATGAGGCCGACGGTGCCCTCGCCGCTGATGTCGACGCCCTCATAGAGCTGCTGCGCAACGGCCATCGTGCGGCGCGGCGTCATATTGAGCTTGCGGGAGGCCTCCTGCTGCAGCGTGGAGGTGATGAACGGCGGCGTCGGCGAGCGGCGCTTTTCCGTGCGCTTGATGCCCGCAATGGTGAATTCCTGCCCGGCGATGTCGCGCAGGACCTCGTCGGCCTCGGCCTCGCTGTGCAGCTCGCGCTTCTTTTCCTCGCCGTAATAGTGCGCCGTGAAGCTGCCCGGCTTGTTCAGGCAGCGCAGCAGCACGTCGATTGTCCAGTATTCCTTCGGCACGAAGGCCTCGATCTCCTGCTCGCGCTCCACGACAAGACGCGTGGCAACAGACTGCACGCGCCCGGCGGACAGGCCGCGGCGGATCTTCTTCCACAGCAGCGGGCTGAGCTGGTAACCGACGATGCGGTCAAGGATCCGGCGGGCCTGCTGGGCGTCCACCAGATTATAATCGATGCTGCGCGGCTCCTGAATGCTGCGCGTCACAACGTTTTTTGTGATCTCGTTGAACGTCACGCGCTCCGTCTTGTCATCCGGCAGCTCAAGCAGCTCCTTCAGATGCCACGAGATCGCCTCTCCCTCGCGGTCCGGGTCGGTCGCGAGGTAGATGTGCTTTGCGGCTTTGGAAGCGCTGCGCAGCTCGGAGATGATCGCGGCCTTGCTGGCCAGCGGCTGATAGTCCGGTTCAAAATCGTGCTCCAGATCGACGCCCATCTTGCTCTTGGGCAGGTCGCGCAGGTGGCCCATGCAGGCCTCGACGCGATAATCCGGGCCGAGATATTTTCCAATGGTCTTTGCTTTAGACGGTGACTCGACGATCACCAGATTCGATCCCTTTGTCATGAAGGGAACCTCCATATATCCATTATCCTCCGGCGCGCTGATAGCGGTTGCCGGGAAGCTTTTTGGCCAGCCCCTTGATCTGGAGCATGGTCATGGCCGCAAGCAGGCGCTGCGGCGGAAGGCCCGTATGCTCCGTGAGAAGATCCGCAAGGATCGGCTCCGGCGTCAGGGCGGCATAGACCGCCGCTTCGTCGCCGGACAGGGCGGGCGGTGCTTTCTTTCTGTCACTATACGGCCTTGCAGGCGGATTGTCAATGTCTTTTTTGTCGAGGGCTGGGGACTTTTCCGGTGAAGGCGCTGCCGGGCGGGCCGGTTTTGCCGGTCTCTCCGGCAGGGGCTGCGCAGGGACGGCCGCTGCGTAATGCGACCCAAAGCGCTGCTCCATCACCTCGCGGCGGCGACCGTCCGCCAGCTTGCCCGGAAACAGGTGCGTGTATTCCTGCAGCAGCTCCCAGCCGTTTTCGGGCATGAGCGCACCCTCGCGCAACAGGCGGTTCGTCCCCTCGCACGAGGCGACGCCGAGATTGCCGGGAATGGCAAATACGTCCCTGCCCTGCTCCAGCGCCAGCCGCGCCGTGATGAGCGCACCGCTCTGCGCCGAGGCCTCGACCACGAGAACGCCAACGGAAAGGCCGCTCAGAATACGGTTGCGCACCGGGAAATTGCCGCGCATCGGGCTCGTCCCCGGCGGGTATTCGCTCAGGAGGCAGCCTCTCGACGCGATCTGCGCAAACAGCTGGCCGTTTTCCGGCGGATAGGCGATGTCGAGCCCGCAGGCCAGCACACAAACGACCGGCTCCGGCAGGTCCATCGCGCTCTGCAGCGCCATGGTATCGATGCCGCGTGCACCGCCGGACATCACAAGCCCGCCGCTTGCGGCGATCAGGCGGGAGAACTGCTTTGCGTGCAGCAGGCCGTAAGCGCTGCACCGGCGTGAGCCGACAACGGCGATCGCGGCCTCGTGGTCAAAGTCCGGCAGACGACCCTGATAATACAAAAGCGCGGGCGGGTCTGCAATGTTGCGCAGCCGCTCGGGATAGGCAGGCTCCGCATAGGTCAGAAGGCGGATGTCAAAACGGTCACACTGCGCCAGAATGCGCTCCGCGCCGTCCAGCGTTTTGTCGAGCAGCGGCTCGAGCCAGCTCCGCCGCAGGCCTTCCTCCGCCTGCAGCGCGGCCCGGTCCATGGCATAAATGCGCTCTGCCGTGCCGAACCGGCGCAGCAGCTCCGCGCGGCCCCGGACCCCGATGCCGCTTCGCGTTGCCAGCCAAACCCAGTGCTTCTGCATCTGCGCGCCCTCCTTCCGTGTTCTCCCGCGCTACGGCCGCATCTGCCACAGCACGATCGCCGCCGCGACGGCCGCATTGAGCGACTCGCAGCGCGGCTGCATGGGAATGATGATCTGCCGGTCCGAGGCGGCGAGCAGCTCCGGGCAAATGCCCTGCCCCTCGCTGCCGATGACGACAAGATGGCGCATCAGATCGACCTCGCGCAGATCGCACGCCGTGTCGGACAGCGCCGTCGCCGCAATGGGGATCCCGGCGGCATGGCAGACACGGAGGACGTCCTCCATCGGTGCGCTCTGCGGCGGACGGCGGAACACCGCGCCCATGGAGGCGCGCACCGTCTTTTCGGAAAACGGGTCGGCGCAGCCGTTCGTCAGCAGGACCGGCAGGTCGAAGGCGTCGGCCGTGCGCAGGATCGTGCCGAGGTTTCCGGGGTCCTGGATGCGGTCGAGCAGGAGCATGCCGGGCTGCACCCGGAGCGCGCCCTCCTGCGGCAGGCGCAGGGAGAATAAAACGCCCTGCGGCGTACGCATACTCGAAACGCTCTGCATCAATGACGCAGGGACCTCGACCAGACGTGCCGACGATGGGAGTGCCGGGCAGCGCTCCGGCTCGCTCGTCAGAACGGCCGTCACCTCGGGATACCACTTGAGTGCCTCCTCCAGAAGCTTCCAGCCGTCCGCCACAAATTCGCCGCAGCTCTCGCGATAGGCGCGCGAGGTCTGCAGCTTCCGCATGTGCTGCACGAGCGGATTGTGACTGCTTGTGATACGCTCCATTCGGGAGGCCCTCCTCTGGTTTGATTTCTATATTAAATAGTATAGCACATCACTTTTCGGAAATCAATGCATGTTTTCCCGCCGCATCGTGCGGCCAGTTGCGCCAAAATGCGACATATGCTATAATGCCTGCAGACACGATATTTCCGGAGGTGAGCGGATGGCGCGCATCAGGCATGATCTTAACACGATCTATATTTCCGGGCGGCTGCAGGAGAGCCTGCGGCCGGTCTCCCACTGCGCACTGACGGCGATCGTTGCACCCATGGGCTACGGCAAGACGACGGCCGTCAACTGGTTTCTCGCCAGAGAGGCGCCGCCACACTGTATCCGTATCAGCGTCTATTCCGCCCACCTTGCCATTCTCTGGCGAAGCGCGCAGGAGGCCTTTGCCCACGCCGGGTTCCCGTTCCTGCGTGACTACGACTGCCCTGTCGATGCCGCGGGCGCAGGGCTGCTGGCGGACGGCCTGTGCCGCGGGCTGGCCGGGCCGGAGCCGTGCTATCTCTTCCTCGACGATTTTCACCTGCTGGCCGATGCGCGCGTCGCGGATTTCCTGTGCACGCTTGCAAACCGCCTGCCGGAAAACGTCCACCTCATCGTTGCCGGGCGCGACCGCTTTCTGCCTGCCGACGCGCAGCTGCGTCTGGGCATCCGCCTGCACCGGATCGGCGCGGAGCAGCTCCGGCTTGGCCGCGAGGAGCTGGCCATCTATGCCCGCCGCTGCGGCGCCGCGCTGTCCGAGTCGCAGCTGACCGCGCTTCTGACCTCCACGGAGGGCTGGTTCTCCGCCGTCTACCTCAATCTGCGCTCGCTGGCCGAGCGCGGAACGCTGGCCGACGGAAATTCGGATATCTACGCCATGTTCACGGCCGCCATGCTTGACCCGCTGCCGCAGCGCACACAGGAATTTCTGGCCGTGCTCGGTCTTGCCGATGAATTCACGGCGGAAATGGCGCGCTTTGTCACCGAAGAGCCGGAAACGGAGCAGCTGCTGGGCGCGCTGACTGCGCAGAACGCCTTTGCCAGCCTTCTTCCGGACGGCGTGACCTATCGCTTCCACCACATGATGAAGGCCTGCGCCGCGCAGGTCTTCCGCACGCTCCCGGAGCCCCGGCAGCGGGCCTGCCGGGCGCGCTATGGGCGCTGGTACGCCGCGCACGGGCAGATGCTCCACGCCATGGATTCCTTCCGGCGCTGCGGCGACTATGCTTCCCTGCTGGACGCTGTGACGCAGGACGCCGGCATTCTGCTTTCCACGCTGGACCCCGCTCTGGTGCTTTCTGCGCTGGAGGAATGCCCGAAAGACGCGCTGCTGGCGCATCCGCTTGCCATGCTGGGGCTGATGCGCTGCATGTTCAACTGGAGCCGTATCCCGAAGATGCTGGAGCTGCGCGAGCTGCTGCAGAGCGCGCTGGACGCGCACCCGGAGCTGCCGCCGAACGAGCGCGGAAATCTGCTTGGCGAATGCGACCTCATCCTGAGCTTCCTATCCTACAACGATATTTCGGCCATGAGCCGCCTGCACCGCAGCGCCAGCAGCAAAATGACCCGTCCGGCCATCACCATCCGCCGGAGCGGCGGCTGGACGTTCGGCTCGCCCTCCGTGCTGATGATGTTCCACCGGACGCCCGGCGCGCTGGAGGCAGAGCTGTCCGAGATGGACGAGTGCATGCCGCATTATTACCGCGTCACGAACGGCCACGGCCGCGGGGCGGAGCAGATCATGCGTGCGGAGGCGCTGCTTCTGCAGTGCCGCTTTGCCGACGCCCATATTGCGCTGGAGCGCGACCGGAGCACCGGGCCTCTGCAGGAGAGCATGGCCCTGTGCTGCGACCTTCTGGCGCTGCGGCTGTCGCTTTTCCGGGACGTTTCCCTGCCGTACACGCGCGAGCAGCGCAACGCCGGGCTGGTGCGGCAGCACAACGCCGCATGGCTCCCGATCTTTTACGCCATCTGCGCCTATTATGATGCGCTGCGCGGAGATACGGAGCGCATTCCGGAGCTGTTCCGCCTGCACCGGCTCGACACCGTCCACATTCTGGCCCCCGGACGGCCGATGTATGACATGATCGAAAATCAGGTCTGGCTGGCGCAGGGAGAGTATGCCCGGCTCATCGGCCGGAGCGAGGCGCTTCTGGCCGCCTGCGCGCGATTCCCCTATGCCCTTGTCGCCCTCCATGTGCGCATCCAGACGGCTGCCGCCTATGCGCAGCTCGGCAAACGCGCCGAGGCCGAGGCGCTGCTGGAGCAGGCTCTGGCCGATGCCGCGCCGGACGGACTGATTCTGCCGTTTGCGGAGAATTACCGCTATCTTGCGCCGCTGCTGGAAAATCGCCCGGACACGCAGGCGATCGCGGAACTGGGCAGGCTGTCTGAGGCGCGCCGCACCCGGCCTGCGGCCCTCGCCGGGCTTACCCCGCGGGAGCTGGAGCTTGCCGACCTGCTTGCGCAGCGCCTGACGAACCGCGAGATCGCCGGGCGGCTCGGCCTCTCCGAGGGCAGCGTCAAGCAGTATCTGAACCAGCTCTATGCCAAGCTCCACATCGACGGCGACACCCGCCGGAAACGGCAGGAGCTTGCAGTCCTGTTAAAGCAGCCTGGTTAACCTTTGGTTAATAGACTTTCTGAACATTCCGCCGTACAATGTCTCTGTACGGTGGAATTTTTTACCCGGCAGAAAACGGAAAGGAAGGATCGAATCATGAAAAGAGCATTTTCCCTGCTTCTGGCCCTTGCACTCCTCTTGACCCTCGCCGCCTGCGGCAGAGAGGAGGCCCCGACGGAGGAGCTGCCGGGCGAGGACTGGCGCACCACGGGCATGGTAAACGACCGGGGCACGATCGTGCAGGACGGCGTGGAAACGCCGGTCTGCGTCTGCATCGGCAGCGAATGGGCGACATTTTATTACGACGAGGCGGAACAGATCTGCTTTGACAGCGTCACCTATCCCGTTGAAATCCCGAACGCCGCGTCCGATTACTGGAGCATCTCCTTTGACGATGTGACCGGCGACGGCAGCAGCGACATCCGGCTGGAATTCCGGCAGGAGGACGGCACCGAAACGGTGCTCGTCTGGTACTGGGAGGGCGAGGACTGCTTCCAGTTCCAGCCGGACGCCTCCTACGGTCCCTACGCCTCAGACTCCACGCAATACCTCGCAGCTTATGTTGGCCTCTGGGAATACGTCGGTCAGAATTTCTGGATCCGCATCCACGAGGACGGCACATGGGACATTCTGAATTCCGAGGAGACCGTGCTGGAATCCGGCATTGCCACTGCCGGCGCGGCGGGCGTGGAGCTGGGCTATGAGGATTCCGACGACAGGCTCGTGCTGGAGTATTCCCCGTCCGGCGAACTGCTCGATCCCGCAAACGGCGGCGTTCTGCGGCAGGTCAGCGCGATCGTGCTGCGCTCCGCCTTTGAAAACGGCGATCTGATGATCAACTGCGACGTGGGCGGCGGCCCATATGAGCTGGAGGACGGCGTCTGCTTCTACGCAGAGGGCGGCGACGGCTACCAGACCGCGCCCTGCCTGTGGCAGGTGACGAAGCAGGACGACAATGTCCACGACGGCATGCGCGAGATCGCCTTTGACGCCGTGTGCTACATCCCGGCCGAGTCGATCCCCTACTTCGAGCAGGATTTTCAGACGGTCCTGAGCAGCGAGCTCTATGACTACTACACGGGCATGTGGCTGACCGCCTCCTCCGCCTATGACGACACAGAGCGTGGCGAGAATCACTACCTGCACACCGTCAGCTGGAACGGCACGGACTACGAGATCGAATTCTTCTATTCCACGCAGTGGGAGGACACCGCGGACGGTGGGCGGCTCTTTACGAAGAGCTACATCGTCTATGTGCCCGAGGACTACGACGGCCTGATCTTCGCCGCCGAGCCGCAGCCCGCCACCTATGACGAGACCGACGCCCGGCTGGATCTCGACAGGATCTGTCCCGAGGCAAGCATCCTTGCGATCGACCTCATCGACCCGGAGCACTTCCTGTTCTTCGACCTCTGTGCCTGAGCACAGGCCAAACCGGCAGCCGGATGCGTTTCCGGCTGCCGGTTTGGTCTATAACAGAAACAGGATTCAGGCCAGATAGCCCTCTCTTGCCTTCACGCCGAAATGGGCCTCCAACTGGTGCATCTGCTCGTCGGTGATGGTATTGACCAGCGGCAGGTGGGCGATCTTCATGTAAATTTCCGCTGCCTTTTCGGCGGTTTCAATGAGGCCAAAGGTCTCATCCAAGTCCTTGCCTGCGCCGTAGATGCCATGCTGCGCCCAGACAACAAGCCGGGCGGTGCGCATCTTCTCAGCGGTGGCCTCACCGATCTCGTTCGTGCCGCAGAGCATCCACGGCAGCACATTCACGCCGTCCGGGAACACCACAATGCACTCCGTGCACATCTGCCAGAGCGTGCGGGTGAACTGCTTTTCATCGAGTATGTGGACATAGGTCATGGCAAGCAGGTTTGCCGGATGGCAGTGCATGACCACACGGTTCTGTGGATCCACCTTCAAACGCTCGGCGTGGCTCATCATGTGTGCCGGAAATTCGGACGTGAATTTCCCACCGTCCGCAAAGCCCCACAGAAGCTGTGCCGTCTCGCCGCCATTTGTCAGCCGCACCAGACCCAGATTGACCTCCGGGGCGTACTGCACATTCTTGAAATACTTGCCTGTGCCGGTGACGAGGAAGTACTTGCCGTCCAGCTCTGGACAGGAAAAGCCCGTGGGAATCTCCCGCAGAACCGCGCCGTCCACATAATCGTTGACCTGCGATTCCTCCAGCAGCAGGCTCACATTTCCGCCGTTGCGCTCGTCCCAGCCGTGGTCGTACATATTCGTCACGGTGCGGATCATCTCCACCATCCACGGGGCTGTCAGAATATTTTTCATGCTCTCGCCTCCAGAATGTTCTTTTCATACGCCCACACCAGCGGCAGCCACGCGCCGTCCTCCGGCACGCCGCAGCGGCGGCAATACTCTGCCCAGACCTCGCCGAAGGGCATGGTCTTCAGTTCCTCCTGCCGAACGAGCAGATCGGTAAAATTACCCGCGTTCTGTTCAGCCGTCATATCCGGCGTCAGCAGGGCGTTCAGCAGGGCCTTCTGCACATTGCGGAAGCCCGTGACCCACGCGGCGATGCGGTTGACAGAGGCATCGAAGTAATCCAGCGCCAGATACACCCGGCCGTCCAAGCCGCCGCAGCGGACGATCTCCTTGCAGAGCTCCTTCGTTTCGTCATCGAACAGCACCACATGATCGCTGTCCCAGCGCACCGGGCGGGTGATGTGCAGGGCGATCTCCGGGAAGAAGGTCAGCAGTGCCGGGATTTTGTCGCTGACCACCTCGGTGGGGTGATAGTGGCCGTTGTCCATCAGGGGGATGCACTTATACCTGTTCATGGCGGCGTAGCTCAGGGCGAACTCTGCACTGCCCACGGTGTAGCTCTCCACGCCGATGCCGAACACCTTGCTCTCCACGCAGGGCTTGACCTTGGTAAAGTCAAATGGCTCCGAGAGAATTTCGTCGATGGATTCCTTATAACGCATGCGCGGCCCGAGGCGGTCAGTGGGAATGTCCTTGAAGCCGTCGCCCGTCCAGATGTTCATGGTACAGACCTGCCCCAACTCCTCCGCCAGATACTGCGAGATGCGCACGCAGGCCCTGCCGTGCTCGATCCAGAAGCGGCGGGTTTCCTCGTTGGGGGAACTGAGCGTCAGCGGATCACACTTGCGATGGGAAAAGAACGTCGGGTTGAAGTCCGCGCCGAGGCCGTGCTTTTTGCAGAAGTCGACCCACGGTGCAAAATGCTTCGGCTCCAGCTTATCGCGGTCGACCCACTCGTCCTCGGCAAAAATAGCATAGCTGGCGTGGAGATTCAGCTTCTTCGTGCCGGGGCACAGCTTCAGCACCTCCTCGATATCCGCCATCAGCTCCTGCGGGGTCCTCGCGCGGCCGGGATAGCTGCCAGTGGTCTGGATGCCGCCGGTAAGGGGCTTGGTGGGGTCGGTGTCGAAACCGCGCACATCATCGCCCTGCCAGCAGTGCAGGGACAGCGGCACAGTTTTCAGCTTTGTAAGCGCCGCTTCGGTATCCACACCGAGGGCGGCATATTTTTGTTTTGCTTCCATATAGCTCATAGGTCTGCCTCCATTTGTATTTTCAGATTTCCCAGCGCCGTCGCCTCAATGGGCAGGGCAACGACCCGCTTGCCGGTGGCCTTGGCGGTGAGATGGTTGAGAAACTCATTTTTCGCACCGCCGCCCACGATGTACAGCTTGTCGTATTGCTTTCCAGTGTTTCGCTCCAGCTCTGCAAGGGCTTTCGCATAGCTCTCTGCAAGGCTGCGATAGGCGCAGCGGAAATAGTCGCCGATGCTGATGAGCTTTCCGCCGGTCGCCGTGTCAAAGGCGGCCTTCATACTCTTGGGAGCCAGA
>ENA-UOJB01001389-UOJB01001389.1-human-gut-metagenome-genome-assembly--contig:-C48-NODE-1389-length-20118-cov-11.643274_pt1 | contig 20118 bp, 15 predicted proteins | sample MGYA00242338_ERZ723885 | MGnify/ENA metagenome assembly ERZ723885
GCATTCGGCGCACTCTACCCATTTTCCCTCTTCAAACCGGTTTTTAGAGGTTCCCTTGTGTAATTCAGCGCGGCTCCCGCAAAACAGGCGGGCAGACAAAACCGCCTGCCCGCCTGGGATAAAGTCCCTCAGCCGGAGCGGAATTACTCGGCGCCCCGGAAGTACAGACCGCGGGTAAGCGGCCCGGAGGGCTTCCCGTTATTCTGGTACATATCGAGAATGGGCTTCAGCTCCTTTTCGTCGGTGAATTTCAGCACCGCGAAATCGAACGGCTCTAGGGCGGAGCTGCGGTCGCTCATTATGAGCAGGTCGGGGTTTAGTATCTCGACGCTGTTCCCGCCGCAGAGCACCGGCATTTTATTGCCCCGGCGGTCGGCTATGCACTCGCCGCAGGGAGTTCCGCCGTCGTCGAACAGGCGCACCCTTCCGCAGGGCTTCCCGCCGCTGACCGGACATCGCCGCATTATCATCAGCGGGAGCCTTCCGTATGCCACGACCCCGCGTGGTATCGGGGAGCGGATCTCTGCGAGCTGAGCCGCAGTGCCCTCGAACGAGAGCGTGATATCCTCGAAGCCGAAGTCTCCGCACACCCCCGCGGCGTAGCTGTTGATGATGTTCATGCGGTGTCCGCCGTGGAGTATGAACCCTTCCTCACGGAGGAGCAGCGCGTGGCCGAGGGTCTGCGCCATGCCCCTTGTGAAGCCTGCCGCGCGGAGTTCCCTGAGCCTTTCGCGAACTTCGCCCTCGCAGTCGGAAAGCACGAACGGCGGTATGACCGCGATCCTGTCCTTGTCCGGCGTGGAGAGACCAAGAAGCCGCATGGGGGCGTATATCAGCTCAAACGGAAGCTCCAGGGCCTGCCTTAGCTGCTCTGCGGAATACACCTCGCAGCGCCATTTCAGCGGAGCCGCCGGGTGCTCCCCGAAAAGCGGCGGCGTGAGTTCCCGCAGGCTATAGTCCGGGGTGTTCTTCGCGAGGACTGCGGCTGAAAGCTGCTCCACAAGCTCCCTGCGCAGGGAGTTCAGCGCGGACGCCGGGAGGTTCAGCCCCTCGCCGACCTCGGCGGTGACTTCCCCGGCGTAGAACTGCGTTCCGCCGAGCTTCGACATGCGGCTGCAAACGCCCTCGGAGGTCAGCGGAGCATTCAGCGCGGGCTGCGGAATCTCGCCCTGCACAGCCGCCGAAATATCCCCGCAGGAAGCGGCCGCGAACGCAGGCTCTCCGGGTTTCAGAATCGTGCGGATATCCGCGCGTATACGCGGGAATTCCGCCTTGTAGAGCGCCTTTATGCCGTTGAGCGCCTTCGCGGAGTTCTCGACGTCCTCGCGGCTGCGGGTGCCCTGCATGTCCTGCATGGAGCCGGTGAAATATCCGTCGGTCAGACCGCCCCTTGAGAATATCCCGGAGAGCCGCTCAAAGTCGTATTTGCCGCCGTCCATGGACTTCCGGCAGGCATCGGCGGCGCAGGCGATGTACTCCGGGCGCTTCATTCTGCCCTCGATTTTCAGCGAGGCGATACCGATGTCGTCAAGCTCCCGCAGGTGCGGAACGAGCGAGCTGTCCTTCAGGGATATCACGCTGTGCCTGTCCCCGCAGGTGAAATCCAGTCGGCAGGGCTGCGCGCACAGACCTCTGCTGCCGCTCCTCCCGCCGAAAATGCTGCTCATGTAGCACTGTCCGCTGATACAGACGCACAGCGCTCCGTGTACGAAAACCTCGAGTTCAATGCCGGTGTTTTCGGCGATGCGCTTTATCTGTTCGAAGGACAGCTCCCGCCCGATGACCGCCCGGCAGAATCCGAGCTGCTGAGCCGCGTTGACTCCGGCGGCGCTGTTCAGCGTCATCTGCGTGGAGGCGTGGCGCGGAAGCTTCGGGCAGACCCGCTTCGCTATTTCAGCCGCGCCGAGATCCTGGATTATAAGCCCGTCCACGCCGCATTCCGCAGCGCTTTTCACGCACTCCGCGAATTTTTCGGCCTCGCTGTCGTACACCAGCGTGTTCAGCGCGGCGTAGACTTTCACCCCGCGCTTGTGGCATTCGGTGCAGGCTGTTTTAAGCTCCTCAACAGAAAAATTTTCGGCATTTTTGCGTGCCGAAAATTCCGATAAACCAAGATATACCGCGTCGGCGCCGGTGTTCAGCGCCGCGGGCAGATCTGAAAGCCCCCCGAGGGGTGCAAGAATTTCACTCATAATGTAAGCTGACCGTCCTCAAGCATTTCGTTAAGCTGCCGGTTAAGGGAAGCGTTTATCTTTCTCAGCTCCTTGACCTCGGCGAGCGCGTCGGAGAGCTGTTTCTTCAGCTCCTCCATCTGCGCGGGAGCGGCGCCTTCGGAGGCGTCGGAGCCTGCGCCCGCCCTGAGAGCCGCGTTCTCGTTTTCGATCTGCGAGAATTTCACGGTGAGCTCCTCGTACATTCCCGCCTTCTCGCGCAGCGCGGAAAGCTCCTCGTTTTCGGACTTGAGCGCGGCGATGTCCTTTTCAAGCACGGATACGCTGTTCTGCGCGTCGTCTGCCGCCTTGCGGGAGGCGTCCAGGCGGCGCTCAAGGTCGGTGGTTTTGCCCTGTTCGGCTTCAAGAGCCTTCTTCACGCCGGAAAGCTCCTCGGAGCCCTTTTCAGCGGCGGCGAGTTTCTTCTCCAGGTCGGAATTCCTGCCCTTTTCAGCGGCGAGGGACTGCTTCGCTTCGGAAAGCTCCGCGGCGCTCTTTTCGGCGGCGGCGAGTTTCTTCTCCAGGTCGGAGTTCCTGCCCTTTTCAGCGGCGAGGGACTGCTTCGCTTCGGAAAGCTCTGCGGCGCTCTTTTCGGCGGCGGCGAGCTTCTTCTCCAGGTCGGAGGTCTTGCCCTGCTCGTCTGCGAGGGACTTTTTCAGCGTGTTAAGCTCCACGTTTGCCGCGTCGAGTTTTCCGCATTCCTTCTCAAGGTAGGACACGCGATCTTCGCTGCGGCGGAGCGCTTCTTCGGTGTTCGCAGCCTTGTCCAGCCTTTCAGTGAGCTTCTTGTTCTCATCGGTGACTGTCACCAGCTTCGCCGCCTGCTTTTTCAGGTCGGAGTTCTGCCGCTCAAGTTCCGCGATGTTCTTCTTCTGCGCTTCGGACTTCTCCTCGGCGGACTTCAGCGAGCCGGTGAGCTGCGCGTTTTTCTCCTCAAGGGACTTCACGGTCTGCTGGGACTTTTCAAGCTCCGCCTTTGCGCTGGCGTTCTGCGCGGCACGCTCGTTGGCTTCGCTGAGCGTTTCGGTGAGCTGGGCGTTTTTGCCTTCAAGCTCGGTGTGTTCCCGGCGTAGCTCCGCGAGGGCGGCGCTGTCCTTTGCGAGCAGCTCGTTTTCGGAGGCGAGCTGCTTGTTTTCCTCAAGAGCCTTCGCGCCCTTCTCCGCGGTGCTGACCAGCGCGGCGTTCTTCTTCGCGTAGGAATCCCGCTGGGCGTTCGCGGAGTCGAGATCCCCCAGGAGATCCAGCACGGTTAAAACGCATGCGTCGTCCTTTGAGAGCGACATTTCACGGCAGTATTCAGTAATGCGGCGGTCGGCCTCCTCGCCCTGGCGTATCAGGGAGGAAGCATTGTCCGTGCGGAGATTATACGCTTTTCCGCATATTGTAACGGTCACTTTTTCGTTGAGCATGTCGGCGGTTTTCCTTTCATTGATGTGATCTATAAAGTCAGAAAAAGTCTGGAATGGTCTGTATATTAATATTATATCTTAAAATATCAGTTATTGCAAGTGCTTTTTCAAAAATAATCTCCCGCCGGGTCTATAAATTCAGCGCCTGGGAAAAATGCCGAAAAATAGCCAAAAAAAAGTCTGAGAAAGCTGAAATTTTATGCTAATAATGCATTGCGTACAGAGCACAATAATGCTATAATTATAATTGTACAATTATGTATAAGAGGTATGTGCGAGGAAATGACCGCATACTGTAAAATATCACAGAATATAACGGAGGAAGCACAATGTTTGGAATGACCAAGGACATCGGTATCGACTTAGGAACGGCGAACACGCTTGTATATATGAGGGGCAAGGGTATCATTATCCGCGAGCCTTCGGTGGTTGCAGTGGACAAGAAGCTCCAGTGCGTGCGCTACGTAGGCCAGGAAGCCAAGGACGTCATCGGACGCACCCCCGGCTCCATCGTGGCTGTACGTCCGCTCAAGGACGGCGTTATCGCCGACTTCGACATGACATCCAGCATGCTGGAGCAGTTCATCAAGAAGGCTCTGCGCGGCAGGGGCAAGGCGCGCGTCATCATCTGCATTCCGTCCGGAGTTACCGAGGTAGAGCGCCGCGCCGTTAAGGAAGCGGCTCAGAACGCGGGCGCAAAGCGCGTTTCCATCATCGAGGAGCCTATGGCTGCCGCTATCGGCGCGGGTCTCCCGGTTGCCGAGCCTGTCGGCAGCATGATCGTGGATATCGGCGGCGGCACCAGCGAGGTCGCCATAATCTCCCTTGGCGGCATCGTTACCGCGCGTTCCGTAAGGGTAGCCGGCGATGAGTTCGATTCCGCGATAATCAACTACATCAAGAAGAAGTACAACCTGCTCATCGGCGAGAGGACCGCCGAGAACATCAAGATGGGCATAGGCTCCGCATACAAGACCGGCGACACCGAGCCAGTAATGGACATCAAGGGCCGCAACCTGCTCAACGGTCTGCCAGAGAACATCACAGTTACCAGCGAGGAGATCCGCGAGGCTATTTCCGAGCCGCTCTCCCACGTTATCGACGCCATCAAGACCACACTTGAAAAGACTCCCCCTGAGCTTGCGGCTGATATCATCGAGTCCGGCATAATGCTGGCTGGCGGCGGCGCGCTGCTGAGAGGGCTCGATCAGCTTATCCACGAGGAGACCGGCATGCCCGTCAAGATTGCGGAGCGCCCCCTTGACTGCGTTGCTGACGGCACCGGCAAGGTACTTGAGAACATCGATAAGCTTGAGGACGTTCTCAGCGAGGACGAGAACATCTACTGATGGTCACTTCTAAAAACCTTGTTTGAGTGAAAATGTGTATAGCACACCGACTGCTTCTTCAAACCTCCTCGTAAGGCATACAGCCTTACTTCGTCGGCTTTCATCGCATTCGGCGCACTCTACCCATTTTCCCTTTTCAAACCGGTTTTTAGAGGTTCCCTGATAAACTGCGTCCGGCTGCGCCGGAAGAAATGAACTGAACAACATCTATGAGAGAATTCTTCCACAGCGTCAAATTCAAAATCATACTCTGTATCGCGGCGCTGCTGCTGGGACTTATGACCTACGTTGCCGTCGCCGCGGGCACCCAGACACTGCCCGAGCAGGTCATCAGCACGGTAACATACCCGTTCGTCACCGCGGCGAACGCCATTTCAAACGGAGTTAACGGATTCATCGACAAGTGGGTCAACGCCGATACCTACAAGGCGCAGAACGACGAGCTGCGCGAGCTTGTCACGCAGATGTACGAGCGCTCCGCGGACTACGAGGCGCTCCAGAAGGAAAACGAGCAGCTCCGGGAAATGCTTCAGCTCAGCAAGGAGCACAAGGACCTCGTTTTCTCTGAGCCGTGCGGCATAATCGCCCGCAACGCCAACGACATGTACGGCGGATTCACGATAAACCAGGGAAGCAGCACCGGGTTATCACTCAACGACCCGGTGATAACCTCCGTGGGTCTCATCGGCAGGGTAACAGACATCGCGCCGAATTACGCGAAGGTGTCTACGATACTCTCTCCGCAGGTGAACGTCGGGGTATACACTATGCGGACCAAGGCGACCGGAGTTATTGAGAATTCCACCTCCACCGCCGAACAGGGGCTGTGCCTCATGAGCCAGATACTCAAGGACGCGGACGTTGATCCGGGGGACGTGATAGTCACCGCCGGTCAGAGCGGATTGTTCCCTGAGGGTATCATCGTCGGCACGGTAAAGGAGGTCTACGACGACCCCAACGGGCTTTCCAAGCACGCCCTGATAGAGCCGGCAGAGGACTGCTTCGCTATCACCACCGTCTACGCGGTCGTGGATTTCGACGGCAAGGGGCTTTCGTTCGGCGATATCGCACAATAATTAAGAACGGTGCAGCTTAACTGCGCCGTTTCTCCGGATTTAAGGATAATTCATATGGCAAAATATATCTCAAAAAGCAAGGTGGGATTCCGGGCGCGCTCCCGGAAAGCACGGCTGCGCTGCTTTTTCCGATGGTTCCTCTATTCAGCCGTGCTGCTGATGTTCTACCTGTGGGAGGTCGCTCCGCTTATACGCGGGTGGTGTCCGCTGCTGATTATCCCGCTTGCCACCGCCGCTGCCATGTTCGAGGGTGAACTCGCCGCCGGAGTGTTCGGCGTTTTCTGCGGGCTGATGCTGGATATGGCGAGCGGCACGCTGCTCGGGTTCTCGTCGATGTGGCTGCTGATATCCTGCCCGCTCATCTCGCTGCTGTCGAGGTTCTGGCTGAAATCGAACTGGCTCTCCCACCTTGTGATGAACACCGCCGTGTGCGTCATTATGTGCGGGCTGGACTTCCTGTTCCTGCACTGGGTGTGGGAGCGCGAATACTCCGGGATATCGTTCCTGCATTCGCTGCTGCCCGCCTACGCCTGGGCTGTCGCGTTCTCGGTGCCGGTGTATTTTCTGGTGCGGCTCATATCCAACAGGCTCCGCCCGAAGGAGGAGCGCCGCCTGGAGGAGGCCGCCGGAAACGCCGCAGCGGAGGAAGAGATAACCAAGGGCGCCGAGGAATAAACCGCCCAGTCCCAACGCATAACTGGAGGAATAAATGTCAAAATTTCAGAACCTGCTGAGGTCTGCCGTGCTTGCGGCAATAGTGATAGGCGCGGCGTTCCTGTGCGGACTGCGGCTTCTTGAAATACAGATAGCCGACGGAAGCAAGTACCTCGCCATGACCCAGAGCACTCACACCGCGACCCAGGACATCGAGGCGGCGCGCGGAAAGATAGCCGACAGCACCGGAAAAATACTCAACACCAACGAGCTGAACTGCAGCGTGAAGCTCCAGAAAGCCTCGCTGGAAAGCGGAACGGAAAACGAGGTCATCTACCGCATTCTTACCATATTGATGAAGCACGGCGACGAGTGGAACGAAACCCTGCCCATTACCAGAACGCAGCCCTACCAGTTCGAAAAGGACCGCGACAACGCCGTGGATTCGCTGAAATCCCGCATGAAGCTGGGCGTTTACGCCACGGTCGAGAACTGCATGAACGCCCTCTACGAGAACTACAAGATATCCGACCAGTACGAGGAGCCGATGCGCCGCTGCATCGCGGGAGTCCGCTACGAAATGGAGCTGAAGGGATTCAATAACAACAATCCCTACGAGCTTGCCTCCGGGATATCCAGCGACACGGTGCTGGAGCTGAAGGAGCTTTCCGCGCTCATGCCCGGCATGGAGATCTCCGAGGGCTGGAACCGCGTCTATCTCGACGGCACCACCGCGCCGCATATCAGGGGAACGGTCGGGGCGATATCCGCGGATAAGTACGCCGAGCTGAAGAGCGCCGGCTACAAGCTGGACGACATAATCGGCACATCGGGTATCGAGCTTGCGCTGGAATCCACGCTGCGCGGCGAGCGCGGCACCCGCGAGATAACGCGTAACTCCGACGGCATGATGATCTCCGACGAGATAACCAAGGAGCCGCAGGCGGGGAAGTCCGTAATGCTGACGATAGACTCGAACTTCCAGAACATGGTGGAGCGGATAGTGCAGTACCACATGGATTTCCTGCACTCCCCGTACTACACCACGGCGATGGATGCGAACCTCCGAGGCAAGGATACCGAGGTAGGCTCCGCAGTCGTGCTGGACGTCAGGGACGGCTCGGTGCTGGCGATGGCGACACTCCCGAGCTACGATATAAACCAGCTCGTCGAGGACTACGCGTCCGTTCTGAACGCTGAGAACTCCCCGCTGCTGAACCGCGCGATAAACGGCGAGTACCGTCCCGGCTCCACATTCAAGACCATCACCGCGACGGCGGGTCTTGCGGAGGGCGTTATCGACGCCTCCAGCACTATCAACTGCACGGGGCGGTATATGTACTACGCGCCGAGCTACACCCCGGGCTGTACCGGAGTTCACGGCTCCATCACGGTGCAGTTCGGACTTAAGCACTCCTGCAACATTTTCTTCTACGAGACCGCGCGCCGCATGGGTATCGACCGGCTGGCGTACTGGGCGAATAAATTCGGCGTAGGCACCGACCTCGGCTTTGAGCTGCCGATGTCCACCGGCAGAATGACCTCCCCAGAGCTGTTCGACAAGCTCGGCATCGAGTGGAACGCGTCGGATACGATCCAGGCGGGTATCGGTCAGTCGGAGACCCTGCTGACTCCGCTGCACCTGGCGACCCAGGCAATGACCATCGCGAACAAGGGCGTAAGGTACCGTCCGCACATCGTGAAGGCTGTCTACAACTACGACTACACCAAGCTCATCGAGGAGATAAAGCCCGAGGTGATGGCGGATTTCTCCGAGGGCATGGAGGACGTATTCGCGGAGGTGCACGCCGGAATGAAGCGCGTAAGTGAAAACGCGAACTTCCTGATGGAGGGCGGCTGGTACAACATCTACGACTTCAAGGGTATCGGCAAGGAGAACGTCTGCACGAAAACAGGCACGCCGGAGGTCATCGCAATGACGAAGTTCAACTCCACCATCGTGGGATTTTATCCCGCCGACAACCCTGAGATAGCGTTCGGAGTGTGCATGGAAAACAGCGAGTACAGCCGTCACGTAGCCTGCAATATCATTTCGGCTTACATCACGGGCGAATTCAACCCCGTTTACGACGAGGACGGAAACGCGGTTTACCCCCTCGGCGAGAAGCGCAAAACAGCGGACGCAGAGCAGCACTAATATTTAATTCGGAATTCGGAATTCGGAATTCGGAATTATGGTGTCCGCTTCGCGGACTGATTTAATGGCGCGCGCCTTATCGGCAGGCGTTCAGCCTGCTATTTGTGCTGCAGTACTTCTCGTTTTCGGCGCGGTTCCAAAGTGCGGAAATCCAGAATACGACGGCTTCCTGACACCCTGATAATACAATAATCCCCCGGAGGCGATCCGGGGGATTTTCGGTTGATTTGATCTGTGATTAAACCCTGAGCTTGCCGACCTGCTCCTGAAGCAGTCTTGACTGAGCGGAAAGCTCCTCGCAGGAGGCGGCGGATTCCTCGGCGGTTGCGGAGTTCGTTGCAATTACCTGGGAGATCTGCTCGATACCCGCAGTTACCTGCTGAACTGCCTTCGCCTGCTCGTCTGCCGCGGAGGATATCTCCGAAACCAGCTTCGCGCTCTCCTGGGAAAGCCCGGTGACCTGCTGGAGGGTCTCGGCGGTCTGCTTTGCAATGCCGGAGCCGTTCTGTACCGCGTTGATCGTGGAGGAAATCAGCTCGCGTGTGCTGTTCGCGGATTCAGCCGACTTGGAAGCAAGGTTGCGTACCTCGTCCGCGACTACCGCGAAGCCCTTTCCGGCTTCTCCTGCGCGGGCAGCTTCTATCGCGGCGTTCAGCGCGAGTATGTTCGTCTGGAATGCGATGTCCTCGATGGACTTTATGACCTCGGATATCGCTTCGGACTGCTTTTCGATCTGATCCATTGCTTCAAGCATGCGCTCCATCTCGCTGCCCTGGCGTATCATCTGCTCGGCGCAGTCGTTGGAGATATCGCTTGCCTTGTTGGAGTTCTCGGCGGTCTTGTTGATGTTGCCGGAGATCTCCGCAATTGTGGAGGACAGCTCGTCGACTGCGGTAGCCTGGCGGGTCGTGCCTTCCGCGAGGAGCTGTGAGCCGTCAGCCATCTGCTGCGCGCCCGCCATTACATCGTTCGCGGAGGAATTCATGTTGCCGATTATGCCGCTGAGGGTATCCTTTATGCTGCGGAACGAGCGGTTGATCTCCTCGAAGCTGCCAATGTATTTCACGGAGGGCTGCGACGAGAAATCGCCGGTTCCCATGCCGGAAAGCACGTGGGAGATGTCGTCAACGTAGGTGTGCAGGGTATGCTTTGCTTCGGTGATCTTCTCTGCGATGTCGCCCATTTCGTCGGCGTTGAAGCTAAATTCGGAGTCAGGCGCATTCAGCTCGCCGGCGCTGAGCTGACCGCATATCTTCACGACCTCCGAAACTGGCTTACGTACAAGCCTGTTCATCACCGCGAACAGCAGGAATCCCGCGCCCACGCATACCGCGATGAGAACTGCCACAGAAATAATAATGGCTTTGAAAAGCTCCGCGTCAGCCACCGCAGTGGAGTAACCCGCGAAGTACGCGCCGACCACCTGACCGTTAAAATCAGTCATGGGAGTGTAGTTAACGTAGTAGTTCTGACCGTTTATCGCCGTTTTACCGATATATGTGCCGCTGTTCTGAACCATGTTCCAGATGCCGCCGTCCATCTTGGTGCCTGTGTTGCGTACTCCGGAGCTGTCCATGATAGTGGTGTTGTAACGGGTGTCGCCGCAGAATATGGTAAGCTCAGCACTGGTTTTTTCCTTTACGTCGTCAACGTAAGTGGGGTCGTTGAGGTCGGTGCCGACTACCAGAGCGCCGTTCTCCACCGGGCGGCAGTATACGGAGTACAGCTTGTCGCCGTCCGCCATTACGCCCTTCATCCCGCCTGCCTTTACCCGTGCGATTGCGTCGTCGCTGAGCGGGAAGTTTTCGGTGCTCCAGACTGCCTGATCACCGTTTATGTACGCTGCGAAGCTTGCTTCAGAGGGCTTGTTGGACGCCCAGGTACTGTCGTAGTCCGAATTGTTTATCTGTCCCCATGAACTTGCGATGAGAAGTTCGGCTACGTCGCCCATTTCTTCGATATCGCTCCTGATTTCAGAAGAGAGCACGTTTACGCCGGTATTTGTCTCTTCTTCCTGGAGCGTTCCCACGAACGACATAAACACTACAGTCGTCACAACAGCCAGCATTATTGCCGCAATTACGGCAACCAGGCAAGAAATAACAGTGATCTTTGTTCCGATCCTCATTGACCTTTTCACTTTTGATGATACCTTCCTTTCAACGCATCACATCTCTGTGAATTCCTGGAATTGTACAATATACATTTCCAGTTTATTATATGTATTATCGACAGAGTTTAACTAATCTTTAGCTTTTTTTAAAATTATTTTACTTAAATCACGCGAATATTAAAAATGTGGTATACTGCACAACGGTGAAAAAACAGCGCACATAACCCAGAGTCTCTCCGCATAGTATTTACAGAAGAACAGGACATGCAGGAGGGAACGCATATGGGACTTAAAGAGGCGCTGACAGCGCTCGGGGAGACTCCGTACCAGCACACGACGGTGACTCTGCGGGACTGCGCGGAACTTATCGCGGAGAACTGCGCCGGAGTGATAAGCTGCACAGACAGCCGGGAGGTCTCCGGCGAGATCGTGCTGAAAATTCGCTGCGCCGGTGAGGAACGCCTGATGAGGGTTCAGGGCACCGGGCTGACCATCGAGAGCGGCGGAGCCTACGGAGTACGCGTCACCGGGAGTATCGAAGCGGTGAGCTTCCTCAGTCTGTGAGGTGGGAACATGGAGGAAAAACAGAGGGGATTGCGGTTCGGCAGCGTGGAATTCAGCGGGTACGGGGCGTTCCCGGAGCGGTTCGCGACCGAGCTTATCAGCCGCGGCGTGGAGCTGCGCCGGGTAAGATTCGGCAACGGGACGATAAGCGGCGCGGTCTCCCCGGCGGACTACTGGGAGACCGCCCGGACAGCGCGCCGCTGCGGTCTGCGTATCCGTGCAGGGAAGCGCCGGGGGCTGTACTTCACGGCGCTGAGGTACAGCCGCAGGGCGGGGCTGTACGTGGGGTTCCTGGCGTTCGTGATGCTGACGGCGCTCAGCGGGAGCCGCATTCAGGATATCGAGATAGTGAGCTCCGGGACGGTGACGGCGGCTCAGCGCTCGCAGATAATGTCGATACTCGGGGAGTGCGGACTTACCGAGGGAAGCTCCGCGCGCCGCCTGGAGAACAGCACCACCGCCGCAGAGCGCCGGATACTCCTTGAGATACCCGAGGCAGCCTGGGTGGACGTCACCTGCGTTGGTTTCCGTCTGGAGGCGGCGGTGGAGATGGGAACTCCCGCGCCGGAAATGCTTGATTTGGACGCTCCGTGCAATCTGGTGGCTTCCCGGGCGGCGGCGGTGGTGTCGCACGTCGTGCGGGACGGAGTTCTCGTCGCCGATACCGGAAGCGGCGTCCCCGAGGGAGGTCTGCTGGTCAGCGGGACAGTCGCCGACGCCGCCGGAAACGTTATCCTCAAGCACGCCAGCGCCGAGATCATAGGGGAGTACACCGAGACCCGGGAGTTTTTCGTGCCTTACAAGGAAACGCTGCGGCTTCCTGAGGGGGAGACGGCGGAGTACAGGTGGCTGGTCTATGGCGACGACGAGTACCCGCTGTTTTTCGGCGGGGCGGCGATGGAGGATTCGGTGTACTCCGAGGAGACCGAGGCCGTAAGGCTGTTCGGGAAGGAGACCCCTCTGAAGATCAGAACCGGACGGTTCACCGGGTACGTCAGCAGGAACGTTACGCGCTCCGCCGACGACTGCCTGGCGGAGCTGTCGAGGCAGCAGGCGGCGTTCGAGGAGAACTTCTATGCAGGTCAGGAGGTGTATTCCTGCGAAAAGACCGCCGTTCCGGAGCAGGACGGGATACGGCTCAGGTGCGTTTACACCCTGCGCGGGAACATCGCGAAGGAGCAGGAGATACTGCTTTCTTAGCCGGGAAGCCAGGGCGCTGAGTAAAAATCACGAATCGGAGTTCACGATGTGGGCTCCGATTTTTTGTGCAATAACAACAAATTCTTTTTTGGAAAACTGTTCACAGAGGACAAAACCTATAAAATATATAAGAATTCATCAAAACCTATTGACAAAGTGGGCATTGTCTGATATAATCATCACATAAAGCCTATCGGAAGGATAGGCAAAAGAGGAGGCGGAAATCATGAACGCTATATTTACAAAGCTGCTCCGCAGGAATTTCCGCTTCGGACGAATGCGTACGGCGGCACCGCAGGACTAAGGAAGTGCTGATTAAATCTGGTGCGCAGATTGCGCCGCAGATTTTCCGTCAGATTGTACAATGAGGACGACGCAAGGCTGTCGCCTTGCTAGGACGAATTGTGCAATATAACGGAAAAGATGCAAGCAAAATGCGTGCCAAGCCGTCAGGCGTGATTTAATCAGTGCTTCCCTAAATTGAACGGTCATGCAGTGCTGCCTTCCCCCGAAACAACAGGGAGAACGAAAAAACGTCACAATGAGGTGAGAGCAAAGCATGATACGTCTGGAGCACATTACCAAGACCTACGTCAACGCCGGCAAAAAATTCAACGCCGCGGACGATGTGAGCCTTGAGATAAAAAAAGGCGAGATATTCGGCATAATCGGCTTCTCCGGCGCGGGAAAATCCACGCTGGTGCGCTGTATCAACCTGCTTGAGCGTCCGGACAGCGGAAGGGTCTTTATAAACGACAAGGACATTACCGCCCTGCGCGGCGCGGAACTCCGCAGGCAGCGCAAGAAAATAGGAATGATATTCCAGCACTTCAACCTGTTCGCTTCGCGGACAGTGCTGCAGAACGTAATATTCCCGATACGCTACAACGGGCTTTCCGCAGCGGAGCGCAGGAAAAAGGCACTGGAGCTGCTCAAGCTGGTAGGTATCGCGGATAAGGCGGGCGCGTACCCCTCGGAGCTTTCCGGCGGTCAGAAGCAGCGCGCGGCTATCGCAAGGGCGCTCGCAAGCGACCCGGAAATACTCCTGTGCGACGAGGCAACGTCGGCTCTCGACCCGCAGACCACCGAGGCGATACTGAAGCTGCTGAAGTCCCTCAACGCAAAGCTGGGGCTTACCATCGTGCTGATCACTCACCAGATGAACGTAGTCAAGGAGATATGCGACCGCACCGCCGTAATGGAAAACGGCAGGGTAGTCGAGCAGGGCGACGTGTTCGAGATATTCGCGAACCCGCAGCAGCCCGTGACGCGCGCCTTCGTGGACACGACCTCCTGCCTGAGCGGAATAAACACCCTCATCGAGGAGAAATCCCCGCTGGTGCAGCTCAAGCCGGGTCAGAAGATACTCCGGTTCAAGTACCTCGAGAGAAGCGCCTGCGAAGCGCTCGTCTCCACTATCTCCCGCAAGTTCAATGTTGATCTGAACATCGTGTTCGGAAGTATAGAGATCATCGGCGACAACCCGATAGGCGGGCTTGTAGTCATCGCCGACGGAAACGAGGACGATATCCGCGCCGCAGTCAAGTACCTGTGCGATATCAATGTCGGAGTGGAGGTGATCCTCAGTGCGTGAGTTCTTTGAAAGCATTATGCCGAACGTTATACCGAAGCTTCCCGCCCTGTGGAACGCTACCCTGGAGACCCTCGCGATGACCGGCATTTCCGCGCTGTACATTCTCGTTATCGGAATGGCGCTGGGAATCCTGCTTACCGTGACGAAAAAGGGCGGACTGCTTGAAAACGCAGTGGTCTACCGCGTGCTGGACATCATTATCAACCTTCTGCGCTCGGTTCCGTTCATTATCCTGCTGTTCCTGCTTATCCCGCTGACGCGTATCATAAGCGGTACCTCCATCGGAGTTGCCGGTTCGATTTTCCCGCTCATCGTCGGAACTGTTCCGTTCTTCTCCCGCCAGGCTGAGGCGGCGCTCGCCGGAGTAAACCCCGGTCTTATCGAGGCGGCGCAGTCGATGGGCTGCTCCAGGCTCGGGATCATTTTCAGAGTGTACCTCCGCGAGAGCATTCCAGCTCTTTCCCGCGGTATCACGATCACCCTGATAAACCTCGTCGGACTCACCGCGATGGCTGGCGCAGTCGGCGCTGGCGGCCTCGGAAACTTCGCGTACGTTCAGGGCGTTCAGCGCAACTACTACGATATCATTGTTGCCGCAGTTATCGTGCTGGTTCTCATCGTCCAGGTTATCCAGATAATCGGCAATATCATCGCAAAGAAAACAGAGAAATAAACCGGTAAGACAAATAAGACAACACCGGATAATACAACTAAAGGTCACCTCTAAAAACCTCATGTGAGCGAAAATGTGCAGTGCGTACCATCTTCGTCTGTCAACGAGCGAAATTTCTGATGTGACGGCGTCCATGCCGTCACTCGGTTATTTCGCTCTGCAACATCGTGTTGCACCTCCTCGTAAGGCATACAGCCTTACTTCGTCGGCTTTCCTAGAAGCTGGCACACCCTGCCCATTTTTGCTTTTCGCACCGGTTTTTAGAGGTTCCCTAAACAAATCAAGTTCAAAGGAGAACAAACATCATGTCTATCAGAAATAAATTCGCATTTTCCCTCGCAGCAGTTCTTGCAGCAGTATCTCTGACCGCTTGCAGCGGCAACACTTCCTCCAGCTCTTCCTCCGCGGCTGACAGCTCCGCTGATTCCTCTGCGGCTGATTCCTCCGCAGCAGAGAGCGCAGCAACCGCTGAGAATTCCGACAGCGCAGACAGCGCCGCTGACGCAGAGACCGCATACTCCCCGGAGAACCCCGTGACCGTAAAGATCGGTCTCACTGGCAACGTATACGAGGACATCTGGAACCCCATCAAGGAGAAGCTCGCTCCCGAGGGAATCAACCTTGAGTATGAGCAGTTCACAAGCTTCAACATTCCGAACAACGCGCTCAACAGCGGTGAGATCGACATGAACGCGTTCCAGCACCACGCTTACTTCAACAACGATACAGCCTCCAACGGCTACGACCTGACCGCCATCGGCGACACCTACATCGTAGCAATGAACATCTACACCGCTAAGGATCTCACCATCGAAAGCGCGCTTGCTTCCACCGAGACCCTCAAGATCGCAGTTCCGAACGACGTTACCAACGAAGGCAGAGCGCTGAAGCTCCTCGAGAGCGCAGGCTTCTTCACCATCAACGCTGACGCTGGCGCTTCCCCCGAGATCAGCGACATCACCGACTACGCAGTACCGGTTGAGTTCGTCGAGGTAGACGCAAACCTCGTTTACTCCGTTATCCAGGACGTTGACCTCGCAGTCATCAACGGCAACTACGCCCTCGACAGCGGCCTTACCGCAGACGACGCCATCTACAAGGAGAGCGAGTACGCAGACAACAGCTACTACTGCCTGATCGCAGTACGTTCCGAGGACGCTGAGAACCCCGTTTACAAGCGCATCGTTGAAGCTTACCAGACTCAGGACACCATCGACATCTACAACAACGAGTTCAAGGGATTCTTCGTTCCCGCTTGGACACTCGGCTGATAATAAATGAAACATCGCAGGAACCGCGCAGTATATGTGCGGTTCCGTTTTAGAAAGGGAGATAACAATGCAGGACCTTCTGAAAATAATTTCCGACCCTGAGAGAGTAAAACTCGGCAATATTGAGGACAAGTACCTTTCCGACACACTCGGCAGATTAAAGGGGACCGCCGCGGCGCTGGTGTTCCCGAAGTCCACCGAGGAGGTCAGCGCGGTGATGAAGTTCGCGAACGACCGCGGGCTTCCCGTAACTCCCCGCGGCGCGGGAACCAACCTTGTCGGCTCGACCGTTCCCCATGGCGAGGGCATAATCCTTGATTTCTCGCTGATGAACCGCGTCCTTGAAATAGACGAGGACACCTTCACCGCAGTCGTGGAGCCTGGCGTTGTGCTCCAGGATTTTCAGAAGCTGGTTGAATCCAGGGGACTGTTCTATCCCCCCGACCCGGGCGAAAAGACCGCTACCATCGGCGGCAACATATCCACTAACGCCGGCGGCATGAGAGCCGTAAAGTACGGCGTAACCCGCGATTATGTCCGCGGTCTGGAGCTTGTGCTCGCTGACGGCAGAGTAGTCACCGCAGGCACCAAGAACGTCAAGGACGCAAGCGGACTTTCACTCAAGCATATCGTTATCGGTTCGGAGGGCACTCTGGCGGTCATCACGAAGTGCATTCTGAAGCTTGTTCCCAAGCCTGAGAAATCGCTTTCTGTGGTCGTTCCGTTCCCGGATCTTTCCACCGGTATCTCCGGCGTTCTGAGCATTATCCGCGCCAACGCGAACCCCACCGCGATAGAGTTCACCGAGCGCACCGTCGTGGAGCTCGGCGAAAAGTTCACCGGGCTGAAATTTCCGGTCCCCGAGGCTGGCGCGTACATTATACTGACGTTCGACGGCACCGGGAATTCAGTGACCGACAGCGCCGCGAGAGTCCGCGAAGTAGCGCTGAAGGCGGGCGCGCTGGATTACATCACCCTCGACGACCCGGAGGCCGCGGCGAACATCTGGAAGGTGCGCGGCTGTCTCGTCAAGGCTGTGGAGGCGGTCAGCGAGCAGGAGCCTGTTGACCTCGTAGTGCCGATAAACCGCACCGCTGACTTCATCAAGTTCGTCCACGAGACCGAGAAGAAGTCCGGCATGCAGATGGTCGCATTCGGGCACGCAGGCGATGGAAACGTACACCTGTGCATGGTTCGCGGAAAGCGCTCCGACGCTGAGTGGGAGCACGACCTCCACAAGAACATGACCACTGTTTACAACTACGCGTACTCCCTGGGAGGGCTCACCTCCGGCGAGCACGGAATCGGCGTTGCGAAGCGCCCGTACTTCCTCGGCGCGACCGCTCCGGAGAACCTCGATCTCATGCGCTCCATCAAGACCGCATTCGACCCGAAGCACATTCTGAACGACCACATTTCTTATCTTAAATAAGGGGAACAATATGACAGATCTTTCATTAAGAACAGCGGGATTCACTGATTCAGTGATTCGCCGCATGACGAGAATATCCAACCAGTACGGCGCGGTGAATCTCTCCCAGGGCTTCCCGGATTTCGAGCCTCCGAAGGAGATACTCGAGCGCCTGGCGCAGGTCACTAAGGAGGATTTCCACCAGTACGCTACGACCTGGGGCTCCCAGAACTTCCGCGACGCGGTAGCCGCAAAGCAGAAGCACTTCATGGGCTATGACATCGACCCGAACTCCGAGATAGTCGTTACCTGCGGTTCCACTGAGGCGATGATGGCGGCTATGCTGTCAGTTACCAACCCGGGCGATAAGGTCATCGTATTCTCGCCGTTCTATGAGAACTACGGCGCGGACGCTATCCTTTCCGGCGCCGAGCCTATCTACGTTCCGCTTGTTCCGCCGGAGTACAGCTTCGACGCAGACGTGCTGGAAGCGGCGTTCAGGCAGCACCCCAAGGCGCTGATACTCTGTAATCCCTCCAACCCCTGCGGCAAGGTGTTCACCCGTGAGGAGCTCCAGATAATCGCAGACCTCGCAGAGAAGTACGATACCTATGTTATCACCGACGAGGTTTACGAGCATATCCTCTATGCGCCGAACAGGCACGTTTATTTCTCGACCCTCCCGGGCATGAGAAAGCGTACTATATGCTGTTCTTCGCTTTCCAAGACCTACTCTATCACTGGCTGGCGCCTGGGTTACGTTATTGCTCCTCCGGAGATCACCGACCGCGTGAAGAAGGTTCACGACTTCCTGACTGTAGGCGCGGCGGCTCCGCTCCAGGAGGCGGCGGTGGTCGGTCTGAAATTCGGCGACGACTACTACAAGTGGCTCCAGGATAAGTACACGCACATGCGCAAGCTGTTCCTTGACGGTCTGGACAGGATAGGGATTCAGCACAACGTTCCGCAGGGCGCGTATTACGTCATGGTGGACGTATCCGAGTTCGGCTACGAAAGCGACCTCAGGCTCTGCGAAGCGCTTGCGGAGCACGTAGGAGTAGGTGCGGTGCCCGGCTCCAGCTTCTTCCGCGAGCCGGAAAACCGCTACATCAGACTGCACTTCGCAAAGCAGGACGCGACGCTCAACGCCGCACTGGAGCGTTTACAGGATATCCGCAAGAAGCTCCCCAAGGCATAAAATTACCGGGCAGGCGATGAACCTGCCCGGTTTTAATTCGGAATTTCGGTGCCGCCTTCGGCGGTTTATTTCAAATGACGGGCAGGGAAGAGGAACTGTCCGTTTTTTTGTTCCCGCAGGATATTCAGCATTTTTCAGCCGCATTACTTGACAGAAGGTTTCGGATAATATATAATAAACATATGGAACTATAATAGCATATGGAGAATAGACATGTATATCAGCTTTGAATATTACCGGATATTTTACTACGTGGCGAAATACGGGAGCATATCCCAGGCGGCGGAAGCGCTGATGAACAATCAGCCGAACATCTCCCGCACCATAAAGAACCTCGAGATCGAGCTGAACTGCACGCTGTTCGTGAGGTCGCGCAAGGGCGTTGAGCTGACCCCGGAGGGCGAGAAGCTGTACTCCCACGTAGCGGCGGCGGTGGAGCAGATACAGTACGGCGAGGAGGAGCTGTGCCTTGAACGGACGCTGGCGAAGGGCGTGGTAACGATAGGTGCGAGCGAGATCGCGCTTAGGTGCTATCTGCTTCCGGTGCTGAAGAATTTCCGGCAGAAGTACCCGGGCGTGCGCATACGTGTATTCAATCACTCGACTCCGCAGGCGATATCCGCGCTGAAGCACGGGCTTGTAGACCTCGGCGTTGTGACGACTCCCACGGAGGACACCGACCTCATCGTTTCAAAGGAGATATGCGAGATACGGGAGATACCGGTGTGCGGAGCGGCGTTCCCGGAGCTTGCAGGGAGGCAGGTCAGCCTGTCGGAGCTTACGAAGTATCCGATGATATCGCTGTTCAAGCAGACCAAGACGTACGAGATATATTCCGAGTGGTTCCGGAAGAATGGCTGTACGCTCTCGCCGGATATCGAGGCAGCCACAGCGGATCTGATACTTCCGATGGTGCGTAACAATCTCGGGATAGGATTTGTGCCGGCGCAGTTCCTTGAGTGTTATCCCACAGACGGGCTGATACTGCTCGACCTCAAGGAGAGCGTACCGACGCGGAAAATCTGCCTGCTCAAGCGGAAGAGCCAGTCCATGAGCGCCGCAGGCAGAGAGCTGGAACGAATGATACTGAAGTAGCGGAAGTGAAGTTTTCCGCACAAACTAGAATTTAGCTGTGTAGTGTGCTTCCGAAACAGTCCACCGGACTGTTTCGGAGGAAAGGCTTAATAAAGACGACGTGTTGCTTGTGGGGGAAAACTCTTGTTTTCCCCCACACCCCT
>ENA-UOJB01001397-UOJB01001397.1-human-gut-metagenome-genome-assembly--contig:-C48-NODE-1397-length-19976-cov-8.577933_pt1 | contig 19976 bp, 15 predicted proteins | sample MGYA00242338_ERZ723885 | MGnify/ENA metagenome assembly ERZ723885
ATATTTGCCATCAATAGAAGGTGCAGTCTGAGTTTGTCAGGCTGCACCTTTTTGCATTGGTTTTTATTGTTTTGCACGCACCCGAGGCTCCTCTTGTCAAGGGGAGCTGGCGCGGAGCGCCTGAGGGGTTACCTCGCTGCGGCGGGAAAGGCTCCCCTTTCAGGGGAGCTGTCAGCCGCAGGCTGACTGAGAGGTTGTCACAATTTTGCTGCGACCGCTCCGTCTCGGCTTCGCCGAGCCACCTCCCCTGAGAGGGGAGGCTTTGGACTTTCGCACATCCATGGCTTCCCCTCATAGGGGAAGCCTTTTTTGCTGCAGCGGAAAAAGCCAGTGTGAAGCTTTTGACATTTCCCCTGCTGCATGGTACACTGAAAGAAAAAACAGGAGGACAATTATGTCTCTCATTCCGTATTATCTGCAGTATCTCTCCGAGATCTGCGAGGGGACGCGGCAGGCGCCGGAGGGGCTTGCGCTGAGCGAGCAGGACGATCTGAAAAAGGCGCTGCAGCTGCAGGCCGGGATTGCTGAGATGGGCATCCCCGCCTTCGTCCGCGCCTGCGCCGCGCAGGATGGCACCGAGATCCCCCAGTCCGACTATGACAGCTTCGACCCCGCCGAGCTGAACGCCGCCATCGCCCAGCTGGCCGCGGCCGCGCAGCCGCAGGAGACGCAGGAGGCCCCCGCCGAACCCGACGCGCCGCAGGAGCCGGTCAGGACCGAGACGCGCGATATCTTCGAGATCTTCCTCGACAGCGTCTGCCTCGACGATGACCTGCTGACCTACCTCATCGACATTCTCAAGCGGCACGCGGAGCCGGAGTTCACCAAGCTCTCCCACGCCGCGGCGCGGACCGAGCTGAAGCTCGACGATTTCCTCGCCTGGCTCGGCAACATGGAGCTGCTGGCGGGCGAAGAAGAGCAAGCCTGCGCCGCCATCATGGACAAAGCCCTCCACCGCCTCGAGCAGGAGGGCGAGATGGAGCTGGCCGCCGCCCTGCTCTCCGGCGACGAGACCACCTTCAAGCTTTTCCGCACGCAGGCGCCCGAGCTCGTCCACCTGCCTGACGCGACCTACGAATGGTACTGCAAAAACTATCTTGACCGCTATTACCCCGTGCGCTTCATCCTGCATCATCAGGGCATCGAATTTCCGCAAGCATAAGGAGGCTTCTCATGGAACCCATCTATGTCACCGGCCACCGCAACCCGGATACCGACTCGATCGTCTCTGCCATGGCCTACGCGGCGCTGCGCAACGCGCTGGGCGACCGGGAATTCGTCCCGGCCCGGCTCGGGCACATCTCCGATGAGACGCGGCTGGTGCTCGGCCGCTTCGGCTTTGAGCCGCCCATCCGCATCCAGACCATGCGCACGCAGGTCCGCGATCTCGACTACGACACGCCGCCCGCCCTGTCCGGGGCCGTGACGGTCAGCCGCGCCTGGACCGCGCTGCAGAACAACAGATCCATCCCCGCCATCCCCGTCACGAACGACAACGGCGAGCTCTACGGCATGCTCTCGCCGAGCGAGATCGCGAGCTACGACATGCGCACGCTCTCCGACTCCCGGGTCGACCGGATCCCGGTGTTCAACCTCCTGAGCGTGCTTGACGGCAAGATCATCAACGAGGACGGATATCTGGCCGACACCATCAGCGGCGAGGTCAGCATCGCGCTGCCGCAGGACAATGAAAATCTCCTGTTCCGCGGTCCGGACGCCATCGTCATCATCGGCGAACAGCCGGAGATGGCCCGCCGTGCGCTCGAGCAGCAGGTCAGCTGCCTGATCGTCTGCCAGGCGGAGCTGCCGGAGGAGCTGCGCCAGCAGCAGACGAACACCTGCATCATCGCCACGCCGTTCGACGCCTACAAGGCCGCCCGGATGGTCCACTACGCCATCGAGGTCGCCCGCGTCTGCCGGACGGAGGATCTTGAGGCCTTCCACCTGACCGATTATCTTGACGACGTGCGCGAGATCGTGCTCAAGAGCCGCCACCGCAGCTACCCGATCCTCGACGAAAACGACAAGGTCGTCGGCACGCTCTCGCGGTATCATCTCATCAAGCCGCGGCGCAAGCGTGTCGTCCTCGTCGATCACAATGAGGCGGCGCAGTCCGTCCCCGGCCTCGAGCAGGCGGAGATCCTCGAGATCATCGACCACCACCGCCTCGCCGACATCCAGACCGGCGGCCCCATCTACTTCCGCAACGAGCCCGTCGGCTCGACCGCGACGATCATCTCCGAGATGTATCAGGAGCGCGGGCTCATGCCCCCGGCGAAGCTCGCAGGGCTGATCGCCGCCGCCATCGTCGCGGATACCGTCATGTTCAAATCCCCGACCTCCACCGCCGTCGACCGCCGCATGGCCGACCGCATGGCCCGCATCGCCAATATTTCGCTTGAGGAGCTCGGGCAGACCATCTTCTCCGCCTCCATCTCCGACGACAAGCCGGCCGATGTGCTGCTGTTTACGGATTTCAAGGATTTCCACATCGCCGACCACGATTTCGGTGTCAGCCAGATCACCTGCGTCGACTCCAACCGCATGATGCAGCGCAAGGACGAGTTCCTGTCCGTCATGCGCAAGACGATGGAAGAGCGCGGCTACACGCTCATGATCCTCATGCTGACCGACGTGCTGCTCGAGGGCACGCACCTGCTGTACCTCGGCGACGAGGACATCATCACGCAGGCCTTCGGCGTGCAGCTCAAGGACCACACCTGCTTCCTGCCGGGTGTCGTATCCCGGAAAAAGCAGGTCATCCCATCGCTGACCGCCCTGTGGGGCTGAGAAAAATTCTCCCGAAAACCGAAAAAGCTCCCCCGGCCGCTCTGGCCGGGGGAGCTCTCTTTCTCGTTTACAGACGCTGGTTTTTGGCCAGCTGGCGGTTTTTGTAGGCGGGATCGTCGGTGACCTCACGCAGGACGGTGATCTCCGGCGGGGCCTGAAGCGCGGGCGCGTCCTGCGGCAGGGCGGCGCGCATGATGGCGCGGTCGTTGGAGAACGGGTAGACGTCGATCTCAAACCGGCAGCCCTGATAGACGAAGCGGTACTTCGTCTTGTGGACGGTGTGCAGGCTCGTGTCGCCCTCCATCAGATAGCGGATGTACTCCTTCTCGGAGATTGGCTTCTCCGTCTCCCACTGGCCGGAGTCGGTCGTGCGCTTCTCGGTGTAGAAGTAGAGGTAATCCCCGCCGTTTTTCTGCTGGCGGACGCGGCGCACGACGTTGGGGTTGGCGCGGGTCAGGTAGGTCTGCATCATGTCGATGCTGGCGGCGTGGTAAGTCTGCTCCAGGGTCTGGAGGGTGGGCAGGGCGATGAGATACTTGTGCCAGACCTCCTGCTGCGCCGGCCGGCCGATCGCGGCGTAGACCGCGCGCAGACCTCTAGCGATCTTGTCTTCAAAATCGACGGAATTGTCGATCACGTGGACGTTGGGATGCGCGCTCCAGGCGCGGAGCGTCAGCTCGTCCTTCTCCCGCGCGACCTCCAGAGGCTCATAGCGGGCCTCGTTGCCGAAATTATAGGCAAATTCCGCGCCCTTGGCGCAGGAAACGAGGTGGAGCACGGTATCGTAGTGCGTCAGCGCCTGCTGCTCCGTCAGGCCGAAGTGGGAAAGCACCTGCCGGAACTCGTCGTCGGAGACGTAGGCCTTGTTGTCGAACAGCGCGCGGTCATACAGCACGATCACGCGCTCCTCTGGCACCATCTGGGCAGCCTTGAGCGCCAGCTGCTCCTTGTGCAGCTGGTCGGCGACGACAAAATCCTGAAAATCCAGCATGGACACGCAGCCGCCGAAGGGCTTGATGCCAAAGCCGGAGATGAGCTCCGTCGACGTTTCGGGGATGGTGATGACCTTCCAGCCCTCGTCCTGCTTGAATTCCTTGAGTACCCGGCTGATGAGCGTCGTCTTGCCGGCGGCCGGCCCGCCGGTCAGTACGATCCGCGTGATCTGTTTTGCCAAAGGGACCGCTCCTTTGCTTTTTTATAGTATCATATTAACATCATCCGGCAGCAAATGCAAGAAAAAGGCGCAGCCGCTTCCGTGGGGTTTTCGATACGCCCCAGGGAAGCGGCTGCGTGTGTTATCCTTCGAACTGACTGTGGTACAGCTTGGCGTAGAAGCCGTTTCTCGCGAGCAGCTCATCGTGTTTGCCCTGCTCGACGATGTGGCCGTCCCGCATGACGAGGATGACGTCCGCTTCGCGGATGGTCGAGAGGCGGTGGGCCACGACGAAGCTCGTCCGGCCCTGCATCATCTCGTCGAAGGCCTGCTGGATCTTCACTTCCGTGCGGGTATCGATGGAGCTCGTGGCCTCGTCGAGGATCAGCATCGGCGGCAGGCAGAGCATCACGCGCGCGATGCACAGCAGCTGCCGCTGCCCCGCGGACAGTGCCCCGCCCGTGTCGGAGAGCATCGTATCGTAGCCGTTCGGCAGGCGGCGGATGAACGAATCGGCGTGCGCCTTTTTGGCGGCCGTCTCGACCTCTTCGTCGGCCGCATCGGGCTTGGCCAGGCGGATATTTTCCCGCACGGTGCCGGATTTGAGCCAGGTGTCCTGCAGGACCATGCCGTACTGATGGCGCAGGCTCTGCCGCGTCACGGTGCGGATGTCGCTGCCGTCCACGGCGATGGAGCCGCCCTTCACGTCGTAGAAGCGCATGAGGAGGTTGATGAGCGTCGTCTTGCCGCAGCCCGTCGGGCCGACGATGGCCACGCGCTCGCCGGGCCGGACCGTGAGGTCCAGATCCTCGATGAGCCGCTGCTCCGGCGTGTAGGAGAAGGCGACATTCGTCAGCTGCACGCTGCCAGAGGCGTCGGTCAGCGTCTTGGCATCGGGCGCGTCGGGGATCTCCGCCGGCTCGTCGATGAGCTCGAAGACCCGCGCGGCGCAGGCCAGCGCGTTCTGCAGCTCGGTGACGACGCCGGTGATCTCATTGAAGGGCTTGGCGTACTGGTTGGCATAGCTGAGGAAGCACGACAGCCCGCCGACCGTAATGGCCCCCGCCACCGCGCTCAGCGCCCCGGTAAAGCCCACGCAGGCGTAGATGATATTGTAGATGATGCGGGTCGAGGGGTTCGTCATCGACGAGAAGAAGGTCGCACGCATGGTCGCGGCGGTCAGGCGGTCATTGATCTCGTCAAACTGCGCAAGGCTCTCGGCCTCATGCGAGAACGCCTGCACGACGCGCTGGCCGCCGAGCTGCTCATTGATGAGCGCGGTCTGCTCGCCGCGGGCCTTGGACTGCGTCTGGAACATGGAGTAGGTGTGCCCCGCGATGAACTTCGCCACCAGCAGGGATAGCGGCGTCAGAACGACGACCACCAGCGTGATCTTCACGCTGATCGAGAGCATGAAGCCGAGCGTCCCCACGATGGTCAAAACGCCCGTAAACAGCTGTGTGAAGCCCATGAGCAGACCGTCGGCAAACTGGTCGACGTCCGCGATCATGCGGCTGAGCGTATCGCCCGCCGGATGGCTGTCGAGATAGGCCAGCGGCAGACGCTGCAGGTGGGCGAACGCCTGCCGGCGCACGTCGCGCGTCACAGCGAAGCAGACCCGGTTGTGGATGGCCGCCATGACCCACTGCAGAAGCGCCGTCCCCGCGGCCAGCGCGGCGATCTTCGCCGCCAACGCGGAGACCGCGGCAAAATCGACCTGCCCCGGGCCGACGACGGCGTCGATGGCGTCGCCGACCAGAATGGGGATATAGAGCGTCCCCGCCACGCTGGCCGCCGCCAGCACCAGAGACACGATCAGAAGCGGCAGATACCGCCCGAGGCTTTTGAGCACGCGCCGAAGCGCCCAGGATGAATCATGCTTCATTGCGCATCCTCCTTCTTATACTGCGAGCGGCAGATCTCCTGATAGACCGGGCAGCTCTGCAGCAGCTCGTCATGCGTGCCGGTCCCGGCCAGACGGCCGTCGTCGAGCACGAGGATCTGATCCGCGTGGCGGATGGAGGACACGCGCTGCGAGATCAGCACGACCGTGGGCTTCCACGGCAGATGCGCCAGCGCCTTGCGAAGCGCAGCGTCGGTGGCAAAGTCCAGCGCGGAGGCGCTGTCGTCGAGGATGAGGATCGCAGGTCTCCGCACCAGTGCGCGGGCGATCGTCAGCCGCTGGCGCTGGCCGCCGGAGAAATTGCGCCCGCCGGGCTCGACTTCCGCGTCCAGCCCGCCCTGCTTGCCGCGGACGACCTGATCGGCCTGCGCGTCCTGCAGTGCCTGCCAGAGGTCTTCATCGCTGGCCTGGGCATTGCCCCAGCGGAGATTGTCGCGGATGGTGCCGGAGAAGAGCAGCGCCTTCTGCGGCACGACGCCGATCGAGGGCCGCAGCGCCTGCAGCCGCAGCTGCCGCACGTCTTCGCCGCACACAAGGACCTGTCCCTGCGTCGCGTCGTAAAACCGCGGGATGAGGTTCGCCAGCGTGGATTTGCCCGCGCCGGTGCCGCCGATGACGCCGATGGTCTGCCCGGGCGCGGCGGAGAAGCTGATATCGCTGAGCGCGTCCGCGCCCGCGCCGGGATAGCGGAACGAGACGCCGCAGAACTGCAGCGCCGGGCTGCCGCTGCCGTCCGGCAGGGCGTCCTGCCCGTCGGTCATGCTGGGCTTCGTCTCCAGCACCTGCAAGATCCGGCCCGCGCAGGCGACGGATTTTGTGATGTTCAGGATCAGGTTGGCGAACTTGATGAGCTCGACCAGGATCTGCGACATGTAGTTATACAGCGCGATCAGCTGGCCCTGCGTGATGACGCCCGCGTCCACGCGGACGCTGCCGGTCTTTAAGATCGCCACGATCGCCAGATTGATGACCACATACGTCAGCGGGTTCAAAAGCGCCGACAGCTTGCCCACGAACCGCTGCGCGGCAAACAGTCCGTCCAGACGGCCGTCAAAGCTCTCCGTCTCGGTCTGCTCGCGGGTAAAGGCGCGGATGACGCGCACGCCGGACAGGTTCTCCTGCGCCGCGCCCGTCACGCCGTCGAGCTTCGCCTGCACCCGGCGGTAGAGCGGGATGCAGCTGAGCATGATGGCAAAGACGATGGCAAAGAGCACCGGGATCGTCACGACGAAGATGAGCGCCGAGCGCACGTCGATCGTAAACGCCATGATCATCGAGCCGAACACGACGATCGGCGAGCGCAGCAGCAGCCGCAGCGTGAGGTTGAGGCCGGTCTGCACCTGGTTCATGTCGCTCGTCATCCGCGTGACGAGCGTGGCCGGGCCGATGGTATCGAGCTCCGCATACGACAGCGACTGGATATGCGCAAAGAGCGCGTGGCGCAGACTGGCCGTCGCGCCGGTCGCGGCCTTGGCGGAAAAATACTGCGCGCAGGTTGCGCTGGCAAAGCCGCACAGGCCGAGGCCAACGAGCAGCAGGCATTTTTTCAGGATATAGCCCGTGTCGCCCGCCGCGATGCCGACGTCGATGATATCTGCCATGATGAGCGGCACCAGCAGCTCAAACGCCGCCTCCAGCAGCTTGAACACGGGCGCGAGGATGGCCTGCAGCCGGTAGGGCCGCAGATAGACAAGCAGTTTCTTCATTCGTTTCTCTTCTCTCTTCGGATGCTATTCGATGGATTTGAGCGCCTTGGCCATGTCGATGGCGCGGATCTTCCGGCGCAGCGCCAGATTGACCAGCAGCCCGAACGCGAGCGTCAGCGCCGCGGAGAGCAGATAGCTGCCCGGCGCCACCCGCACGTCGAAGCACATGAGGTCGATGCGGATCTGCGACATGACGTAGGCGTGCAGCGCCTTGCCCATCGGCAGACCCACAAGCGCGCCGAGCACCGTCAGGATGATGTTCTCGCGGAACACATAGCGGTTCGTCTCGCTGTCGTAGAAGCCGAGGACCTTGATGGTGGCGATCTCCCGCTCGCGCTCGGTGATGTTGATGTTTGTGAGGTTATACAGCACGATGAACGCCAGCGCCGCCGCGCAGACCACCACGACCACCACGATGTACCGCAGGCTTTCCATCATCGTCGCCACGCGCGCGCGGAAATCGCTGCTGAGGCTCACGGAGGCGACGTTCTTCGCCCCCGCCAGCGCGGCCGAGGCCGCGTGGGCATCGGCGTCAGGCGGGAAGTTGACCCAGGCCTGCTCGTATGCCGGCGCTTCGCCGAAGCACTGCGCCCAGCTTTCCGCCGTCAGGTAGACGTAGTTGTAGACATAGTTTTCAAAGACCGCCGCGACCTGCAGCTGCGCTTCGCGCGTGCCGCTCTGCAGCGTGATGGTGTCGCCCGCCGACAGCTGCAGCGCCTCGGCCAGCCCGCGGCTGATGACGCACGCGCCGTTTTCGGGATAGGCGACCGGCGTCTTGTCCTTCTCATGCAGGTCGACAAAGCCGTCTACGCTGCCGGAGGCCGGGCAGACGACGTTCGTCGTCTTGACCGTGCTGCCCGCGCTGGCGTCGGCGCTCTTTTCGGCCACGAAGAGATATTCTTCGGCTTCTTCCTCGCAGAGCGCGGCGAAGGCCGTGCGCTCCGTCTCGTTCAGCGCGTGCTGGAACGTGACCGACGCGTCGTAGCGGGTGATCTCGCTGTACTGATAGTCGACGACGTTGCTGATGGAATCCTGGATGCCATAGCCGGTGATGAGCAGGGCCGTGCAGCCGCCGATGCCGATGATCATCATGATCATCCGCTTTTTATACCGCAGGATGTTGCGGATGGAGACCTTATGCAAAAACGGGATCCGGTTCCAGAGGCCCGGCAGCCGCTCCAGCAAGATCCGCTTGCCCGCCTTCGGGGCCTTGGGGCGGATGAGCTCCGCCGCGGGCCGCTGCAGCTCCGCATGCGCGACGTACCACGTCGTGCCGAGCGCGCAGAGCAGATACGCCCCCGCGGACAACAGCGCCAGCGGCCAGTCGAACGCATACAGGATGTCCGTGAAGCCGTACATGATATTATACCCCTGCCAGATCATCTTCGGCAGGAAATACGAGCCCGCCGCGACGCCCACCACGCAGCCGAGCACCGAAGCGCTCCCGGCGTAGAGGAAGTAGACCAGGAAGATCGCGCCGTTGGAGTAGCCCATGGCCTTCAAAACGCCCGCCTGCGTGCGCTGCTCGTCGACCATGCGCGTCATCGTCGTGATGCACACGAGCGCCGCCACGGCGAAGAAAAACAGCGGGAACACACGCGAGACGCCCCGCACGATATCCGAATCGCTCTCAAAGCAGGCGTAGCCGATGTTGCTGCTGCGGTCCAGCACGAACACGTCCGGGTTTTCGAGCTTTTCGAGCGCGTCCTGCCCGTCCTGATACTCCTGCTCCGCGTCGGCCAGCTTCTGTTCGCCGTCCGAGAGCTCCACTTCGGCGTCGGCGATGTCCTGTTTGCCATCCGTGAGCTGCTGCTTCGCGTCGGCAAGCTCGGCTTCCGCGTCGGCGATCTTCTGCTCGGCCTCGGCCTTGCCGCTGTAGTAATCGGCCCAGCCGTCCGCCAGCTCCTGCTTTGCGTCGGCAAGCTGCTGCTCGCCATCGGCGAGCTCCTGCTTTGCATCGGCCAGCTCCTGATTTTTTTCATCGAGCGTAGCCTTGGCCTCGTCGAGCTTTTTCTGGTTTTCGCTGATCTCAGCGTTGGCCTCCTCCAGCCCGTCGCCGAATTCCTCGCTGCCTGCGTTGAGCTCCGCCTGCGCCGCGTCGATCTGCTGCTGCGCCGCGTCGAGCTCCGGCCCGGCGGCCTCGATCTTCTGCAGCCCGGCCTCGACCTGCGCGAGCTGTGCCTGCAGCTGCGCCCGCTGCTCCTCGGAGAGCATTTCGCTGCCAAGCTCCTCCTCCAGCTGCGCCTTGGTCGCTTTGAGCTGGGCCTTCTGCGCGGCGAGCTCCGCGCGCTTCTGGTCGAGCTGCGCCTGATTCTTGTCGATCTCCGCCTGCCCGGATTGCAGCTCGCCGACAGTCTCGTTAAACTGTTTGCGAAGCTCCTCTCTGGCCTCGGCCAGCTTGGCCGCGCCGTCGTCATATTCTGCCTGCGCGTCGGCGAGCTTCTGTTCGCCGTCCGCGAGCTCCTTGCGGGCGTCTGCAAGCTTCTGCTCGTTCTCCTCGATCTCCTTCTGGCCGTCGACGAGCTTCTGGTAGGCGTCGGCCAGCTCGCGGTCGGCCTCCTCCTTCGCATCCGCCAGCTTCTGTTCGCCGTCCAGGACGTCCTGTTCGGCGTCCGCCAGCGTCTGCTTGGCGTCTTCGAGCTTCTGCTTCGCGTCCGCCAGCTCCTGCTGCTTTTCGTCGAGCGTTTCGCGGGCGTCAGCCAACGTCTCGGCCGCGTCGTCATGCAGCCGCGTGCCGCGGTCGTCCGCGCACTGCTCCGCAAGCGCGGTGACCCAGGGCTCGGCGTCGTCGATGTGCGCCTTGTATTCGTCCGAGTAGATCTCGCCCGCCCGGTCCGTCAGGCGCAGATACAGCTCCGTATCATAGTCAAAGTCAAACGCCTCCGGCAGCACGTACACGAAGGCGGACAGCGACCCGCTGCCGACCGACGTGCTGCCGCGCTCATAGTTGATGTACAGAACGCTCTTGGCGATGCCGACGATGGTGAATTCCCGCCGGGTGAACTTCCCCAGCGTATCGTCGTCATTCTCCTCCGAGAGCACGATCTTCTGCCCGAGATCCTGTTCCGAGTACAGCATCCCGTCGGCCAGACACTCGTCCGCCGTCTGCGGCAGCCGTCCGGCCTTCAGGCTCGGCAGGTCGAGCGTCTCGGGCAGCGACAGAAATTTGCATGCCCGCGACGCGCCGCCCGCCGTGCTGGTCAGCGCGTCGGCGCTCTTTGTGCCCTCGCACACGGCGACGCGGCTGTCGGCGGCGATTTTGGCCGCGTCGGTCTCGTCAAAGCCAATGGTGCTCACGAGGCGGAAATCGTACATCTGCTGCGCCTCGGCGTAGGCGTCCAGCGTGCGCACCATGGCTGTCTTCGTCAGCCGCAGGCCGCAGAAAAAGCCCACACCCAGCGCCACGATGGCCGCGATGGCCAGAAACCGGCCCAAACTCCTGCGGATCTCCCGCAGCGTCAGCTTCCCCATGCCGCTCACCACTCGATCTGCTCGACGGGCGTCGGATGTTCATTGATCCGGACGCCGGCGATCTGCCCGCTTTTCACGCGGATGACCCGGTCGGCCATGGCGGTCAGCGCCGAGTTGTGCGTAATGATGACAACGGTCATGCCGCCCGCGCGGCTCTGCGCCTGCAGCAGGGACAAGATCTGCTTGCCGGTCTGGTCGTCGAGCGCGCCGGTCGGCTCGTCGCACAGCAGCAGCTTCGGCCGCTTTGCCAACGCGCGGGCAATGGCCACGCGCTGCTGCTCGCCGCCGGAGAGCTGCGCGGGGAAATTCTGCATCCGCTCGCCGAGGCCGACCTGCCGCAGGACCTCGTCGGCCGGCAGCGGATCCTTGCACAGCTGGCTTGCGATCTGCACGTTTTCCAGCGCCGTCATATTGGGCAGCAGATTGTAAAACTGGAACACGAACCCGACCTCGTGGCGGCGGTAGGTCGTCAGGCGCTTGCGGCTGTAGTCCGCCACGTCCTCACCCGCGAGCAGCACATGGCCGGAGGTAAGCCGGTCCATGCCGCCGAGGATGTTCAGGAGCGTGGTCTTGCCCGCGCCGGACTGGCCGACGATGACGCAGATCTCCCCCTCGTCGATCGTAAACGACGCGTCCTTCAGCGCCTCAATGCGCACATCTCCCATCTGATAGGTCTTACAGACATGGTCAAATACAACAAAATCCTGCATGCGTCCGCCCCTCACTTTTTTTGCTTTCTGAATAGTATATTATGCCATACCGGCACACATTTTGCTTGAATAAATCGTGAACACGCAGAGAAAAAGCCTGCCCGGAAGGGCAGACTTTTTGAGGCAACGCCGCAGGAGTGGCGGAAAAGATCCGCCGAAGCGCGCAGACGCAATTGTGCGGTGCTGCCTTACCCGATGGCTGTCCACTGCTCGCCCTGCGGCAAAAGCCTGCAGGTGTGGTCGGCGGAGGCTTCGATGAGGTCCGCGTAGTACCAGGCGGTCTGGTCCTGGTTGTCGCGGTACCAGGCGGCAGCCTGCAGCTGCGCGTCCTGCCCGTCCGGGCAGCGGCCGAGCAGACTGTTGAGCGCCCGGGCCAGCTCCGCCCGGGTAAGGACAGCCTCTGCCGCGGCCTCGTCCGCCTCGGCGGCGGCCAGCGTCTTCTCGCTCCAGGCCGCGGCCAGCACCGGGAAGGCCGCGCGCCCGGCCTCCGTCTGCGCGAGCTCGTCCAGCACGCCGGAAAAGTCCCGCCACGTGAGCCCCGCGTCCGGCCGGAACCAGCCGTCCGACCCGAACGGCAGCAGCCCCAGCCCCGCCAGCCGCGTAACGGCCGCGTAGGCCCAGCTCGTCCCCGGTACATCCCAGAAGCGCACGCGCGCGCCCTCCGGCAGCTCATTCTCTGCCAGCCGCAGCAGAATGCAGGCGAAGGCTGCGCGGCTCACCTCCGCCTCCGGTCGGATGGTCCCGTCCGGGTAGCCGTACAGGTACGCCCGGTGCGTCTGCTCCGCCCCGGCCTGCACCGCCAGCGCCAGCAGCCCCACGAGCACCGCCGCCATGCACAGGATCTCCGGCAGCCGTTTTTTCATGCGCATCCCCTCTTCTCACAGGATGCTCCCAGTTTGCCACCTTTCCCCCGCAGAACCCGTCGCCTTGTGCCGCTTGAGAAAATAATCCCACAGCGAAAAAAGCTCCCCTGGGAGGGGAGCCTTTTCACAGCTCGTAGTCGATCGCGCCGCGGGATTCGCGGATGGATTTGCAGAGGGTAGAGACCGCGACGTGGCGGGGGTCGTTTTTATAGCGGCTGAGGGCCTCCAGATCGTCAAAGTCGGCGATCAGGCAGGCGTCGTAGGGGTTGCCGGGCTTGCAGCTGCGGTGGATCTCCATATGGCGGATCTCGGGGATCACACCATCCAGCGCCTGCAGGCCGGAGAGAAATTTCTCCCGGTTTTCTTCTTCTCCTTCGCGGAATTTCCACATCACGATATGACGGATCATAGCCCTTCTCCTTTATTCTTTGATTCGGTATTCGAAGTTTTCAAAAATGAGCACCATGCCCTCGCGGACGCCGTCCGGCAGCAGGGCCAGCGCGACCTCGGTCGTGCCGCCGGATTCGTTTTCCAGCACGGCGTAGTCGCCCGCGATCTCGCGGACCGTTCGTTCCATACGCATATGCATGCCTCCTTTTTCCGCATTGTATCATATTTTTTCCGCTTTTGGAACACAATAATTGCAGAGTCTGAAAGGAGGAGCTGCAAGATGAACGAAGACACGCTGCATCTGTTGTCCGAGTGCGCGGCGGGGACTGATATGGCCATCCGCTCGCTGGACGACGTGCTGAAAAACAGCCCGGACGGGCCGCTGCAGCGGCGGCTCGCGAGCAGCAAGCGCCAGCATGAGTCGCTCGCCGCCGAGACGAAGGCGCTGCTGCGCGCGCAGGGCAAGGAGGCAAAGTCCGCCGATCCGGCCGCCCGCGCCATGTCCTGGATGAAGACGGAGGCGATGCTCGCCATGAAGCCCGGCGACGCGACGACGGCCGACCTCATCTCGACCGGCTGCTCGATGGGCATCAAGTCGCTCGCCCGCTACTGCAACCAGTATCCGACGGCCAGCCGTGAGGCGAAGGACATCGCCCAGTCGCTCATCCGGCTGGAGGATCAGCTGGTCAAGGACATGAGGCCGTATCTTTGATGCCGTCCTGACGGAAATTTTTCATTGTCATCCCGAGCATTTTGGTGTATAATAGGGGCATCAAAAATAAGGGGGAGTTTTTATGACAAACAAGGTCATCACCATCAGCCGCCAGTTTGGCAGCGGCGGAAGAAGCATCGGCAAGGCGGTGGCCGAGAAACTCGGCATCCCCTATTACGATAAGGAGCTGGTCGACAAGGTCGCAAAGGAGAGCGGCTTCTCGCACGAGTTCATCGAGGAGATCGGCGAATACGCCTCCGTCACCAGCAGCTTCCTGTTCAACATCGCCGTGTCGTCCCACCCGATGGGGCTGATCGACACCATGTCCGTGTCGGATAAGCTCTACGTCTGCCAGACAAACGTCATCCGCGATCTGGCCAGCAAGGGCCCGTGCGTCATCGTCGGCCGCTGCGCGGATTTCATCCTGAAGGACCAGCCGGACTGCCTGCACATCTTCGTCCATTCCGACATGCAGCACCGCGCCGCCCGCGTGCGCGAGCGCTACGGCGAGACCAGCAAGCCCATGGAAAAGCGCCTGCAGGAGAAGGACAGCAAGCGGAAGGTCTACTACAAGCACTACACCAACCGCAACTGGGGCGAGGCCGAGAACTACGACATCTGCCTCGACAGCGGCAAGCTCGGCGTCGACAAGTGCGTCGAGATCGTCTGCGACATCGCGCAGATGAAATAAGCGACCGGATCTGACGGCCTGCCGCGCTGCGGCAGGCCGTTTTTCTGTCGGATCCGCGGGGAATGGCTGCAAGATGGTTGCAATTATCCTGCAAATGGGATACAATAGAAAGAACGTGCGGCTGCACGTGTGCGCAAACGATACTCCCTCTCTTCGGGAGCTCCCAATAGAAAGAAAAAAGGACATTGTATCTATGGAACAGGTTTTACAGCAGTTCTGCCTGGACGGAACGCCCATCTCCTGTGAGCCGCTCGGCAACGGCCATATCAACCGCACCTTCCGCGTCGTCTGCGACCACCGGAAGGCCTACACCCTGCAGCGGATCAACCGCGTCGCCTTCCGCCACCCGGAGGAGCTGATCGAGAATATCGACGCCGTTTCCCGGTTCATCGACCGCAAGCAGATCGGTCTGGAGTGCATCCGCCTCTGCAGGGCCAAGGACGGCAGAAAATACTGCATCGATGACCAGGGCGAGTTCTGGCGCGCCTACAACTTCATCTCCGGCGGCATCAGCCTGGATATGCCGCGCGACAGAAACGACTTTTACCAGGCCGCGGTGGCCTTCGGCAAGTTCCAGCAGGCGCTGGCAGATTTCCCGGCGGCCTCCCTGTATGAGACCATCCCGCATTTCCACGACACCATCGACCGCCTGCGCCAGTTCCGCGCCGCCATCGAAGCCGATGTCTGCGGCCGCGTGAAGGATATCGGGCCCGAGATCGACTTCCTGCTCGCGCGGGAGCAGGAGCTCGGGACGCTCTGCCGCATGCTCGCGGCCGGCGAGCTGCCGCTGCGCGTGACGCACAACGACACCAAACTCAACAACGTCCTGCTCGACCCGCAGACCGGCTGCGCCAAGTGCGTGCTCGATCTCGACACGGTGATGCCGGGTCTGTCTGCCTATGATTTCGGCGACGGCGTGCGCTTCGGCGCATCCTCGGCCGCAGAGGATGAGAAGGATCTGGATCAGGTCTGGCTGAAGCTCGACATGTACCAGGCGTTCCTGGAGGGCTATCTCGACGCCTGTGGTCACGCGCTGACCCCGAAGGAGATCGAGGTCCTGCCGCTTGGCGCGAAGATCATCACGGCGGAGCTGGCCATGCGGTTTTTGAAGGATTATCTGGACGGCGACGTCTATTTCAAGATCGACTATCCCACCCAGAACCTTGACCGCTGCCGCACGCAGCTGAAGCTGGTCGCCGACATGGAAGCCAAATGGCCGGAGATGCAGCGCATCCTCCACGAAACCGCCGCCGTCCGCTGCGCCCAACCGACAACGCCGCAATGACCAGCATCCCCGCGCTGCGATCCACGCAGCCGCGGGGCTCTTTCATATTCCGCAGCAAGCAAAAAGCTCCCCTTCCAGGGGAGCCTTTTCATGCTTTACACGCTGGCGGTGAAGCGGAGGAAGGCGGATTGGCCGGCGGGGGTGCGTTTGTAGACGCCGGCGTCTTCGAGGACCTGCATGAAGACAGCGCCGACCTCCTGCTGCAGGATCTGCTCGGTATTCTCCGGCGTGAAGGTATAGCGGCCCTGCAGCGCCTCGGCCCAGTCGGCGTGCTTCTGCAGCGTCTCGTCCGCGCGCAGGTCGCGGCCAGAGAGGATCGCGTCCTTCAGAAGCGCCAGCTCCTTGTCCAGCCGCGCGGGCAGGACAGCCAGACCCATGACCTCGATGAGGCCGATGTTCTCTTTTTTGATGTGGTGCAGCTGCTCGTGCGGGTGATAGAGGCCGAGCGGATGCTCCGGCGTCGTGAGATTGTTGCGCAGGACAAGATCCAGCTCAAAATCTTCCCCGCGGCGGCGGGCGATGGGCGTGATGGTGTTGTGCGGCGTGCCGTCAGTCTCGGCGAAGACCATGGCGGCTTCATCGGTGTAGCCGCGCCAGGCAGTCAGGATCTTCTCCGCCAGCTGGCACAGCCGGTCCGGGTCGCTGCCGGTCAGGCGCAGGACGGACATCGGCCATTTGACGATCCCGGCTGCAATGTCCGGAAATCCGGCAAACGAGACCGGCGTCTCGACCGGGGCCTTTTCCATGGCGAAGGTATAGTGGCCGCCCTGGAAATGGTCGTGGCTCAAAATCGAGCCGCCGACGATGGGCAGATCCGCGTTCGAGCCGAGGAAATAATGCGGGAACAGCTTCGTAAAGTCCAGCAGCCGGCGGAACGTCGCCGCGCTGATGCGCATGGGCGTATGCTCAGCGTTGAGGACGATGCAGTGCTCGTTGTAATAGACGTACGGGGAATACTGCAGATACCAGCTGCCGCTGTCCAGCTCAAGGGGGATGATGCGGTGGTTCTGCCGGGCGGGATGGTTCATGCGGCCCGCGTAGCCCTCGTTTTCCGCGCACAGGGCGCATTTGGGATAGCCGGACTGCGGCGCGAGCTTGGCCGCGGCGATGGCGCGCGGGTCCTTCTCGGGCTTGGAGAGGTTGATGGTGATGTCCAGCTCGCCGTATTCGCAGGCGTAGGTCCACTTTTTGTCCTTCGCGATGCGGTCGCGGCGGATGTAGTTGGTGTCCTGGCTGAAGCGGTAGAACCAGTCGGTCGCCTTCTGCGGGGAGATCTGGTAGAGCGTATGGAAGCAGGTGCGGACCTCGTGCGGCCGGGGCGTCAGCACCCCCATGAGCTTCGTGTCGAACAGGTCGCGGGCGACCTGATTATCCGGGCAGACGCCGCGGGCGACGGCATCGCCGGTCAGCACCTGCAAAATATCGGCCAGCGAGGCCTCTGCCGGGGCAGCGGCTTCGTCGAAGGAATCGAGCTGCAGCGCCTCGAGCAGCGCGTTGCGCGCAAAGACCAGATCCTCCGGCTGGAGGAGCCCCGTGCGCTCGGCATAGCGGCAGAGGGCGGAAATATAAGAATCAAGCATGGCGATACCTCTTTTGTCGATTTTGTCTTAGGGTGTATCTGAAAACCAGCAATGAGACCGGCAGCGAGGAATTTTCGCGCTGAGAAAGACATTTTTTTCGCAGGAATACTGACGTATTTCAAGGAAAAATGACGCAGCGCAGCGCGAAAAGGCCCGCTGTCCGGGCGCGTTGGGAGTTTTCAGATACACCCTGATTATACCTGCAAATGCCCGCAGGCGCAAGGGGCATCTGCCTCTTGCATCCTGCGCGGGATGTGGTAAGATAGACACAAACAGACAAAGGAGGCGGCGCAGATGGATGCTTCGCAGCTGCCCGAGGGCGTGACGCTCTATTATACCGACAAGGCCGTCCACCTGACGACGAACGACGCGCTCATGACCTTCCTGCGGCAGAAGGGCAACGGCTCGCTGCCGCTCAGCCGCGCGATCCTTGCGGGCTACGAGGCAGAATGCGGCGCGGCGCTGCAGATCACCGAGCGCTCGATGGCGACGGAGCTGCTGATCCACGCGTATCTGGACGGCGTCTTTGCCGCCTGGGTGCGCGCAGGCGAAACGCGCGGGCGGCAGGACGGGAAATTCTACCGGACCGCCCGGCGGCTGAAGAACGCGACCGCCGTCATCGACATGGGCGAGCGCAGCGTGGACACGAACCGCTGGGTCTTCGACCTGCTGTCGCACGGCTACGGCGCGCTGTGCCTCCTGCTCGGACGCAGCGCGTAGGAGTATTGCTATGGAACCACTGAGTGAAAAACGTTATCTGGAACTGCACGCGCCGGCGGGCGGCGATTTTCTTGCCGCGCGGGAGCGGCTGCTGGCCGCGCTGCCGGACGGATGCAGACTGACACTGGGCTGCCTGCAGCAGCTGTATCCCGTCTTATCCGCGGCGGACTACCGCGTCACCGTGACGCTCTGCCCCGGGCCGGGCGGGACCGACGCTGTGCGCGTGGAGCCGGGCGATACGACCGCTGAACACTACGGCCTGTGCCTCGACATCGGCAGCACGATCATGCAGATGGAGCTGGTGGATCTCGTGCGCGGCCGGACGCTTTCGCAGGCTGCCTGCACCAACAGCCAGACGCAGTTCGGCGCGAACATCCTCGACCGCATCCTCGCGGTGAAGGCGGACCGGGAAAACCTGAAGACTTTACAGGCGCTGACGCTTTCGGACGTGCGCGGCATGATCGATACCTGCTGCCGGGCGGCAGATATCCGCCCGGAGGCGATCTCCGCCATGACCGTCGGCGGCAACACGACGATGCTGCACTTCTTCCTCGGCTGCGACCCGTGGCTCGTATTTCAGAGCCCGTACACGCCGGTGTTTTTTGACCCCGGCGTGGTCCGGGCGGCGGAGCTGGGACTGCCCATCTGCGGAAATGTCTACTGCATGCCCGCGATCGCCAATTATCTGGGCGGCGACATCACGGGCGGGCTGCTGGAGACGGATCTGGACACGCGGGAGGATCTGGCGCTGTTTCTCGACATCGGCACGAACGGCGAGCTGGTGCTGGGCTGCCGGGACTTTCTGCTCATGGGCGCGGGCGCGGCCGGGCCCGCGCTGGAGGGCGCGGTCAGCCATTCCGGCATGCGGGCAGAGCCGGGCGCGATCTGCAGCGTGAAGATCGGCGCGGACAACCGCCTGCGCTATCAGACCATCGGCGATCTGCCGCCGAAGGGCATCTGCGGCTCCGGCATTCTGGACCTCATCGCCGAGGGCTTTCTCTCGGGCTGGATCGACTCGGCCGGGCGGCTGCAGAAGGACGCTTCGCCCTGCATCCGCGAGGTCTGGGAGGACGACCGCCAGCGCAACGTCCCCGCGATCATCTACGCTTACGACGGCAATGTGCCGCTCTATTTTACCCAGGACGACATCGGCGAGTTCCTCACCTGCAAGGCCGCCGCGCACACCATGGTCGCAACGATGCTGCAGAGCGTGAACGTCAGCCCGGCGGAGATCGGCACGTTCTACCTCGCCGGAGGCTTCGGCACGCATTACGATCTGGAGTCCGCGATCACGGTCGGGCTGTATCCCGACCTGCCGCGGGAAAAATTCCGGATCCTCGGCAATTCCTCGCTCGCCGGAGCCAGACGGCTCCTGCTGGACCGGAGCTGCCGCGCGCGGCTGGATCGCATCCGGGCGCTTGCGACCTATGTGCAGTTCGGGGAGATGGAGAAGTTCGTGGAAAACATGCACGCCGCCCGCTTCCTCCCCCACACCGACGCCTCCCTCTACCCCAGCGTAAAACGCCGCGTGTAAGGCTCCCCTTCCAGGGGCCGATTCCCCCTATCAGGGGGAAATGTCCCGCAGGGACAAAAGGGGTAGGGATGCTGGCTCGGCGCAGCCGAGACTGAGAGGTTGTCGCAGATCTGCAATTGCTGGTTGTCTCCGACGGCCCTATCTTTTCCGTCTTGCCGGAAAAGATAGGGAAGAAAAGGGGCGCTTGGGTTACGTTTGGTGCTTTCTGCATCTGAATTCAGGCAGGAACCAACGTTTTCGTTTGGCATTCCACTCGACGGTCACCTCACGTATGTCTGACTACGCGCCGCCTGATACGGGGGTATCAAATTTGCAGCTAGTTGCCTTTGAATATTTGCAGTCAATAGAAGGTGCAGCCTGCGTTTGTCAGGCTGCACCTTTTTGCATTGGATTTTATTATTTGCTTCGCACCCTGTAGGGGCGGGGCTCTGCTCCGCCCGTTCTTCCGACGAAATCTGCAGCAGCGGG
>ENA-UOJB01001440-UOJB01001440.1-human-gut-metagenome-genome-assembly--contig:-C48-NODE-1440-length-19501-cov-4.078988_pt1 | contig 19501 bp, 17 predicted proteins | sample MGYA00242338_ERZ723885 | MGnify/ENA metagenome assembly ERZ723885
AATAAGGATGTAAATAATATGATTAACGATATTTTTCGTAAAAAGAGAGCTATCTAAAAAATATTCCATATTGGTAGAATACAGAAGAATGAGTATGCAAATAGAAAATTAATATTTCTCTCCTCATCTGTTTTTTTTATACAAATTCGATGTAAATAATTGATTTACAAAAACTTTTATTCAATAAACAGTCCTAGTTATGTTTTGAGACATGTTAATTAATCACAAAATGCTCATTGATTATTTTATAAACAGTCCGTACTGTTATATATTTGCAAAAAGTTGCAACTTTAAAAACATTTAACAGTTTTGTAGATTAAAAATTAAATTCATGAAAAAGATTTTTTTTGTTATCGCCGCAATCGTTGTGAGCTTACTTTTGCACTCATGTGGAAATGATTACAATGACGTTTTAGAAATTGATAATTCTATTATTCAAACTCGTGCCTTAAATGTTGATAGTATTGATAAAGGAGAGATTATACCTGTGCCAGAATCTCCTCATAAACGAAAAGATCTAAGTCTTTATTTTATAAATGAGAACAGTTCATTTTTTGATATAAGAGAACTTCCTGTAAACATAATTGTAAGAGAAAACACTCATAACTCTGAGGCGAGATATTTAACCTCCAATGGAGTGCAATCTGAAGTAAGCATGGAGCCTAGGAATGACTCTGATAATCAAAAATTTAAGTTGTACATAATGCCATTAACTGGATATATATACATCAAGGATTATCAAGATCATTTGTTGTCTTTGGGAGTATATACTAATGCTCCAGATGTACGTGTTTTATATATTAAAGATGGAACTTCTTCTCAGGGAGCTTGCTGGGATTTTCTCAAGGGAGAGCAAAGAGAGAAATCTAATATATTAGAGAATGCAGATGCGATAGCACAAGGTCCTGGTGGAATGTGGGATGTATATAATGAAGTCATTGGTGTGAAAAATTCAAAGATATATTTTGATAAATATAGAAATAGTGCTACGCAAGAATTTGAAATTAGATTAGTTGAAGATTTGACTATAGTTAGCGGTCCAACATATGATTTGGCAGGAGTTACACCTGAAGAAAAGCCAAGTTATATATTACGTGGTACAGTTCACAATAGATATACAACTCCTACTCAGATGACTATTCAATATACAGAAGGAGCAAATGTATCATCCTCATTTCAAGAAAGTAATTCATATACTACGACTGTTAACGCAAATACTGGAATAAATACTCCCATTTTTTCTTTTGGTGGTAGTCTCTCATCTAGCAATACTTATGGATTTTCATATACAAATGGTACTGTAAAAAACATTTCATATATGTTTAACCAAACAGTTACTGTAGAACCTCTTTCTTCTGTAAGAGTTACAGCCGTTGTCAAAAATTACCATGTGTCTTGTGATTATAATGCTCTTGTGGAAGGTCGTTCAGGGAGACGTTTCACTATTTATGGAAGATGGAATGGTATATCTTGTGCTGATGTTGATTATGAAATTGAACCTTTAGATGCTAATGGAAATGCAATAAAAAAAATTAGATTAAAGGGGAAGATTAACGAACCTTTAGACTTAACCAGAAAAGCGTTGAACTATTAATATTTTTATTATGATAAAGTGGCTGTATATATTACTTTGTTGCATAATTTATTCTTGCAAGCCATTACATATAATCACAGGCAATAATAACTATATAGCAAAATCTAATGGCGTAGTCATAATGGCAACTTATAGCAATGGCTACGTCCTTGATTCATTGGGAAAAACAATCGCTACTTATAGTAATGGCTACGTCCTTGATTCATTAGGAAAAACAATCGCTACTTATAGTAATGGTTATGTCCATGATTCGTTAAGAAAAACAATCGCTACTTATAGTAATGGTTATGTTTACACCATATATAGGGAACCTAAAAAATGAAAAACATTGTAATATTAGAGCTTCTTTATAGATAAATTGCAGAAATCTATTATTCCTGAAATACAATAATAGATTTCTGCAATTTAAAATATAATCTTTAATGAAGTAATTTTTTGTCATTCTGTAATGACACCCGCTAAATGTTTGCAGATTTTTCGCTTTGTTCAAATGATAATACAAAAAGAAAATGAAAAAATACTTTTTGAATGGCCTAGGGAATATAACTCTAATTTACTCTTATTCGACATCTATATTGCCATATTTTTTCAACTCTCCATTCCTTAATAATGGCCACTGCGTACCATAGACATCTGTATAAACCAGATTAAATATGAAGCACGGTTATTGACAAATGCTTAATGGCCATTTTTTTGCTTCGATTAAGTTGATTCTTATTTCACATATTTTTTAGTCCAACGAAATCTTTTTGTCTTACACTCAAAAAAACATTTCTATTTTCTTGGGGATATTTCAGTATATTCCTAATATAGCCAATCTATTTGAGCTACACTATAGGATGATGATAAATGCGGAAGTTTCATCAATCAAGTTGTTATCAACACTAATATCTGTGAGAAATATTTCAATGTATATTGATTAGATTGCCTATCTACTTGATTTTTGGTAGTTCGGCAGAAATTTTCTCTAAATATTAATTCTTCTGAGATTTGCATATAACTGTTAATCGCCTATTTATCAAAATAAGCAAAAGTAGTATTTGTAATAATACGTAGTTAAAGAGCAAATTATCATTTATATATCAGGAATATAAACTAATTTGCATGACTTTGTATTAAACTCTGCTGACATGTAACTACTCAGCAAATAATTTCATCATCTGAAAGCTATCTGACACAAAAGCCTTTCAAATAGATAGAATAGTAAATGATTCATATGCAAATAGAAAGATTTATGTTCTGCTTTTCATAAAGCTTTTCTACTTTTTCTATTTATTATTTATGTAAATGACTGATTTTCAATTATAATTATTCGCTGAGTAGTTACGCTGACATTGTGTAGTTATAATTAATGTTAATTTATTTACAGTATAGACTGTTTGTAATAAAAACATATTATATTTGTTGCTGTATTGAACCAGTATTCTAGAATAACTCAAAATCAATTATAAAAAAATGTTTTTATGAAAAAGTACAAAGAATATAAAGATGAAACGCCTGAGAGGACTATTAATCTCATCAGGTCTATCTTGACGGATTTAGATCTTTTGCTATTGGATAGCAATGCTAATTGTGACAATATATTTGCATGTAGAGTCATTTTAGGAAATCACGATTTAGCCAAGCTAGGAATTGGAATGAACGGTAAAGGTTCTACTTTTGAATATGCTTTAGCAAGTGGATATGCTGAGTTTATGGAAAAAATACAAAACCGATTTCTTTGCGATTATATACATACTTTTTATGGAACAAAGGAGTTTGTAAATACTCTCCCACCTGACTCTATGTATAAGAAAAAAATACATAAAGAAAATGTTGCTCTAGATTTTAGATATGATGAGCGTGAAGAATATTGGACTTTAGAAAAAGTATTAACTTCATTTGGAAGTGAATTAATGTTGTTGTATCATGCAAATAACATAGAAGAACTTAAATCCATTTTAATTGATGTGATTAAAATAGAAGAAAATCACATTTTAATGATTCCTTGTTTCTCAAAAAGAGATAATGATGAAGTATTTGTTCCCATTGATTTGATTTTGCATGCTATTGGATCAAATGGTATGACTGCCGGTAATTCAGAAAGTGAAGCCTTGCTACATGGCTTTTGTGAGATATTTGAACGATATGCACTAAAGAATATATATTATGGAGAATTAACTCCTCCAACTATTCCAATAGACGAATTCTCAGATACTCCTGTCTATGAGAAAATCAAATACCTAATAGAAAAAAAAGGATATGAGATAATCATTAAAGATTGTTCTTTAGGAAAGGGGCTTCCTGTTTATGGAGCTATCATTATTGATAAACAAAATCATTTATATAACTTTAAACTTGGTTCTGATTTCGTTCCTTATATAGCCGTAGATCGCTGTTTGAATGAAGCTTATCAATCAACCAAGGGATTTATCGGTTTGCCTATTGATTTTAGTTGGACTAATAATCAAAAGAATACACTTAATGAAGAGGTTGTAAATTCCAACTACCATAGAATACTTGAATCTAGTTCTGGAATATGGCCTTTATCCATATTTTCACCAATACCTTCTTATGAATATACAGGTGAAAATCCAACTTGGGGTATCTCGAATGATAGTGATCTTCAATATTGTTTCAATATTGTAGAACAACTAGGTTTCAATATTTACATTAGGAATAATTCGATTACGGATTTTCCAACTTATTATATCATAATTCCTGGAATGAACCAAGTTTTATTTTCAAGAAAAGCTTACGAAGAAAAATTTCGATATGGAATATTGGGATATATGAAGTCTTATCCTAAATTAGTAAATATGTCTACCGCTGAAGTAAAAGAATTAGCACAAGGTATTGAGTCCCGAATCCAAGGTGGTTATACAATTGATATCACCCATGATTATTTTCTTTTTAATACCCACGAAGGTATTCTTAATTTGGATATTAATATCTTTCTCTGTATGTTGTTCTATTTTGCAGAGGATTATATTAATGCAAAAAAATATCTCAATATATATATTAAGCGCAAATCAATAAAGAATCAATATTTGTCTGCTTTTTCCGACTTTATCCAGTTCGCTAATATAGATAAGTTACCTCTTGATGAGGTTGAATTTATTATGAGTCAGATTCATGGGAAAAAGCTGGCCGCTGAAGTTATATCAGATTTATCAGCCCCTCAAAATATATTTCAACATTACGATTTTCCAACTTGCTTTAACTGTGAAAATTGTAAAATAGAGAAAAATTGCCGATACTTTGAAATACTAAGAATAGAAAAAAAAGTCAATGAAATGTCTGTTAAGAATAAAATTTCTTATAAACAAATCTTGAAATTATAAATACTTAAATAGGCGGTGCCCGAAAGGCCTTAAAAGAGTAGGGAAAATTTAATAATTTATTTTTATTATGAACACACTTAATGAAAGCACTAAGTCGTTGAATACAATGACAGAAGTGCAAGAAGAACAAATTCAAGGCGGTTTGAAGTCAGCTCTTCAAGAAGAAGCTTATGGCGTTGTGGCCTCTGTTGCTACAGAGTCAGACAATGGCAGTCTTTCACCTTGGACAATCACTTTCTAAAAGTTGATTGAAGATTAATTGAAGATTGCTCAAAATCTAATTTTGAGCAATCTTCTCCTAAAAGGAGTAAGCTAATTTGAATACATTCTTTGGTTATATAGTATTCTATGAGATTTCCTATTCGTAAACAATATGATGCAATGGATTGCGGACCGACATGCTTGCAGATGATTGCAGAATATTACGGACAATATTATTCATTGCAGACTTTAAGGGAAAAATCTTATTTAACGCGTAATGGTTCTTCTCTTAAAGGCATTAGCAGTGCTGCAAAATCAATAGGGTTCAAGACAGAGTCTGTATGGATGAATTGGGAGCAATTGATACAAAATACCCATTTACCTTGCATTATCCATTGGGACAATAATCATTTTATAGTAGTTTATTCTATAAAAAGTGAAAATAAAATTTTAGTTGCAGACCCAGCTTTTGGAAAACTTACTTATAATAAGGACGATTTCTTAAAGCATTGGATTACCGATAAGAAAAATAATGTTGGCATAGTCTTTCAACTAAAGCCAACATCAAAGTTTTATGAAAATAAACCAGATACTCGAAAGGACTTTCCCTTCAAACGTCTTTTTAAGTATCTAAAGCCGCATAAGAAATATTTATGTTTCCTAATGACAGCTTTAACTATAGGGTGTTTTCTAAATTTATCTCTCCCTTTTCTTACCCAAGCAATTGTCGATATTGGTATTACTACACAAGAAAATAGTATTATATTGATTATTTGTATTGCCCAATTGATGTTAATTGCAGGACAATTAGGCAATGAACTATTCCAAAGCTGGCTAATGCTACACATGACGCAGCGAATTAGCATTACATTTATTTCTGATTTTCTTAATAAATTAATGAAATTACCCATTGCGTTCTTTGACACAAAACTCACAGGAGATATTATGCAAAGGATAAGCGACAATAATAAGATACAGAAATTTTTAACAAGTACATTGATTAGCAGTGTGTTTTCATTTGTAACATTTACTGTTTTCTCTATTGTTATTGGGCGATATAGCTTAAAGATTTTTCTTTTTTTTCTTATTGGAAGTAGTATTTATGTTATATGGATTCTAAGTTTTCTTAAAAAGTGCAGAGTCTTAAACTTTAGAGAATTTAGAGAGGCTTCATCTAATCAAAGTAATTTAGTGCAATTGGTAACTTCAATGCAAGAAATAAAGTTAAACAATTGTGAAAGAGGGAAGCGATGGGAATGGGAGAATATTCAGTTTAAGCTTTATCAAATCAATATAAAATCTTTGGTAATTGCTCAACTTCAAGGAGCAGGTGGAGCCTTTATCAACCAAATAAAAAATGTCATTATCTCATATCTGGCAGCAACATCTGTAGTAAAAGGGGAAATGACTCTTGGAATGATGATTGCCATACAATATGTTCTTGGGCAGTTGAATACTCCATTGAATCAATTCTTAAACTTCATAAAAGAATCGCAAGAAGCTAAAATTAGTTTAGAACGTATTAATGAGATATATGATAAACCGGATGAAGAACCTGTAGGGGTTAGTAAAATTACCAATATACCTAGTTGTTCTAATATCATATTCCAGAATGTAACTTTCTGTTATGGAAATCCTGAGGCAGAAAAGGCCCTTAAAAATATTAATCTTATTATTGAGGCCGGCAAAGTAACCGCCATAGTAGGAACAAGTGGAAGTGGAAAAACAACTTTACTTAAATTGCTATTGGGATTTTACCATCCAACTTCTGGTATCGTTTGTATTGGAGAAAAATCTTTAACAGATTATAGCGAGAAATACTGGAGAAGATGTTGTGGGGTGGTAATGCAGGAAGGATTCATATTTTCAGATTCAATTGCAAAAAACATAGGCATTATTGATGAAGAGCTTGATTATGACAGACTACACTATGCAGCACGGCTGGCCAATATCGATTCTTTCATTAACTCACTCCCACTAGGATACGAAACCAAAATTGGGAGTGAAGGCTGTGGATTAAGCAATGGCCAAAAGCAGCGAATATTGATAGCAAGAGCGATATATAAAAATCCAAATTATATTTTTCTAGATGAAGCAACTAATTCATTAGATACCACAAATGAAACTATCATCATGGAGAATTTGCAGAAATTTTACTCGGGAAGGACAGTTGTGATAGTCGCACATCGATTAAGCACAGTTAGAAATGCTGATAAAATAATCGTTCTTCATCATGGAGAAATAGTAGAAGTAGGTACTCATGAAACGTTAATATCACATCAAGGTGTTTATTATCAATTGATTGAAAATCAATTGGAACTCAATAAGAATGTATAATTATGAATGAACAAAATCCGAAATTAGAAAAAATAATGAACAAAGTTCCTGGTGGGTTGATTATTAGTGGGATAATGTGGCTTATTATGTGTATCTTAATAATTGCAGGTATGTATTTAATAAAGTATCCGCACTTTACTTACATATCAGTCATATATAATGGAAACCAGAATAATGAACATAAAAATGAATTGCTTTTCACAATAGAAAACACTGATATTGGGATATTACAGTCTCATATTAAGGGAAGCCGCGTTTCATTGAAAATAAATGGAAGACTACTATTAGGAGTTATAACAAATATATTTGCGCAAGGAAAAGATGAATTCATTGAGATAAGTATTACTGATATAGATATGCAGAAAATACCTGTAGGAAGCAAAGGACAGATGGCAATCATGATGTCTAAAAAACGAATGTTTGAATTGATTCCTTTTCTAAAAAGAGCTAGTAAATAACAATATACACTATAAAAATGGGAAATATATTTAACATAGAAGAATACTGCAAGGATACTAAAAGTACTCTTAGCATGCAAGATGTGGAAATTAATGATTATAATAAAGACTATGTGATTTTAGTAGCTAAAGAAACTGGAGCTTGGGCTACTATTAATAAGTCATGTATCTATCTTGTTGAAGAACTATTAGAAAAAGAAATTACCTTGAATAAATTTAAAGAAACATTTCCTGAACATATTCAACTATTAAATTTACTTTTCAATTCAGGGGTTTTAAAAGTTAATCATACATCATCATTCCATGATAAGTTAAAAAGGCGCCAATGCAAAATATCCAGTTCCAACGTTTGCCAAGTTGTACTTAGGTATACAAAGAGTTGCAATTTATCATGCTCTTATTGTTATGCTCATACAGATTTAAAACCTCCTACATCAATGAGCAATGAAACTGTTTTATACATATTGCGCAAATTGAGTAAATCTTATCCAGAGAAGGTTCTTAATTTATCATTTCACGGTGGGGAACCATTGTTGAACTATAATAAACTTGTACCTTTGGTAAAGGAAATAAGGAAAATTTCTGAAAATATTAAATTCTACATACAAACTAATGGAACTTTAGTAACAAAAGAGATTGCAGGTTTTCTAAAAGCAGAAAATTTTAATGTTGGAATAAGCATAGACGGGTTTGATACCGCTTCTAATTCACATCGATGCCAACTCAACGGGAGTAGTTCATTAAAACAGTCGCTTATTGGACTGGATTATTTGTTGGCTGCTGGAATTTCCCCCGGAATGTTTACGGTAGTCACTGCTGCCAATCAATATAAGCTATTAGATCATTTTGATTTTTACGTAGGCAAAGGTATAAAGAAATTCAATTTTAGCCCTATACTTCATTCTGGGAAAGCAGCTGATAAAAAATATGATGTGAACATTAATCATTTGATTGAAACAAATCTCAAATTAATGGAGAAAATCAATTTGATAAATAATGAATGTAATAATATTGAAGACTATATTTCTGAAGTGAATATTAGTAATCTACTGAATAATTTGTCATCTTTGAATATTTATAATTTGTGCACATTGGCTCCTTGTGGAGCCGGTCATACAATGCTGGGGTTTGATATTGACGGTTCATTCTATTCCTGCGATTATTTTATCGGTAATTTAGAATTTAAAATTGGCAATATTTATGAAGTAGATGACATAAAAAATAGTATTTTCAGAAATCCATCAGTTCAAAATTTATTAAAGAGAAATATTGATAGTATTAAAGAGTGTAGGATGTGTACATGGAAAAACGTATGTACATATCATTGTGCTTCAGATTCCTATTTTAATCACAAAACACTATACAAGCCACATAGTATGTGCGAATATGTAAAAAAAATTATTCCTCGAATAATAGATTTATTATATAGGAAAAAAATATCTATAAATAACATTCCGCCCTGTTGATAAAGGGTGTTAAAATATTTTTCTATGACTATATAAAAATGAATTGATATGAAATTTATAATAAGTGCCATACTTTCCTTGTGTATTAACAATGTATATGCACAGAAAATAACCGGAGTAATTACAGACAGAGATAATAACCCGATTGAATTTGCAACAATTGTTTTACAGACAACTGATTCTGTATTTTTGAATTCTGCCTATACCGATTCCGTTGGGAGATTCAGTATAAAAACAGATACACTTCCTGTAATTATAACCATTCAACATCTGATGTACGAAACGTATCAAAAAAAATGTAACACAAAGGCTATTGGCTCTATCCAGATGAATGAGAAAAGTCAAATGTTGTCTGAAGTGTCTATAATAGGTGAATATCCGCTGGTGAGAGTCATTGACGGAAAAATGACTTATAATATGTCGCAGCTTTTAACAGACAAAATGGCAACTAGCATCTATGATGCCATATTGAAACTTCCTGGGATTCATATACAAAAGGGTACTTTTCAACTGATAGGGGCAAATAACGTGACTATCCTAATCAATGGAAAGAAAACCAATATGGATGAAAACCAATTGAATAATCTGCTAAAAAATATGCCGAAAGAGCGTATTCGGGAAGCAGAAGTAATGTATAGTGCTCCTCCCCAGTATCATGTACGTGGAGCCGTAATAAACCTTGTACTTGACAATGCGATTTACGACACCCAGCAATTGCAAGGACAAATAAATACGTTGTATAACCAAGGGTATTATAAGAATTTTCAAGGAGGTGTCACAATCCTATATAACACTCCTAAAACCTTGACAGATTTCCTCTATTCGTTCGGTTACAACCAGGTTCGCACAGGACAGGAAATTATATCTCAACATATATTCAATGATCAGGTATCTGATATAAATCAATCCGACCGAGGTTACTCCGTCAAGCCTATCCATACCATTCGTTTGGGGAATGATTGGCTAATCAACGACAAGGACAAAATCACCCTAGCATACACTGCAGAAATTCAGCCGTGGATGCGGTCTTTCAATTCTTCTAATGGAACCTACTCAGATTCGGAAAATAAAAAAAATACGGATAAGCCAGTGCAAATGCACAATATTGCGTTGAACTACACCTCCGGATTTGGGTTTAACACAGGCATTGACTTCACTTCCTATAAAAACCATACGACACAGCATTACCGGGAAAGGATGGAAGGCAAGGAAGATTTCTTTGATGCCCGCTCGAAGCAAGATATTCGCCGTCTTTCATTCTACGCAGATCAAAGCCATTCACTGGGAAAAGGCTGGACATTGAATTATGGTACTAAATTTAGTTTCGCCTCAGACAAGAGTTCTCAAATCTATCATTCCTCTGTCAGCCATAATTGGTCAGACTATGACAGTGACAGCCAATTGAATGAGTACACTTATGATTTATACGCAGGTTTCTCCAAGCGTTTTGCCAACAATCTCTCCCTGAATGCTTCCTTGACCGGAGAGTATTATAAGCATAAGAAAATTGACTACCGAAGCCTATTCCCTATGATGGAAATTACTTATACAGCTAATCCTGTCTCTGTTTTTCAACTGTCAGTTTCTTCTGATAAGGTTTATCCGAGTTATTGGGAAATGCAAAATACAACATCTTACCTCAATGGATATACAGAAATACAGGGAAATACGGATTTGAGACCTGCAAAAAACTACTCGTTTCAGTTAAACTACATCTGGAAAAGTAAATATATTTTTACATTATTCGCGAATTATACAGATGATTTTTTCTGCCAGATACCTTATCAGTCCTCCGACAGATTGATGCTGATTTATAAGACCTTGAACTTTAATTATTCAGCGAAGTTAGGGTTTAACATGATGATTCCGTTTCGGATAAGCAGGATATTTGAATCCAGATTTATCTTAAACGGATATTACGACAAAATGAAAAGCGACCATTATTATGACCTAAGCTTCACGAAAAACAATCTAGCGATTTATACCAATCTTGATAATACATTTACCATATCATCGAAACCCAATATCAAGGCGGAATTATCCGGTTCCTATATTTCACGTAACATTCAGGGGCCTATGACTATCAATGCCATGTATCGCATTGATACGGGTATAAAATGGACATTTAATCGTAACAAAGCGGAATTATCTCTGAAAGTCAACGATATATTCAACTCATGGGCTCCGAAAGAACTTAACCTCCAATATCAAACACAGAATCTACGGATGAAAGAAGTTGTGGATTCAAGAAGGATTTCTTTGTCTTTCACATACAGGTTTGGCGATTTCAAACCAAAAGCACACAAAGAAGTAGATCAATCACGGTTTGGCAAATAAGCATAAAAAAATTAGATGTACTAAAGTAAATAACAGAAGCTATTAGATTACTCGAATAAGCATTTTATATAATAACAATTAGTTATGCAAATACTAAGAATGATGATATGTCTGTTTATGATAAATGGCACTTTTGTATTGAAGCCAATCTACGCCCAAGAACATTGGGGTAAGGAGGACTCTATAAAACTATCTAAAATGCTAAATGGAGAAATGCCAATATATATAAATAAAAAAATCAAAATAGAATTTGAAAAATCGCTTTTAGAACATCCTCAAATAGAAGATAATGATGAGTGGAAAAAATATCTAAATTTTAAACAATCATTGACATACCATTGGTTATCCCCAATTGACGATGATATATTGACTAATCATTTTTTACAAACTTACAATAAAAGAATGAATGATAATTTGTTTTTCATGAATAATCAAATTATAAATATTTCCCAATATTCCAATATGTCAATACCACTTGCGAAGAGAATTCATTTCAATGTTTATGGGATCAAAGAATTAAGTGAGAAAAAAGTACTGCCCCATCCTATCTCCTTTTTTCCTTACGAGTTTGGAGCAGGTTTTTCATATGATATTAATCGCCACTTAAAAATAGGAACGCAAAGTAATTATCAATATAATTCTATTCACAAAAAGTGGGAGTGGTTTATGGGACTTGGAATAGTTGTGGTCTTTTGACAACTTCAGAGAATTCTATTTTTAAGGTATTATTGCACTATAGAAAATTTGCACCATAGCAAAACTTCATGCGTAGCAAGAAATATAAAAAATATATTTTGAATATTTAACTTACAGTATATACTGTTTATTGATGTTTTTTCTATTTTTGTACTATAAATAAACGAAATATGAAAAATAAAATTACCATACTGGGAAACTTAATATTTGATAATTGGTTTCTATTTGTAATAAATACATTGATATACATATATTCATTGTATTTAGAGTTGAAATATATATTCGTAGATGACTTCTATCGATTATCAGTATATAAAAGATATGGGAATGAAGAGGAGTTTCTCAAATTTCTTTCATCAGAAAGATCTTTAGATTTTCTAAATTATTTATGGATGCCAATACACGTTATTGGAATTGCTTTGTTTACAACAATATGCATATTCTTGGGCTTTAATATTATGGGAATTAGATTAGCCTTCAATAAGGCTTTTAAATATTCCTTGCAGGCATCAATAGTATTTTCGTTCAACTATTTGTTATTGACTCTCTTGAAAATATTGGGTGTCGTAACTTATAATTACAACACTGTCGATGATGTGTATTTTGTTCAATCATTAGGTCGCTTGTTCACTCGCTTTAATTGGCCAGATTGGGCTTATGGCATTTTAGGCAGGATTAGTATTGTAGAGTTTCTTTTTTATTTTGTACTATCAATAATCATAGCAAAATCAATAAAAATCAACTTTAAAACAAGTTTATATAAGACCGGAATATCATACGGTATTGGTTTGTGTTTTCTTGGAATAATAACAACCTTTATTGGTTTTATTATATAACAATTATTATTAACTTATTAAATTAGTTTTTTATGAAAAAAGTAAGCAACAAAGTTTTGTCCCGTGCATTTGGGGGTAAATGTTTGGATCAAAAACAGAATGCGAACGTTGGGAAGGCGGTTGTAGATGCCGTCAAGTCTATTACACATTTTGGGTAAAATCCTATGGAGCCTGGAACCCTGCAGCCGATTGGCAGTGCAACTAACCAGTAGGTAAATAAGAGATATATCTTCATTGGCTGCTTTTTATTTAATCTTTAAGAATTAATAAAATAGTAAAGCCAATTGATGGTATATCTCTTTTATTTTTGCAAATTATGAATAGAAAAAAATATTGTATTGCAACAGTAATATTTATAGTGGCGTCCACCATGTCACTCTTTACAATTTCAATAAGAAAGCATAGTTACAACGCTTCTCATTCATTTGATATGAATTCTATCCATATGGATATAGAAAACCGGAATATTCAATTATCTATGCAGGTCACGAAAAGTATTATGTGTATATTTTTTAACACAGAATGCGATTTATGTGCCAAAGAAATTCTTTATATAAAAGATAACTTAGATATATTTTCACGTAAATACAACCTCGTTCTAATATCATTTGAAGATAGACATAAATTAATAAATTATAAAAATGAAATTATATCTAAAGATAAAACCTCTTCATTGATATTCATATCCGACAGTAATTTTGAACTTATTGAAAAGTACAATGTATCTGTATTTCCGACCATTTTAGTTTTCTCTAAAAATGGAATAGAAGAAAGTAGATGTACTGGTATAAATATTGATTTTTTAAAACAACTAAAAAGTAATATGTAATGATATTAAATATCGATCAAGCGAAGAAAGTATTTACGCAACAAAAATCAATTAATTTATGCGGGATAGCTTGTCTTATTTCTGTATGTAAATACTTTAATATTAATGTCAATGAAGCGGAAATATTGAGAAACAGTGGAACTGTACATACAGGCACAACCCTTTTGGGCATAAAAGAGTCAGCAGAAAAACTCAATTTAACAGCAGATGGTTATAGATGCAGTATTGATGAATTAAAGAATTGTGACACAATTTCGATATTACATACGGTTAACAAAGATGGTTTTACCCATTTTGTAACCTGCTTTGGGTATAATAATATAACTAATCAATTTTTAATTGGTGATCCGGCAAGTGGGTTATTTCATTGCGACGAATATTATTTAGACTCAATATGGAAGTCAAAACTTTTATTGTTATTTGATAGTAAAAAAAGCACATCTAAGAATAACAGAGACAAAAAAAGCAACAATTATCAATATATTTTTGATATTATAAGTCGAGATATACCACTCCTACTAGTTACATTAATCTTAAGTATATTTGCATCAATTTTTAGCTTAGTTCCAGCCATCTTTATTCAAAAATTGGCAGACGATATTATTCCTCAAAAAAATATGATGCTCATTTTTTATGGTATCATGCTTTATGCCTTAATACTCGTAATTATAGCCATAATATCATATATAAATGAAAGAGTTATTATTAAGCAAAACCTATTATTCAATGTAAGGATATTGCGAAATCTTTTATTTAGGGTCTTTCATTTACCCATAACTTTTCACAAGTCACTAAATACTGGGGAAATAGTATCAAGGTTGAGCGATACTGAGCGAATTCAGAATTCAATAGTATTGCTTATAAATTCAGTTTTTATGCAAATAATCATTTTGTTTGTATCTATATCCATTTTATTCTATTATGAACTAAATATAGGAGTAATTGCACTATTAAGCATACCTTCGCTTATTTGGTTGTCATATTATTATAGTTCTAAAATAGGAAAGAAGCAAAAGCAAACAATGGCAAAATATGCCAAATTTGAAGCATATTCAATAGATATACTTTCCGGATATTTTGCGATAAAAAGTAATGTAAAAGAAAAACTGTTTCATAAAAGGCTACTTGAATCATACAAGTCTGCTCAACTAAAAAGAACGGATCTCCAAATACTTAATTCTCAATATAATTTATACACTAACTTAATTGTATGTGTATTTTCAATTACCGTTGTTTTGCTAAGCTCGTACTTTGTGGTTATCGGAAAAATTGAAATTGGAGTTTTATTTGCAATTATTACTATTTTGGCTCAAATTCTTCAAGCATCCATAAAAGTAGTTTCATATATGGTAAGTGTGCAAGAGGCAAAAGCCGCTTATAATCGTTCTCTTCTTATAATTCAGCATCCTCTTGAAGACAATAGTAAACATATAGATATAACAATAACTTCTTGTAACATGCTTGCATTAGAAAATGTTACGTTTAAGTATCCGGGACGAGAAATTTTACTTGAAAAAATAAATTTAACAGTCAGGACAGGTGAGCTTTTATCTATATTTGGTCGGATCGGTAGTGGGAAAACAACGATAATTCAACTGATTCAACGTTTTTATGCACCAAGTGAGGGTATTATAACATTTAATAATGCAGATATTAATAAATTTGATTTGCATAAATGGAGAAGACAAATAAAGGTCGTTTCACAACAAACCAAATTGTTTATTGGAACAATTGCGGATAATATATCTATGTTTTCTGATTCGTTGGAAAATGTAGAGTTATTTTGTAAGACAATGCAATTGGATTGGTTTTTCAAAATTGAAGATTTGAAATTGCATAATATGGTCGATGAGAATGGGAACAACCTTTCGGGAGGTCAAAAGCAGCTGATTGGGATTGCAAGAGCCTTGTATCAAAGTGCTCCAATTTTAGTATTAGATGAACCAACAGCAAGTATGGATAAAGAGTGTGAGCTTGAGGTGATCCAATTACTTTTTAGGCTAAAAAAAGACATGATAATAATAATGATAACCCATAAACCAGAAATAGCAAAAATGAGTGATAAAATTTATATATTGGATAATAAGCACATGACGGTTTGTGATGACTATTTACTCTTATAATGATAAAATACCCTAATAAAAATAAATCAATATTATTGTTGGTTGCTATGACGATTTTATTTTTACTGAGTTATACCTTATATATAACAATAGCAACTGTCACTATGAACCAATAGTTACAGTTGCTATTGTTTTATTACGCTTGATATATCGTAGTTGTACCAATTACTATATTTTGTGCTTTGCATAGTCAACTAGTTTCCAAATGTAATAACTTCTATTTGTGTAGAAGCAATTCAGGGAATAAAGGAGCTTTTTGTAACTATGCTTTGATTAATTGATAAATTTGCATAACCTCCCTTTCCAACTGTTCTATTTTATATCCATCAGTATAAACAATGCCACTTAGATAAGATCCTAAAAATACATTCTCAAATATACTTGCAAAAAGTTCTACATTTATATCACTTCTAATCTCTTTTAGCTCTTTTGCTTTTTCTAAAATATTCATCCAAACCACTTTCTCCTGAGAAAGCCAATTGAATGCATATTCCCTCATTTTAGGTAATGCAAAAAATGCAGAAATTGTAATGTTCATCATTGCAGTGTTCACATTAAAAATTCCGGAAGCTGCCATTTCTTTTTTTTCCTTTTGACAAGATTCTATAAAATGAGTCAATGTAAGTATAAGACTAGACTGGGGAGTTTTAGGCATAGAAGAGATACTATTGACTTCAAATATAAATTTTTTGACTACATTTAAAAATAAATTTTCTTTTGTTTTGATATGATATAAAATTGCTCCGCGACTCAATCCTGTAGCTTGTTCTAAGTCTGCGAATGTAACTCGATCATATGGTTTTGACGTAAATAACTTGAAAGCTTCAATTAAAAGCTTATCCTTTGTAGATTTTCCATTTCTCATAACATTTTAAGTTTATCAGTATGTTCTGTTTACAAAGGTATTGAATATTTGTCGAATACAAATATATTTGTCTCTCTTTTCAGGAAATTAATAAAAAAAAACATGTCATAAAGAAAAAAGACTTATATTTGCACAGTCTATACTGTATAATACATAACATTATGAGGTACGTTATAAACATAACAAAAAATAAGACCAGTAAAGATGGTTCTATTTTAGGGAAAGTCCTTGACTTTAAGAATGAAATGACTTTGCATGAACAAAGCGAGTTGAATGTATATAAAAAGCATCCACAATTAACGGCTTGCAATAGAGAAGTTACAATCTATAATAGATACACTCAACAAAAAGTACAAACTATCATGTTCGGCTCAAATAGCTATTTAGGTGCTACTATCTTTCCTGAAGCTATTCAAAAGGCTATTGAAGTGACGAAGGAATTAGGTATAGGATCTGGTGGAGTTCCGTTATTATCAGGTACATTTATGTATCAGCAAGAATTAGAACATCTTATTGCTAAAATGTCAGGTATGGATGATTCTATTCTGTTTTCTTCCGGTTATACAGCCAATTTAGGAGTTATTTCCGGATTAATACGAGCGAATAACCTCATCATACATGATAAGCTTAATCATGCTAGTCTACTTGATGGCACAGTCATGTCTGGTGCAAAAATGATTAGGTATAAACATGGTGATATAAGTCATTTAGAAAGTTTATTAAAAGACAACAGTCCTAAATATCCCGAAGGCATTCTGGTTGTTACAGATGGTGTATTTAGTATGGATGGTGATATCGCAAAACTTCCATTAATCTTGGAGACTATAAGGAAATATAATGCAGTTTTACTTATTGATGAAGCACATGCAACAGGAGTGATAGGTGATAATGGGGCTGGAACATTATCGCATTACGGAATTACTGATAGAAAAAATATTATTCTAACTGGAACACTGAGCAAAGCAATTGGAACAGTGGGTGGGTATATAACAGCCTCACAAGACATTATAGACTATTTGCGAATATATGCAAGAAGCAATATGTTCTCAACCTCATTGCCTCCCAGCGTATGTGCTGCTGCTATTGAGGTAATAAAAGTAATGCAAAATACAAATATAGTAGAACGACTCAAACAAAATGCAAAGTATCTACAACATAAATTTAGAGATGGAGGATTTAATATATTGAATACTGAAACGCCAATTATTCCTTTGGTCGTAGGTGATCAAGCCATTTTGACTCAAATGGCCAAAGATGCTTTTGATAACGGATTTGTCTTAAACTCTATTTTTCCACCAGTCGTACCAGCCAATTTGACAAGATTTCGAATAAGCATAATGGCAAACCACACACAAAAAGATATGGATATGTTATTTGAATTGATGATTAAATTATTTGATAAATACAACGTTCCACGATTCGTGAGATAATCATTCTATAAGTTGAGGTGTGTTCATTCTCTCAATAAAGAAGAAATTTTAGAGAAAATCATAATCAAAAAAGAAACGATATTAAATGTTCTAATACAAGTATACATTTTGTGGCTAAAAACTTTACCAAATACAATAAAACAAGTATAATGTCATTGATGAGGGTCAAAACTCCATTTTGAAAAGATGAACTTATAATTTGAAATTTGAGCATCCTAAAAGGCTAAAGAAAGGGTCATAGCATTACTCAATACAGAGTCTGATACGACCCTTTTTAGTATTTGTTGTTACAATCTGTAACTTTGGGGAGTATTCATTTTGGTTTTGACACCCCTCATCAATTACTGCAAAAAAACGGCTCTAATTTTTAATTGCAAATATAGATTCAAGAAAATAAGGGTATTCAAAAGTATGCAGTCTTTCGTAATAACAAGTCGTATGATATTGTTCTACATAAATACTTCGAAATAAAAAACCGCATACCAAAGAATCCATTTTAGAATTTTGAACTTTTTTATCCATTTGTGCTGCTAGTTTCCAGTACTTCTTATCACATGCAATAAATGCTAACATTCTTTCTTTAAAATCTAAAACATACAGATTAGCTTGTCCTGCAATGTGAAAGAAAGCACTACAAGGATTGATTAGAATTTCTTCTTGGTCGAACCAAGATTGTATCTTCACTAAATGCTCATTCTTTTTATTCCAATATTCTTGTAAAGAATAAGCCTCGTCAGGTATAACAGGAAAGAATATATTTAAAGGAGAAAAAAAATACTTAGCTATTACTTCCTTAAATATTGTTTCCTTATCTTTAAAATGATAAAAAATTGCTCCACGCTGCAACTTAGTAACACGTTCCAACTCAGGAACTGTCACTTTTTCCACATTCCTCTGAAGGAATAGCTTAAAAGCTTCCTTCAGAATCAATTCTCTTGAATTCTCTACAGGTTTATTAAACCAATCTGTCTCTGCCATAACGATAGGGTAAATTGTTTATTTAATT
>ENA-UOJB01001455-UOJB01001455.1-human-gut-metagenome-genome-assembly--contig:-C48-NODE-1455-length-19362-cov-8.818045_pt1 | contig 19362 bp, 16 predicted proteins | sample MGYA00242338_ERZ723885 | MGnify/ENA metagenome assembly ERZ723885
TTCGGGACATTTCCCCCTGATAGGGGGAATCGGCCCCTGGAAGGGGAGCCTTTGGTGAAAAAAGCCGCCGGAAGCATTCTCCGGCGGCTGTGATGGGGATAATATTATTGATAGCACTCCGGCTTCAGGACGCCGATGTACGGCAGGTTGCGGTAGTAGTTGGCGTAGTCGAGGCCGTAGCCGACGACGAATTCGTCGGGGATCTCGAAGCCGCACATGTCGGTCTTGTAGCTCTCCGGGTGCCGCGTCGCCTTGTCGAGGAAGGAGATGGTCGTGATGGACGCGGGATTGCGCGCGCCGAAGAGCTGGCGCAGATACTGCATCGTGAGGCCGGAGTCGATGATGTCTTCGACGATGACGACGTGGCGGCCAGTGATGTTGTTGTCGAGGTCCTTGATGAGGCGGACGACGCCGGTGGACTTGGCCGACGCGCCGTAGCTGGAGACGGCGATGAAATCCATGTCGATCGCGCAGTTCATGCAGCGGCACAGATCAATGTAGAAAAACGACGCGCCCTTGAGCACGCACACCAGCACGGGGCGCTTGTCGCCAAGCTGGGCGGTCAGATCAGCGCCGAGCTGCTCGACGCGGGCGGCGATGGCTTTCTCGGTAAAAAGGACGCGTTCAATGTCCTGTTCGGGCGTTCTGATGAGCATAACTTCCTCCAAATCAGCCGGCGGACCGGCGTTGTCAACGTTCCCATTATAATGGAAGACAGGAAATAAGTAAAATAGATAACCCTAATCGGCCCTATAAATTTATCTTATCGGAAACATTACGAAACACACATTTACAAAGCACCGAAAATGGCATATAATCGGCCAGGAATGAAAAATAAAACAGAAAATTGCGTAAAAAAACGGATAAGGAGTACTGCATTATGAGCAACTGTGCGATCGTAGGCATCAACTGGGGCGACGAGGGCAAGGGCCGGATGGTCGACCTCATCGCAAGCGACTATGATATCGTCTGCCGGTATCAGGGCGGCAACAACGCGGGCCACACCATCGTCAACGAATACGGCAAATTTGCCCTGCATCTCATCCCCTCCGGCATCTGCCTGCCGGGCGTCGTGAACGTCCTCGGCAACGGCGTCGTCATCGACCTCGAGAGTCTGTGCGGCGAGATCGAGACCCTGCAGAAGGCCGGCGTCAGCGTCACGCCGGAAAACTTCAAGATCTCCGAACGCGCGACCATCGTCTTCCCGTACCACCGCGCGCTCGACGGGCTGGAGGAAGCGCGTCTGAAGGACAAGAAATACGGCTCCACCCTGCGCGGCATCGCGCCGGTCTATTCCGATAAGTATCAGAAGAAGACCATCATGATGGGTGAGCTCCTGTACCCGAAGTACCTCGAAAAGCGGCTGGCCAGCATCCTCGAGTGGAAGAACCTGACCATCCAGAACGTCTACGGCGCGGAAGCCTACAAGCTTGAGGACATGCTCGCCTGGTGCCAGGAGTTCGGCTCGAAGCTCGCGCCCTATATCTGCGACACCAGCAAATACCTCTATGAGGCGGAAAAGGCCGGCAAGAACATCATGTTTGAGGCCCAGCTGGGCGCGCTGCGCGATATCGACTTCGGCATCTTCCCCTATACCTCCTCCTCTTCCTCCAACGCGGGCTACGCCTGCGTCGGCGCGGGCATCCCGGGCAGTCATGTCGACCGGACCGTCGGCATCGTCAAGGCCTACTCCACCTGCGTGGGCGAGGGCCCGTTCACCGCGGAATGGTTCGGCGAAGAGGCCGAGCAGCTGCGCGTGGCAGGCGCGGAATACGGCGCGGCCACCGGCCGTCCGCGCCGTGTCGGCCCGATCGACCTGGTCGCCACCCGCTACGGCTGCCGCATCCAGGGCGCGACCGAGGTCGCGCTCACGAAGCTCGACGTGCTGTCCTACATGAAGGAGATCCCCGTCTGCACGCAGTACGAAGTAAACGGCGAGAAGACCGATGATTTCCCCTTCACCGCCGTCATCGACGAGGCCAAGCCCGTCCTCACCACCGTCCCCGGCTGGGGCTGCGATATCTCCGGCGTCCGCAAGTATGAGGATCTGCCGCAGGCCGCGCGTGACTATGTCGAGTATATCGAAAAGGCCATCGGCGTGCGCATCAGCTACGTCTCCGTCGGCGCGGGCCGCGACGAGATCATCTACCGCTGAGAAGAAAGGACACTGCCATGAAACCGACGTATGAAAGCCCGCTTGCCTCGCGCTACGCGTCGAAGACCATGCTGCACCTGTTTTCCCCGGATATGCGCTACGAAACGTGGCGCAGGCTCTGGGTGGCGCTGGCCCGGGCGGAGCATACGCTCGGCCTGCCGGTCACGCAGCCGCAGGTGGACGAGCTGGCCGCGCACGTCAGCCCCATCGACTATGACGCCGTTGCGAAGCGGGAGAAGGAAGTCCGCCACGACGTGATGGCGCACATCTACGCCTACGGCCTCGACGCGCCCGGCGCGAAGGGCATCATCCATCTGGGCGCGACGAGCTGCTACGTCACGGACAACGCAGATCTCATCATCTACCGCGAGGCGCTGCGGTACCTCGAAAAAGAGCTGAAGGCCGCCATGCGGAACCTCTGCGACTTTGCCGACCGCTATGCCGCCATGCCGGCGCTGGCCTATACGCATTACCAGCCCGCCCAGCTGACGACCATCGGCAAGCGCGCGTCCCTCTGGCTGCAGGATCTGCTGCTCGATCTGGAGGAGCTGCAGGATACGCTGCGGGCCTTCCGCTTCCTCGGCTGCCGCGGCACGACCGGCACGGAGGCGAGCTTCGTCGAGCTGTTTGACGGCGATACGGCGAAGATCGACGAGATGAACCGGCAGATCGCGGCCGAGTTCGGCTTTGACCGCTGCTACCCGGTCTGCGGGCAGACCTATCCGCGCAAGCTCGACAGCCGGATCCTGAACGTCCTGTCCTCTATCTGCCAGAGCGCGTGCCGCATGGCGACGGATATCCGCCTGCTGCAGCACGACCGGCAGGTCGAAGAACCGTTCGAGGACAAGCAGATCGGCTCGTCCGCCATGCCGTACAAGCGCAACCCCATGCGCTGCGAGCGCATCTGCTCGCTGGCAAGATACGTCATCGCCGACGCGCAGAACGCGCCCATGACCGCCATGACCCAGTGGCTCGAGCGCACGCTCGACGATTCGGCCAACCGCCGCATCAGCCTGCCGGAGGCGTTCCTTGCCACCGACGGCGTGCTGCGGCTCGTGCAGAACGTCACGAAGGGGCTGCACGTCAACGAGAAGATCGTGGAGAAGCTCGTGTGGGATTATCTGCCGTTCATTGCGACGGAGAATCTGATGATGGCCGCCGTCAAGCGCGGCGGCGACCGCCAGCAGCTGCACGAGATCATCCGCGAGGCCTCCATGGCGGAGACCGCGAAGATGAAAAACGGCGAGACCTGGGATCTGGTCGCCCAGCTGGCCGCCCGGCCGGAATTCGGCATGCGCGCGGAGGAGATCCGCGCCGAGCTCACCCCCAGCCGCTACATCGGCCGCTGCCCGGAGCAGGTCGCCGCGCTCACGGCCGCCTGCCGCGCCCTGATCGGCAGCGACGCGCAGAGCGCGGAGGAGATCACGCTCTGAGCCGGGTTTTGAAACAGACAAAAAGAGCCGCCGAGCCTCCGGCGGCTCTTCTGCGTCCCGGCTGCGCGGTTGCGCGCGGGCGAAGAATCTGCTACAATAGACTTCAATCTATAGATAAAGAGGCGATCTGCTTTGAAAAAGTTCAGAATGCTGGCGGCGCTGGCGCTGTGCGCGGTGCTGCTGGTCTCCCTTATTCCGGCGGCGCGGGCCGCGCAGGCGGATGGGCAGCTGCAGTTTGACGAAAACGGGGAGTTCCGCATCCTCATCGTGGCCGATACGCAGGATATCGACAAGCCGCAGAAGGAGACGCTCGCGCTGCTCGAGGCGGAGCTGGACGCGGCGCAGCCGGATCTTGTCGTCTTCCTCGGCGACCAGATCCACGGCCCGTCGACCGGCAGGAGCGTGGAACGCACGCAGAAGGCGCTGGACGCGATCTTGCAGCCGGTCGCCGCGCGGGAGCTGCCGTTTGCCGTCGTCTTCGGCAATCATGACGACGAGGGCGGCGTGGACAAGCAGACGCAGCTGGAATATTACCGGAGCTATCCCGGCTGCCTGGCCGAGGCCGGCAGCGTGACGGGCGTGGGCAACTACAACCTGCTCGTCTACGGCTCCGACGGCGCATCGCCGGCCGTGAACCTCTGGTTCTTCGACTCCGGCACCTACGCGCCGGAGGGGCAGGGCAAGTACGACTGGGTCCGGCAGGACCAGCTCGACTGGTACCTGCAGACCGAGGCTGCCCTGGCGGAGGAAAACGGCGGGACGCCCGTCCCGGCCTACGCCTTCCAGCATATCATCGTCCCGGAGATCTATGACGCGATGGACATCGTTCCGGCGAGCGAGAAGAAAAACGGCGCGGTCGAGGGCTATGGCTGCCGCAAGGGGACGTATTATTCCGCCGCGTCCGTGATCGAGGCCGGGACGCTCGGCGAAGCGCCGTGCCCGCCGGACCAGAATGGGGGCGAATTCGACGCGTGGAAGCAGGGCGGCGATATCGTCGCGGGCTTCTTCGGCCACGACCATGTGAACGACTTCATCATCCCCTACGAGGGCATCGATCTGGTCAACACGAACGGCACCGGCTTTTATATCTACGGCGCCGGGGAATTGCACGGCGCGCGGCTCGTGACCCTGCATGAGGCAGACCCCACGGCCTATGAGACGCAGATGCTCTACTATAAGGACCTGATCGGCACGAAGCTGCCGTTCGGCTTCGCGGGCACCTGGGGCGTGTATGTGCAGGGAATCGTGCTGCTGGCGGTGGGCGCGCTGGTGCTCGTCGGCGCTGGCGTGACGGTTCTTGTGGTCCGGCTGGTGAAAAAGAGCCGGAATAAAAGGAAAGCAACATAATAAGACCAAAACCCGGGACGCGCCGCGCCCCCGGTTTTGCTTATGATGGATATGCACAAAATCAATGAAGAAAAATTGTTCGATGCGTACAAAAATCAATTGACAATTCCCAAAAACATGCTATAACTAATGCTCGTGACAAAAATACGTGCAAAGGAGATCCGCACCATGACGCATGATTTGACGACCGGCAAGCCGCTGCGGGATATCTGGCAGTTCGCGGTCCCGGTGCTGTTTGGACTTTTGCTGCAGCAGGTGTATTCGCTGGTCGATACGGCGATCGTCGGCCACGCGCTGGGCGTGATGGCCCTGGGCGGCGTCGGCGCGACGGGCTCGGTCAACTTCCTGGTCATCGGCTTCTGCGGCGGGCTGTGCACCGGCATGGCCATCCCGCTGGCGCAGGCCTTCGGCGCGGGCGACTACCGGCAGCTGCGCCGGTATGTGGCGGGCTGCGTATGGCTGGGCATCGCGATGTCCGCGCTGCTTCTGGCGCTGACGCTGCCGACGACGCGGGCGCTGCTGAAGCTCATGGGCACGCCGGAGGAGCAGATGGGCTACGCCTATGACTATATCTTCATCATCTTTATCGGCATCCCGGCGACGATCCTCTATAATATGGGCGCCTGCGTGCTGCGTTCGCTCGGCGACAGCAAGTCTCCGGTGTGGTTCCTGGCTATCGCGTCCGTCATCAATATCGTGCTCGACCTGCTGACGGTCTGCGTGCTGGGCATGGGCGTGGCCGGCGCGGCGATCGCGACGGTCGTCTCGCAGTTGGGCTCCGGCGTGCTCTGCGTGTGGTATATGCGGAAGCATTTTGAAGTTTTGCGCATGGAGAAGGACGACTGGCGGCTGCGGAAGACCGAAGTTCTGCGTCTGCTGGGCATGGGCGTGCCCGTCGGGCTGCAGTTTTCCATCACGGCCATCGGCTCCGTCATGCTGCAGAGCGCGGTCAACTCGCTCGGCGCGGTCTGCGTGTCGGGCGTGGCGGTGGCCTCGAAGATCTACATGCTGCTCTGCTGCCCGTTCGACGCGCTGGCCATGGCCGCAACCAATTTTACCGGCCAGAACCTCGGCGCGGGCAAATATGACCGCATCCGGCAGGGTACCTACGCCTGTTTGCTGCTCGGCATCATCTACTGCGCGATATATATCGTGATCGCGCGTTTTGGCACGCAGTATCTGGTGCTGCTGTTTATGAACGCCGACGAGGCGCAGAGCGTGCTGGACTATACGCAGCGCATAAGCTACGCCTATGCCTACGGCACGCCGCTGCTGCTGGGCGTCAATGTCTTCCGCCTGTCGATCCAGGGCATGGGCTACAGCCGGCTGTCGCTCATCTCGGGTCTTCTGGAGATGATCGCGCGCACGGCGGTGGGCATCTGGGGGGTGCCGCAGTTCGGCTTTGCGGCGGCCTGCCTGGCAAGCCCGCTGGCGTGGGCGCTGGCCGACTGTTTCCTGATCCCGGCCTATTATGGCTGTCTGAACGCCCGCCGCCGCCAGGCGGCCCGCGTCCGCAAAGAGCTGCCGACCGAATAAGCGGCGAAAGACCGGCTGTCCATCCAGGACAGCCGGTCTGTTTCGCATTCTGCACAAATCCGCGTCCAGCGGCTTGCATACCAGGCTGATCCATGATAAGGTAAAAGCAAAGGAGGCGGTACCATGAAGATCTCGACCAAAGGGCGCTATGCGCTGCGGCTGCTGCTGGATATCGCGCAGAACCAGCAGGACGGCTTCGTCTCGCTCAAGGAGATCGCCGAGCGGCAGGAGGTCTCCAAAAAGTATCTCGAGCAGATCATCCCGCTTCTGAGCCGGGCAGAGCTGCTGCAGACTTCGCGCGGCTATCAGGGCGGCTACCGCCTGTGCCGCGCACCGGAGGACTATACGGTCTATGAGATCCTGTCCGTGGCCGAGGGCGGGCTTGCGCCCGTCGCCGGTCTGGACCAGCCGGAAAATACCGGCCCCCGCGCGCCGGACTGCCTGACGCTCCCGGTCTGGGAGGGGCTGGAGAAGACGATCCGCGACTATCTGCGATCGATCACACTGCAGACGATCCTGGACGGGAAACACATCTGAAACAGCGCAAAAGGCCGCCGGGCGTGCCCCGGCGGCCGTATTTTATTGCTTCGTGATGCGCAGCTTGGAGAGCATGAGGTTGCCGAACTCGGCCTGACCGTTTACGGTGCAGACCTCGCCGAACAGGAACAGGCCGAGGCCCGGGCTGTGCAGCTCGGCGGGCAGGATGCCCTTGAGCCCGGCGCAGCCGAAGATGAGTGCGTCCGCATCGTCATAGAATGCCTGCATCCGGGGAAGGACGGTCTCGGGCTTTGCCAGCCGCAGCGTCATCTGCGGGCAAAGATCCCGGCCGGAGACGAGCTTTCCGCCCTCGCACGACAGATGCGCGTTGACGCCGAGCGGGTCGGTCAGCGTGACGTGCTCAAAGTCCGTCTCGCCGAAGCCGAGGGCGGCGCGCTGTTCCCGGTACCACGCGAGCGCGTCGCAGCCGTTGATGGTGTCGATCACGCGCGGGTCGGAGAACGTCAGCGTGCAGCGTTCCAGCAGCGTCGTGTGCAGGTTTTCCGTCACGGCCTCAAACTGATACCGCTCGTCCTCCAGCAGCAAAACGGCGGCTTCCCCGCCGCCGGGGATCAGATGGCTCCGGCCCGTGACCGGGTCGATGGCGGCCGCGCCGCCCGCCATGGGGCAGGGGAGGCGGCGGTGCAGCTCGCGCAGGAAGGCGTTTTCCCCGCCCGCGTTGCCGAAGAGGACGATCGCCGCCTGCGGCGCACTTGCCGGGAGCTGCGCGAGGATATCGGCGTAGCTGCCTGTCAGCGCCGTGCCGCGCACATCGCGGGCAAAGCGCTGCGTGTTGGGCGCCGCCGGGTCCCAGCAGCCGGTCATGCCATAAGAGGCCGCGCCGAACGCGCCGGGCAGAAGCTCCTGCACAGGCGTCACAAAGATCAGATCCATAAGATCCCTCCTGCGTGAACATTTTTCTTTATCCTAGCACGATTTGCCCGCGAGTGCAAGACACAGGTGTTGCGCGCAGCCGGACGAATATGCTATAATAAACCTTACAACACAATGATGAAGGGAGAACCCCATGAAATTTTCTGAAATGCCGTATGCGCGGCCGGATCTGGACGAATTGAAGCAGCAGCTGCAGGCGCTGACCGACCAGCTGAAGTCCGCGCCGGATTACGCTTCCGCGCACGAGGCCTTCCTCGCCCAGCAGAAGCTGTCGACGCACATCGACACCCTCGCCACGCTCTCGAGCGTCCGCAACTCCATCGATACCCGCGACAAGTTTTATGACGCCGAGGAGCAGTTCTGGAACGAGGCTGGTCCGGAGCTGCGCGCCTATGACGACGCATGGACCGCGGCAATGCTCGAAAGCCCGTTCCGCAAGGACTTTGCAGCGGAATACGGCGATCTGATGTTCGTCAACGCCGAGATCGGCCGCAAGGCCTTCTCCCCCGCGATCGTCGAGGAGCTGAAGCAGGAAAACCAGCTCGTGCAGGACTATCAGAAGCTCATCGCCGGCGCGCAGATCGACTTTGAAGGCAGCACCTACACCATCTCGCAGCTTTCCCCGTTCAAAAACAGCCCGGACGACGCTGTGCGTCTGGCGGCCTGGAAGGCCGAGGGCGGCTGGTACAAGGCGCATCAGCCGGAGCTGGATGAGATCTATGACAAGCTCGTAAGACTCCGCGACGCGATGGGCCGCAAGCTCGGCTACGACGGCTTTACCCAGCTCGGCTACTACCGTATGGGCAGAAACTGCTACACGAAGGAAGACGTCGAGAAGTTCCGCGCTGCCGTGGTCAAATATGTCGTGCCGGTCGCAAGCTCCATCTACCGGGAGCAGGCCGCGCGCCTCGGCAAGTCCTATCCCATGAACTTCGCCGACAACGCCCTCATGTTCCGCAGCGGCAACCCCAGGCCCTGCGGCACACCGGCTGAGATCCTGGCGCAGGGCAAGCACTTCTATGAGGAGCTGTCGCCCGAGACCGGCGAATTTTTCAACACCATGCTGGATAACGAGCTGCTGGACGTGCTCTCGACGCCGGGCAAGCGCGCGGGCGGCTACTGCACCAGCCTGGGCGACTACCATGTGCCATTCATCTTCGCCAATTTCAACGGCACGCAGCACGACGTCGAGGTTGTGACGCATGAGGCTGGCCACGCCTTCGCCGCCTGGCTCAACCGCGACCGTATCCCGCAGTCGTATATCTGGCCGAGCCTGGAGGCCTGCGAGGTGCACTCGATGTCCATGGAGTTCTTCGCCTGGCCGTGGGCCGAGGGCTTCTTTGGCGAAGACACCCGCAAATTCCGCTACAGCCATCTGGCGGGCGCGCTGACCTTCATCCCCTACGGCACGATGGTCGATCATTTCCAGCACATCGTCTACGAAAAGCCGGAGATGACCCCGGCGGAGCGCCACGCGGTCTGGAAGGAGCTTCTGGGCGTGTATATGCCGTGGGTGAAGCTCGGTGACGGCATCCCGTTCTACGGCGACGGCGAGGGCTGGCAGCGGCAGCTGCATATCTATGTGAATCCGTTCTACTATATCGATTACTGCCTCGCGCAGACCGTCAGTCTCCAGTTCTGGGCGCTGCTCCAGAAGGACAAGGACAACGCGTGGCAGCACTATATGGCCTACACGAAGCAGGGCGGCAGCTGCGTCTTTACGAAGCTGCTCGAAAACGCCGGGCTGGAAAGCCCGTTCGGCGAAGCCTGCCTGCGCGGCGTGTGCGAGACGGCCAAGGCGTGGCTCGACAGCTATGACCTGACTGGGCTCGCGTAACGCAAAGACGCTTCTGCGGGCGGAATTGGGCGTTCCAATTCCGCCCTTGGCCTGTCTTTAGAAAGCGAGGCGAAAACTCTTGAAAAACACGAAAAACAGCGCGAACAGGCGTGTGCTCGGGCAGCTGCTGCACGGCAGCTGGCGGTATTTTATCGCCTGTATCGCCGCGAGCCTGCTCTTTACGGCGTTTGAGCTCGTCATCCCGCAGATCATCCGCGTGAGCGTGGACTCGCTGATCGGGTCCGGCCCGGTGAAGGTCGCGGCGGCCCGGCCCGTCGTGCAGGCGCTGGGCGGGGTGGACTACCTCCGGCAGAATCTGTGGATCCCGGCGGCCATGATGGCCGGCTTCGGTTTGCTGTCTGCCCTGATGCGCTACTGCGTGAACCTCTACAGCGCCAAGGCGGGCGAGACGCTCGTCAAGACGAGCCGGGATCTTCTGTACCACCACATCCAGCACCTGCCGTGGAAATGGCACATGGAAAACCCCACGGGCGATATCATCCAGCGCTGCACGTCGGACGTCGAGCGCATCAAGACCTTCTTTGAAGAGCAGTTCGTCTCCGTCTTCCGGATGCTCGCCATGATCGTATTCGCGCTCGTGTGCATGGCGCTGATGAACTGGAAGCTGGCGCTGGTCCCGGCGGTTCTGTTTCCGGTGATCATCATCTATTCGCTGCTGTTCCATAACTCCATCCGCGAGCGCTTCACCGCCTGCGACGAGTCGGAGGGCGTGCTGTCGACCATCGCGCAGGAAAATCTGACCGGCGTGCGCGTCGTGCGCGCCTTCGGCCGGGAGGAATATGAGCGCCAGCGCTTTGAAGCGCAGAACGAGGACTATACCACCCTCTGGGTCCGGCTCTGCCGGACGCTTTCGGACTTCTGGGCCGTCGGCGACGCCACGGCCTGCATCCAGACCATGCTCGTCGTGGTGTTGGGAAGTCTTCTGTGCGTGCGCGGCGAGATGACGGAGGGCGAGTTCGTGTCCTTCGCCATCTATAACACGATGAGCATCTCTCCGGTCCGTCGTCTTGGCCGCGTGATCTCGGAGATGAGCAAGATGGGTGTATCGGTCTCCCGCATCGCGGAGGTGCTGGACGCCCCGTGCGAGCAGGATAGGCCCGGCGCTGCGCCCCAGCCGATGGACGGCGATATCGTCTTCGACCACGTCTCGTTCCGCTATGAGACGGGGCCGGACGTCCTCTCCGACGTCAGCTTCACCATCCCGGCCGGCAAAAGCTTCGGCATCCTGGGCGGCACGGGCTCGGGCAAGAGCAGCCTTCTGCTGCTGCTCTGCCGCCTCTATGCGCCCTCGGAGGGGCGCGTGACGGTCGGCGGCGCGGATCTGGCAGATCTGCCCGCGGCGTGGGTGCGCGACCATGTCGGTGTCGTGCTGCAGGAGCCGTTTTTGTTCTCCCGCACGATCGAGGAGAACATCGGCATCTGCGGCGCGGACCACGCGGCCGTGTGCAAAGCAGCCGAGACGGCCTGCATCGCCGCCGATATCGAGCAGTTCGCAGACGGCTACCAGACCATGGTCGGTGAGCGCGGCGTGACGCTCTCCGGCGGACAGAAGCAGCGCGTGGCCATCGCGCGCATGCTGACGAAAAAGACGCCCATTATGGTCTTCGACGATTCGCTCTCCGCCGTCGACACCCAGACGGATGAGAAGATCCGCACGGCGCTCGGCCGCGATCTTGCCGGCACGACCACGATCATCATCTCCCACCGCATTACAACGCTGATGGACTGCGACAACGTTCTGGTCCTCGAGCACGGCAAGCTCCTGCAGTACGGCCCGCCGCAGACGCTTCTGCAGGCGGACGGCCTGTTCCGCCAGATCTACGACATGCAGATGTCCATCGGAGAGGAGGAGCCGGCATGAAGCGAGAAGAAAAGAAGGGCCTGCCGTTCTTCGGCATCCCGAAGCTGGCCCCGTATCTGAAGCCCTACCGGATGCTGTTTTTCTGGATGGTGACCATGGGCGGGATCGGCAGCGCCATGGACGCGGTCATCCCCCTGTTCCAGCAGCACGCCATCGACCATTTTATCGCCGAGAAGACCATGGACGGCATCGGCGGCTTCCTGGCCCTCTACATTCTGGTCATGCTCGTCCAGACGGCCACGAACTACATCTCTGCCTACGGCGCGTGCAAGGTCGAGCTCTACATCGGCCGGGATCTCAAGCGCGAGGCCTTCAACCACCTGCAGACGCTCTCGTTCTCCTATTTCAACCAGAACAGCGTCGGTTACATCCACGCCCGCGTCATGTCGGATACCGACCGCATCGCAAGCACGCTGGCCTGGGGACTCATGGAGGGCGTGTGGTACATCGCGTATCTGCTGTTCGCCGTCGTCATGATGTTCGTGCTCAACTGGCATCTGGCGCTGTGCGTGATGGTGATCGTGCCGGTCCTCGTCGTCTCGGGCGCGTATTTCCAGAAGAAGCTCGTCTTTTTCCACCGCCGGGTGCGCGAGCAGAACTCGCGCATCACCGGCGCGTTCAACGAGGGCATCACCGGCGCGAAGACCACCAAAACGCTCGTGATCGAGGATAAGGTCGAGCGCGAGTTTGACGGCCTCACCGGCGAGATGAAGCGCATGAGCGTGCGCGCCATGCACTTCCGCAGTGTCTTCATGTCGACGACGGCCTTCGCCGCCTCCGTCGCGCTGGCGATCGTCCTCTGGCGCGGCGGCATCATCACGAAAAACGGCGTGATGCTCATCGGTACGCTCTCCGTGTTCATGAACTACGCGCAGGGCATGATGGAGCCGGTGCAGTGGCTCGTGCAGGTCATCTCGTCGCTCGTCAACGTGCAGGTCAACGTCGAGCGCTTCACCAAGCTCATGGAGACCGAGTCCGACGTGCGCGACACGCCGGAAGTCACGGAGAAATACGGCGACGCCTTCCACCCGAAGAAGGAAAACTGGGAGCCGCTCTACGGCGATATCGAGTTCCAGGACGTCACCTTCCGCTACCCCGACGGCAGCGAGAACGTGCTGGAGCACTTCAGCCTCAAGGTCCCGCAGGGCACGAACGTCGCCATCGTCGGCGAGACCGGCGCGGGCAAATCCACGCTCGTGAACCTCGTCTGCCGCTTCTTTGAGCCGACGGAGGGTCGCGTGCTCATCGACGGCCGCGACGCGCGTGCGCGCAGCCAGCTCTGGCTGCACTCCAACATCGGCTACGTGCTGCAAACGCCGCACCTGTTCTCCGGCACGGTCCTGGAAAACCTGCGCTACGGCCGTCCCGACGCGACAATGGATGAGATCGAGGCCGCAGTCAAGGCCGTCTCGGCCGACCAGATCATCGCAAGACTGCCGGACGGCTATGATTCCGACATCGGCGAGGGCGGCAACACCCTCTCCACCGGCGAAAAGCAGCTGCTGTCCTTTGCCCGCGCGCTGCTGGCCGACCCGCGCATCTTCGTGCTGGACGAGGCGACGAGCTCCGTCGACACCGTGACCGAGCAGCTCATCCAGAACGCCATCGAGAAGGTCATGACCGGCCGCACCTCCTTCATCATCGCCCACCGCCTGTCGACCATCCGCCGCGCGGACGTGATCATGGTCGTGCATGACGGCAAGATCATCGAGAGCGGCACCCATCGCTCCCTCATGTCCGCCCACGGCCCCTACTACCGCCTCTACACCCGCCAATACCGCGAAGAACAGACAAAATCGATGATGGACTAACACATCTTTCATTGCGGCTTCGTAAAAACCGAAAAAATGCTGCAGGTCCAAAGACCTGCAGCATTTTTTTATAAGGAGAAATCAAAATGAACTGTGTATTTGACAAAATCCTGTGGTTTCAGCGTAACAATACCAGCAGCGCACAACCCTTCTGCTTTTGCTGCAAAAACAGCGGCGGCAGGGGAGTAGGGAGAGAAGGAATACGTGGTGTGGATGTGACAGTTGATATAAACGGGATTTGCTTCCGGGAACGATGCGGTCTGAACAGCCTTCTGCAGGTTCTCCAGACGTTCTTCACGTGTCGGTGCGTTCAACGCCTGCAGAGTCGCGATGTCGATCATGTTGGTATCCTCCGCCTTATTTCAGCATCAGCTGACCGCCAGTGACAGGCACAGCCTGGCCGGTCTCATAGTCCTGGCCGATAATATAGAAGATGCTCCATCATGCTTATCTGCGTATTCTCTCACGGGGCTTACAGAGTTGTGCGAGCGGGGAACGTAAATCATAATTCCCGGCAATGTCGCTGTCAAAGATTGCGCAATAATGCTTTGTCATTTGGAGCGTAGAATGTCCGAGCAGATGTTGGAGCGTAAAAGCATCGCCGCCGCAGTCCATCAGATATTTCCGGGCGAACGTGTGACGAAACATATGAATACTTGTTTTCAGAACGCCGCGCTTATGATTGTAGTCCGCGATTGCCAGTTTCAAGGCGTTCTCTGACAGCATTGTCCCATAGACGCTACAAAACAGATAGTCGGATGGTTCTCCGCCCCGCATCGCCGCATAATCGCTTAAAATGCTGACCAGCATAGAGCAGAGCGGAATCGTCTGAATTTTTCCGGTTTTGGTATGGCGGAAAATGACCTGCTTGCGTTCAAAATCCACATCGCGGTTTTGGATATTTCGAATTGTACCCGCTCGACAACCGCAATTCACAAGAAAATTGATAATGACCCAGTTGCGGTATTCGCAGAAATCACAGTTGCGCGCTGGCTTTTGGAGCAGAAGCATCAATTCTGCGTCCGTGTAGGTTTCTTTCACGGTTTCCTTGTCCTTGTAATTTTCCATTTCCAGCTCTGTGTAGCCTGCTTTTCTTGCCCAGTTCAGGAACGTGCGGAACACGCGCAGATAACTGCTGATGGAGTTATGAGCCAGCCCGCTCTGACGCATCGAGATAACCATATTGTCCAAATCCTCTTTTGTCAGTGTGGCGAGCGGGGCGGAGAAATCCAAGTGCTTTTGGAGGGAATGAAGATGGGAATGATAGTTCTGAATGGTCTTATCGCTGACCTCTTTTGCGGTCTGAGACGCGACGAAGCGTTCAAAAATATCTGCGACAGTTTGATTGTTCGACTGTCTAAATAATTGTTTTCTGGACATCAAAAACGGACACCCTGCCTTTCGTAAAATGAACAAAAAGGCAGGGTGTCCGACTGTTTTCAAGCGTTGGGAGAAAAACCAAAATGCAAACCAATGAAATGTTTGCATTTTGGAAAGGAGGAGCGACGGAACAGGTGAGAGATGGCTTTATCAAAAATAAACTTGCAATCCAGCGAAGCGATTGCAAGTTTAAACGAAGAAAGACCTTTGCTGTCGAGGCGGGCGCACCCTGTGCGGCTGCCTGACATCCAAAGGTCATTTCTGAGTGGTGACCCAATTCTTCAATCGCACAAACAGTGGCGTCTGATTTCAGTTCCTCCAACGAAACTATGCGCTGGTCTCCCGAATAGTTATATGTGATCGTGATTCGTTCCTCATAGACATAGACAGCATTGATAAACGTGTCAACGATTCGTTTTTGACATTCGCGATCCTCAAAATCGTAATTACGGAACTGCAGCAGGAAATAGCGGATAGCTTCTTTGGTAAGTCGGAATGAGCAGACCAGCTCAGTTTCTGCAATGGAGGTCTCCAACGAAGCTCTCTGCTGTTCCAATTCATCCATTCGCTCTTTGGTCGCCGCACTGAATAGACCTGCTTCGACTGCCTTTATGAGATTTGAAATAGACGCTTCTACTTTTTTCAGTTCTGCTCGCAGCGTATTCACATAGCTACTCTCTTGATGTTCGCTGGAGTAGTACTGGAATGCACTTTCCACAATTTCTTCAATCAGGCTGTCGTTTATCACGATAAGCCGTGTCTGATCGAGTACGATTTTTTCAATCCACTCCTTCCGCACGGTTTTCTTCTTGCAAGTCTTATATTTGCGTTTTCCAATGCAGTTGTAGTACAGATACTTTGTGCCAACTTTATTTGTTCCGCTTTCCCCGACCATGCTTTGTCCGCAAAGGCCACAGTACAGTTTGCCCGCCAGAATATAATCCGTTTTAGACCATCTTCTGCTTGGCGCACGCTTGTTCAAAGCAAGCATGTTCTGAACTTTTGCAAATACTTCCGGTGTGATCAAGGGCGGAATGTAGGCATCCGGGTATTCCTCCCCATCATAATGGTAAATGCCGATATATTTTTTGTTTTTCAAAAGTGCACGCAGACTGTTGAAGCCCAGCGGCTCGCCCTTGCGATTTCGCACACCTTCTGCATTCAACTGATCAACGATCTCCTTCTGCGAATAGCCAGAAGCATACAGATCAAAAATTTTCTGAACGATCGGCGCAGTTTCTGGATCGATTTCCAATCGTTTATCAGGACCTGTTCGATAGCCGAGCGGCAGCCTTCCTCCGGTGCTGTGACCTTTACTGGCTGCTACACTCATGCCGCGTTTGACATTTGTCGAGAGCTGAACGGAGTAGTATTCTGCCATGCCCTCAAGAACCGCTTCCAAAATAATTCCTTCCGGGGTATCCGGAATACTTTCCGCCGTATATAGCACCTTAACCCCATTCTTTTTGCAGCGGTATTTATTGAAAGCAATTTCTTCTCGGTTACGGCCAAATCGGTCGATTTTCCAGATGATAATAGCTTCAAACTGATGTTTTGCCGTATCACAGAGCATCTGTTGGAACTGTTCTCGATCGTCGTTTCGCCCCGTCATAGCCCTGTCGATATACTCGTGGATAATGGTATAGCCGTGGCTGACAGCATATTGATAGGCAGCGGCCAGTTGTCCCTCAATAGACTGTTCACCTTGCTTGTGGCAAGAAAATCTGGCATAAACGACAGCATTCATTTGGCGGACACCGCCTTTGTCGGGGGAAGATCGAGCACCATGCGCACAATCTGCTGTTCCTTCCGGCCTGCCCGGTCGTAGGCTCTGGCGGCCTCATATGCCTCCAACGAAAGCTCCTGCGGCTGGTATTCACGATCCCCTGTCCACGTGGACAGCGGGACATTCAGCGTCTCGGACAGCTGCAGCGCAAGGCCCAGCGGAGCCTCTTTGACGCGGCGCGTAATGATCAGCCGCACCTGCCGGTCGGTCAGACCGGTCACACGGACGATCCCCGGAATGTCAAGGCCGAGCTGCTCCGTCACCTCAATGAAGATCTTGTAAAACGGCTCCCTCTTTTTCGTCGCCAGCGCATCGATCACGGCCTCCTGTGGATCTTCGCCGAGTAGGCACTCCCCCGGGAGACCAAGTTTTTCAGCATAATCCTGAACCTGATCAAGCTTTGGCATCTGCTGCCCCTTTTCCAGTCTGCTGAGGATCTGTTTGGACAACCCGATCCTCGCCGCAAATTCGTCCTGTGTCTGCTCGGCTTCCAGACGAAGCGCTCGCAGCCGCTGCCCGAATGTTTTCAAATTCAGGGGTTCCATATTTAGTCTGTCGTATGAAGTGTGTGTTTCTGCCATCTGTATCACGCTCCTCCTGTTGTGGCTCCTTCAAGGGCACATGCTGTGCTCTCATTTCCAAGCATATTAAAACACAGAAAGTCAATAAAATCAATAACAAAAGTGTTAATATATTTTTAACATACAAAAATATTGACATTCTTGAAGAAAGAGGATATATTGGCCTTGCTGAATATCGAAAATATTGACGTGAACGTAGAAAGTGACGTTAATGTTAAAATTTGATATTCAGAAGAAAGGCGGTGCAAGATCTCTGCTCCATATCTCGCTGAATGATATGCCAAAAACAGAATTACGGATCTTGTGCGCTGCCATAGCAGAGGCTGCGGTGCGCTTCTATGAGACGTCTGAACATCAGGCGGATTATGAGAGGTGGCTGCGGTTACAGGAAGGAGGTGAAGGCGATCGACGAGATCGCAGCGAGAGAGCTTCGTGCGAAATATCCAAACCACATGCCGTTGGCTGTTGCGGCGCAGTATCTGGGACTTTCCCCAAGACGGCTCTCCAAATTGATCGCGGAAGGACGGAACCCGTTTAGCAGCTTTGGCGCCAATATCGGAATTGGCCAGACATACGCGCGGGTCTACACGGAACGTCTGATCGCGTATTTGAACGCGGAATCCACGGAAGCGTAAACAGCATCAAAAGGGCGGCACGGGAGCAAAATGGCCTCCGCGCCGCCTGACTTTTTTTATGAGGAGATATTTTATGAAACTACATGAGAATCAACTGCGGTTGATCTGGCATTTGTGCCGGTTTTCGCTGCTGGACTATGAAAGCTGTCTGCATTTGCTGGACACGGAAGAAACGGGAGACCGGGTAGCACTGTCCTATGCGTTCCGGCCACTGACAAAGAACAAATATCTGTCCCGGCAGAAAAGCGGCGCGGTCAGCGTGCTCAAAAAGGGGAAAGCATTGTTCCCGGAGGAAGAGACGCTGGTCTCCGCCGGCGGCGGAGAGACGATGCAGCAGCGCGTGACGCAGATCTCCAGAATAGCGCTGCGGATGGAAGAAGCGGAGATCCCGTGCTGCGGAGCATTGCAGACATGGGATATGCCCTACTTTATCCCATCGACCTGTTGGCGGCGGATCGCACCTGGCCTTCTTTCCACGACACGATTCGTTGGAATGCTGATCTGGGAGGACGTCTGCCTGGCCGTGTATGACATTGGAGACGGCGCGATGGAGTGGCAGGCCCGGGCGGAAGGATCGCTGTTCTACACACGTTATGGCTCCTATGAAACGAAGGCGACCGGGATGCTCCTGCTCTGCCAGCCGGAGCGAAAAGCTGCGATCGCAGAGAACATCATCCGGCAGACCATGTGGTATCGAAAGCAGCTGCTCAGCGCCCATTCCAGAACGGAGCGCGATAAACCGGCCAGATGGTCTACTGCGCCGATCCGTCTGCGGACACAGTATGAACATGTATATCTTGCGGATTACAAAGGACTTTCGAGATTCCTCGACGATCTGTTGTACGAAGAACGAATGATCGCCGACTTGCAGGCGAAAGGAAATCGGTGCAGCGACCCGAGGCATGGCGACTGGGAGCTCTGGCCGACCCGTTACTTTGTCAACCCGGCGAATGACCTGCTGAAATATGTGTATTTCTATTCTGCGCTGCGGGAATTGCAAAGGATGAAAAGCGGCCAGAATGCTCCGGCCCCACAGGTAAAATACGCGATGCTTGTGAAGCAGCAGGACTTGCCGTTTCTGCACAGTCTGTATCCAGAGCTTTTGAATAGGAAGGAGGCGCTCTGCTATGGAGATCGATTTGAATAAAACGCTGCGGGCGCTCGTTTGCTGCTTGCCGGAAGATGGCAATCCAAGTATGGAGGATCTGACGAAGATGTACCGGCAGACGCTCCGTCTGCGGAGCCAGCTACTCGGCGTGCTCTATGATCTGGAGGCCTATTCCGTGCCACAGCTGGGACAGCAGGAATTGGCGGAGGCAATGAGCGGCGGAAGGCAGGAGAACGGCTGCGTGATCCTAACGTTCGAAGAAGCGCTTCCGTCCATGAAGGAGTATTCTGCGGCGCTGGAAGAACACTGGCGGGCTATGATCCATGCCGCGATCCGGGAGGCGGCAGCTCAGGAACAGCTTCCGCGGTTTGACCGGGCCTTTGTGCAGATCGAGGTCACAACGCCGCGTGGCAGCAATAACCACCAGCTCTGGGATACCT
>ENA-UOJB01001474-UOJB01001474.1-human-gut-metagenome-genome-assembly--contig:-C48-NODE-1474-length-19190-cov-5.767703_pt1 | contig 19190 bp, 12 predicted proteins | sample MGYA00242338_ERZ723885 | MGnify/ENA metagenome assembly ERZ723885
TTCCGAACATAAATTTTTGATAATTATGGTTGATTATTTTCATTCCATGGCGTATACTTAGGACAGCCGGGCACGCCCGAGCAATGACAGGAGGTACCACGATGTACAACCGTACTTATAATTTCTCCGCCGGTCCCGCGACCATGCCTGTTCCGGTGTTGGAAGAGATCCGCGACGAGCTGCTGAACTACCGCGGCGCCGGTATGGGCGTTATGGAGATGTCGCACCGTTCGAAGGTTTTCCAGACCATCATCGACGAGGCTGAGCAGGATCTGCGTGATCTGATGGGGATCCCCGATAACTATAAGGTTCTCTTCATTCAGGGCGGCGCAACGCTGCAGTTTGCCATGATCCCAATGAATCTGATGAAGAATGGCAAGGCGATCTATATCGAAACCGGCGCATGGTCCAAGAAGGCCATTGCCGAGGCGAAGAAATACGGCGAGGTCAATGTCGCCGCTTCCTCCAAGGATCGCAACTATGCTTACATTCCCGACTGCTCCGATCTGCCGGTCGAAGAGGATACGGATTATGTCTATATCTGCGAGAACGAGACTATCCACGGCACGACGTGGCAGAAGCTGCCGGACACGAAGGGCAAGCCCCTGGTCTCTGACCAGTCCTCTATGTTCCTGTCCAAGCCGTGCAATGTTTCGGACTACGGCATGATCTATGCCGGTGTCCAGAAGAACGTCGGCCCCGCCGGTATGGTCATCGCCATCATCCGCGAGGATCTGATCCGCGAGGACCTCGATCCCAAGACGCCGATCTACATGATGTACAAGACCCATGCGGATGCGGGCTCCATGTATAACACGCCGAACTGCTGGGCCATCTATGTCTGCGGCAAGGTCTTCAAGTACCTCAAGAGCCTCGGCGGCCTGACTGCCATGCAGCGCATCAATGAGGAGAAGGCGAAGGTCATGTATGACTTCCTGGATTCCTCCAAGATGTTCCGCGGCGCTGTCGATCCCGAGTTCCGCAGCCTGATGAACATCCCGTTCGTCACCGGTGATAAGGACCTCGATGCTGAGGTCGTTGCCTACACCAAGGCAGCCGGATTTGAGAACCTCAAGGGCCATAAGTCCGTCGGCGGCCTGCGTGCCTCAACCTACAACGCCATGCCGAAGGAAGGCGTGGAGGCCCTCGTGGAATGCCTGAAGAAATTTGAAGCCGAGCACTGATCGGCCGCTTTGAAAGGAGAACCTGCCATGCGTATTCTCGTTACTGATGGAATGGATAAGACCGCGCTGGAGACCCTGCGCGCGAAGGGCCACGAAGTGGTCGAGCAGTTCTACGCGCCCGAGGAGCTGGGCGAGGCCATCCGCGACTTTGACGTCGTGGTCGTCCGCTCTGCCACCAAGGTGCGCGCCAATCACATCGATGCTGCGAAGGGCTCCCGCCTGAAGCTCATCATCCGCGGCGGCGTCGGCGTCGACAACATCGACGTGGCCTATGCCGAGGCAAACGGCATCGCCGTGAAGAATACCCCGCGTGCCTCCTCCAACTCCGTTGCGGAGCTGGCGCTGGCCCATATGCTCTCCTGTGCACGCTTTGTGTCCATCGCCGGTCACACCATGCGCGAGGGCAAGTGGGAGAAGAAGGCCTATGGCAAGGGCGTCGAGCTGGGCGGCAAGACTCTCGGCGTCATCGGCTACGGCCGCATCGGTCAGGCGCTGGGCCGTATGGCGCAGGGCCTCGGCATGAATGTCGTTGCCTATGATATCTACCATGTCGAAGGCATCGAGTGCGAGACCATGCACTATGTCACGATGGACGAGCTGCTGGCGCAGTCCGACTTCATCTCGCTGCACACGCCCGCCATCGACGGCAAGCCTCTCATCAACCGCGAGAACATCGCCAAGATGAAGGACGGCGTTATCTTTGTCAACACGTCCCGCGGCAACAATGTCGACGAGGAAGCTCTGCTGGAAGGCCTGAATTCCGGTAAGATCCGCGGCGCGGGCCTGGATGTCTATGCGGAGGAGCCTGCGAAGAACGAGGCCCTGCTGAACCATCCGAACGTCTCCTGCACGCCGCACATCGGCGCTGCCACGAAGGAAGCGCAGAAGCGCATCGGCATGGAGATCGTCTCCATCATCGATAATCTGTGACCCCCGGGCAGGAAGCCCGTTAAATTTCAATAATTAAGGGAGTATGAATGCACATGAATGCCTATGTTGAGCGCGTCATCGAATCCGTTCGCCAGAAGCACGGCAATGAGCCCGAATTTGTTCAGACCGTTGAGGAAGTGCTCTCCTCGCTTTCCCCTGTGATCGATAAGCATCCCGAGTATGAGAAGGCTGATCTGCTGGGCCGCATTGTCGAGCCGGAGCGTATGTTTACCTTCCGCGTGGTCTGGATGGACGACAATGGCGCATATCACACCAACATCGGCTATCGCTGCCAGTTCAACGGCGCGATCGGTCCGTACAAGGGCGGCCTGCGCTTCCAGAAGAACGTTTATCCCGGCATCATCAAGTTCCTCGGCTTTGAGCAGATCTTCAAGAACTCCCTGACCGGCCTGCCCATCGGCGGCGGCAAGGGCGGTTCCGACTTTGATCCGGCCGGCAAGTCCGATGCCGAGGTTATGCGTTTCTGCCAGAGCTATATGACGGCTCTGTACCGCTACATCGGGCCGGACATCGACGTTCCCGCCGGTGATATGGGCGTTGGCGGCCGCGAGATCGGCTACCTGTTCGGCCAGTATCGCCGCCTGAAGGGCACGTTCGAGAACGGTGTCCTCACCGGCAAGGGCTTCAGCTACGGCGGCAGCCTGACCCGTCCGGAGGCGACCGGCTACGGCGCCATGTATTATCTGCAGGAAGTCCTCAAGCACGAAGGCGAAGAGATCCAGGGCAAGACCATCGCCTGCGCCGGCTTCGGCAACGTGACGTGGGGCATCTGCAAGAAGGCCCTGCATCTGGGCGCGAAGGTCGTTACTCTGTCCGGTCCTGACGGCTACATCTATGATGAAGAAGGCGTCTCCTCCAGCGAGGAGAAGGTCAACTACCTGCTCGAGATGCGCGCCTCCGGCCGCAACCGCGTGCAGGACTATGCCGACAAGTTCGGTGTCCCGTTCTTCCCCGGCGAGAAGCCGTGGGGCGTCAAGGCCGACGTGATCATGCCGTCTGCCATGCAGAACGACGTCAACATGGAGTCTGCCCAGAAGATCGTCGCCAACGGCGTGAAGTATTACATCGAAGTCGCCAACATGCCCACGACGAACGACGCCCTGTACTATCTGATGAGCCAGAAGCACATGGTCGTTGCTCCGTCCAAGGCTGTCAACGCAGGCGGCGTCGGCGTCTCTGCTCTGGAAATGAGCCAGAACTCCGAGCGTCTCGTCTGGACGGCGGAAGAGGTCGATGCACAGCTCCATAAGATGATGGTCAACATCCACAAGGTCTCCGCTGAGGCCGCTGAGGAGTATGGCCTGGGCTACAACCTGGTCGCCGGTGCGAACATCGCGGGCTTCCAGAAGGTCGCCAATGCCATGATGGAGCAGGGCATTTTCTAAGTCAACAATACGCAAAAAAACGCCGGGGCGCAGCTTGCTGCGCTCCGGCGTTTCCTAAGGAACCTCTGATTAAATTGCAAGAGCGGTCAGCGAGGGATTTTGTTCCAAATTGAGGTTTGGAAATTGCAGGAATACTTTGTGTATTTCAAGATTTTCAAACCGATAAGTTGGGGCGAAAGACCCGCTGAGCGCCGCAGCCGATTTATTCAGAGGTTCCTTAATTATTATATCGGAGAAATTTCGGCAAATCAACGGTCACTTTCGGCAGAATGTAACAGAAGCGTACGCTTCGGCCTCCAGCAGAAGCGGCCCCGTGCGCGGGCCGAGCGCTGCAGTGAGATACCCGAGCTCGTCCGAAATAGCCTGCCCGTGCATCACATGCCACGCCCCGGCATCGCTGCCGAGGCCGATGCGGCCGCCGTGCGCCGCGACAAAGCGGACGGCCTCCTGCTGCTGGGCGAGCAGGCGTCTCAGCACGGCGTCGGGATAGCGCCCGCTGCCGATCAGGTTTCCGATGGTCGAGAGCGTCGGCACCCACAGCGTGCGCTGCTGCGCCATGCGGAGCAGTACGCTCTCAGAGAGGTAGGCCCCGTGCTCGATGGAGTCCACCCCCGCCTGCAGGGCCGCCGTAACGGCGCGGTCGCCGTTCGCATGCGCCATAACGGCAAATCCAGCCGCATGGGCCAGCTTGATCATCCGGCGGATGTCCTGCGGCTCCGGCCCCGGCTCCGTCAGGACGCCGAAGTGGTCAAAATCGATGAGGCCGGAGATCATGAGCTTGATGAAGTCCGCCCGCTTCTCCCCTGCCTCGTCCAGCAGGGCGCGGTATTCGTCTTCCGTATCGAAGCCGCGGCCGATGAAGGCCCCATAGTGCCCGCGGCGGTAGATGGGAAAGGCTGGACTGCGGTAATCGATGCCGTATTCCCCCGCCAGCTCCCGCGCCCGCAGGCTGACGCCCCAGGCGTCCCCGCCGTCGCGCAGGAGGCAGACCCCGCGCGCCTGATAATCAGACAGCCGCGCGCGGACGAGGCCGTCAAGCGGATGCTCCTTCTGCGCGTCGATGGCAGCGCGATAATACACGCCGTCGAGGATCATATGGATATGCAGATCGCCGAACATGGTTTTTCCTCCCGAAATATCGGTGGGGCTGCCGTTAACAGCAGCCCCACCCGGAATATTGGAACTTTTGGCACAGAAGCACGTCTTACAGGTGCAGCACGCGTTCCTTGATCTCCTGCGTTCTGCCCTGATTCCAGAACTGCGTGCCGATGTAGCCGCAGGTGCGGCGGGCGACATTCATCTTGCTCTGGTCGGTGTTGCCGCAGTTCGGGCAGGTCCAGACGAGCTTGCCATCCGTGTCCTCCAGCACCTCGATCTCGCCGTCGTAGCCGCAGACCTGGCAATAATCGGACTTTGTGTTCAGCTCGGCATACATGATGTTGTCATAGATGAACTTCATGACCTCGAGCACGGCGTCGATGTTGTTCTGCATATCCGGCACCTCGACATAGCTGATGGCGCCGCCGGGCGAAAGGGCCTGGAACTGCGACTCAAAGGCCAGCTTGTCGAAGGCGTTGATCTTCTCCGTCACATGGATGTGATAGGAGTTCGTGATATAGCTCTTGTCCGTCACGCCGGGGACGATGCCAAAGCGCTTCTGCAGGCACTTGGCAAATTTGTAGGTCGTGGATTCCAGCGGCGTGCCATAGAGGCTGAAGTCGATGTGCGTCTCCGCGCGCCACTTGGCGCAGGCCGCGTTCAGATAGCGCATAACATCCAGCGCAAACGGCGTCGCCGAGGGATCGGTGTGGGACTTGCCCGTCATATACTTCACGCACTCATACAGGCCCGCATAGCCGAGCGAGATGGTCGAATAGCCGTTGTAGAGCAGCTTGTCGATGGGCTCGCCCTTCGGCAGGCGCGCCAGCGCGCCATACTGCCACAGGATGGGGGCTGCGTCGGACAGCGTGCCCTTCAGGCGCTCGTGACGGCACATCAGCGCGCGGTAGCACAGATCCAGCCGCTCGTCAAAAATCTTCCAGAACTTGTCCATTTCCTTGCCGGAGGACAGCGCCACATCGACAAGGTTCAGCGTCACGACGCCCTGGTTGAAGCGGCCGTAATACTTCGGCTTGCCCGGCTCATAGTTCCCGGCGTTGGCCACATTGTCCCAGCCGTTGCCGGAGGAATCCGGCGTCAGGAAGCTGCGGCAGCCCATGCAGGTGTAGACATCGCCGTTGCCCGGCGTCTCGCCCTTCGAGAGCTTGAGCTCGCGCATTTTCTTCTCGGAGATATAGTCCGGCACCATGCGGCGCGCCGTGCACTCCGCAGCCAGCCGCGTCAGGTAGAAATACTTCGAATCCTCGTGGATGTTGTCCTCCTCGAGCACATAGATGAGCTTCGGGAAGGCCGGGGTGATCCAGACGCCCTTCTCATTCTTCACGCCCTGATAGCGCTGACGGAGCGTCTCCTCGATGATGATGGCAAGATCGTGCTTCTCCTGCGGATTACGTGCCTCGCCGAGGTACATGAACACCGTGATGAACGGCGCCTGGCCGTTCGTCGTCATGAGCGTGACGACCTGATACTGGATGGTCTGCACGCCGCGCTTGATCTCCTCGCGCAGGCGCTCCTCGACGATCTTGGAAATACGCTCCTCCGCGGCCTCGGCCCCGAGCTCACGGATCTCGCGCACCACACTCTCGCGGATCTTCCGGCGGCTGACGTCCACGAACGGGGCCAGATGCGTCAGAGAGATGGACTGGCCGCCATACTGGTTCGAGGCGATCTGCGCGATGATCTGCGTGGCGATGTTGCAGGCCGTAGAGAAGGAATGCGGCTTTTCGATGAGCGTGCCGGAGATGACCGTGCCGTTCTGCAGCATGTCCTCGAGATTGACGAGGTCGCAGTTGTGCATATGCTGGGCATAGTAATCCGCATCGTGGAAGTGGATGATACCGGCCTCATGCGCCTCGACGATGTCGCGCGGCAGCAGGATGCGGCGCGTGATGTCCTTCGAGACCTCGCCCGCCATATAGTCGCGCTGCACGGCGTTGATGGTCGGGTTCTTGTTGGCGTTCTCCTGCTTGACCTCCTCGTTGTTGCATTCGATGAGGGACAGGATGCGGTCGTCCGTCGTGTTGGACTGGCGGACAAGGCTGCGGGTATAGCGATAGGTGATATAGCGCTTGGCGACCTCGAAGGCCCCGTGCGCCATGATCTGGTCCTCGACGAGGTCCTGGATCTCCTCGACGGACAGGCTGCGGTTCATTTCCTCGCAGCGGATCTCGACGGCCTGCGCGATGCGGTCGATCTGCAGCGGCGTCAGGCGCTCGGCCTCCTCGGCCGCATTGTTGGCCTTTGTGATGGCCACGACGATTTTTTCGATGCGGAACGTCTCTTCCGCTCCATTTCTCTTGATAATCTTCATGGTATTCTCTCCCTGGGCTTTGCCCGTTTCTCTGTGTTACTCCGAATTCTCGATCCTTTCAGAACGATCCCAGCCATTTCCCGCTGCGCATTTTTTGAGGCAGTGCAGCATCCGGCCGTCGTTCACGCACCCCTATTATACTATATCTTGTGGTTATTTCAAGTCCTAACCACAATATTTTCCAAAAAACTTTTTAACGGGCCGGAATGCCTTTTTTCGCAGCAGGGCTTTCCTTTCCGGCAAAAGCGCGTTATAATGAATATGAACTTACGCTCTGGAGTCATGATTATGAAACGAATCGTCACCATGCAGGACCTGTCCTGCATCGGAAAATGCTCGCTGACCGTTGCGCTGCCGGTGCTCTCCGCCATGGGGCTGGAATGCGCCGTGCTGCCGACGGCCGTTCTCTCGGCGCACACCGCCTTCGAGGGCTTCCGCTATGAGCCGCTCTCGCTCACGCCGGTCGCAGACCACTGGCAGCAGCTCGGCCTGCAGTTCGACATGATCTACACCGGCTATCTCGGCGGCAGGGCTCAGGTGGAGCAGGCGCTCGACTTCTTCACGCGCTTCCCCGCCATGCGGCTCGTGGACCCTGTCATGGCCGACCACGGCGCGCTGTATGCCGGGCTGGAGCCGGACTTCCCCGCCGTGCTCCGCACGCTCTGCGCGCAGGCTGACCTCATCACGCCGAACATCACGGAGGCCTGCCTGCTGACCGGGCTGGAATACCGAGAGACGCATGACGACAGCTACATCCGCACGCTCCTGGAGCGGCTGCTCGCGCTCGGGGCGCGCACGGCCATCCTGACCGGCGTCCGGACGGAGCCGGGCCGCGTCGGCGTGGCGTGTATGGATGCCGCGGGCGCGGTGTCGCAGTGCAGCGCACCGTATGTTCCCGCCGTGTTCTACGGCACGGGCGACCTGTTCGCCAGCACCTGCGCAGGCGCGCTGACGCTCGGCTGGAGCGTACACGATGCCATGGAGCTGGCCTCCGCCTACGTTGCGGACACCATCGCCGAGACCCGGCGCGAACCGGACGCCCGCTGGTACGGCGTAAGCTTCGAGGCGACTATTCCCCAACTTCTCCGCCGCATGGCGCAAAGGAGGCCCTCCCATGCAGAAAATTGACCGCACGCGGCGGAAGCGCCGCTATCTCGTCCTGTCGTTCTTCGTGCCATTCGGCGTGATGCTGCTGTGCTTCATACTTGGCGGCCTGTGGCCGTTCGGCGACCGGCAGGTGCTGGCGCACGACATGTGGCATCAGTATTACCCCTTCTTCGTCTCGTTCCGGGAAAAGCTCCGCTCCGGCGGCTCACTGCAGTACCTGCGCGAGGCGGGCATGGGCATCGGCTACCTGCCGCTGTATGCCTACTACCTCTCAAGTCCCCTCTATCTTTTGTCCGTGCTGGTCCCGGCGTCGCTGCTGCCGGAATTCTTCGCGCTGCTCGTTCTGACAAAGATCGGACTGGCCGGTCTGTTCTTCGCCGTCTTCCTGCGGACGGCGTTCCGCCGGAACGAGCCTGCGCTCGTGCCGTTTTCCATGATGTACGCCCTGTGCTCCTTTGTGGCGGGCTACTATTGGAACATCATCTGGCTCGATGCGCTGGCCCTCCTGCCGCTGATGCTGGCGGGCATGGTCAGCCTGCTGCGCGAGGGCCGCTTCCGCCTGTATACGCTGGCGCTGGCACTCTCGCTGCTGTGCAATTACTATCTCTCGTTCTTCTGCTGCATTTTTGTCGGGCTGAGCTTCTTTGTCTGGTGCATCTGCCGCTGGGACGGCTGGAAGCGCTTTTTCCGCCGCTTCTGCCGCATCGCGCTGTGCACGCTGCTCGGCGTCGGCATGGCAGCCGTTCTGCTGCTGCCGACGCTCTACGGCCTGCAGAACACCCACTCCGCCGGGAACGAGGCGCCGGAGCTGCTGGCGCTGAACATCGCAGAGGACGCCTCCGGCAAGGCCGCGGAGGGCCAGAGCACGCTGGACCTGCTGAAGGAGCAGACGCTGCCCGGCCTCGCCTATGGCGCGCGCCGCGTGCTGGCCAATCTGCTCACCTCGACGGAGCCGACGAAGATGGAAGGCCTGCCGAACGTCTACTGCGGCTTTGCCGCCGTGGCGCTGGCCGTATTCTTCCTGTGCTGCAAAAAGGTCCGCCTGCGGGAAAAGCTCCTGAGCGTCGGCCTTCTCGCCTTCTTCCTGCTGAGCTTCCTGTTCCGCACGCTGGATTATTACTGGCACGGCGGGCATTTCCCCAATATGCTCCCCTATCGCTTCAGCTTCCTGTTCAGCTTTGTGCTCATCGTCATGGCCTACCGTGCGTGGACGCTGCTGGACTGCTTCCGCAAGCGATATCTGTTCGTCATCCTTCCCGTATGTCTCGGCATCATCCTGTGCGGATTGGGGCTGGAGGGCAGCATGCGCCGGATGCTCCTGAGCGCGCTGGCGCTGGCCATTGTATGCCTTGCGCTCGTGCTGTATCGCCCGGAGCGCAGGCGGCAGCTCCTCAGCATGGCGCTGCTGTTTGCCGTCATCGGGGCGGAAATGGTCTGCAGCATCGCCATGGGCGTGGCAAAGGTCTCGCTCACGTCGCGCTCATCCTATCCGCGCGAGTCTGAGGATGTGCAGGCCGTTCTGCAGGCCGTACCCGAGGGCAGCGGCCGCGTGGAGGTCACGTCCTACCAGACGCTCAATGACGCCGCGCTCAACGGCTACCGTGGTATTTCCATCTTCACCTCGTCGGCAAACGTCCGCTTCAACCGCTTCAGCCGTTCGCTCGGTCTGGCCTCGTGGCCCGCGAGCAACCGCTACCTCTATTATGAGAGCAGCCCGTTCACGAATCTGATGTGCGGCCTCGAATACCTCATTGACCGCGACGGCCAGCAGCGCGACACGTCCTACACGACCGTCGCCGCGCAGTCCGGCAATGTCCTGCTGCTGCGCAGCCGCGCCTATCTCGGCCTCGGCTTTGTGGCGGACAGTGCGCTGGGCAGCTTTGTGGCGGAGCAGAACGTCTATAACCCCATCAAGGAGCAGGAGGAAATGTTCCGCATGGCCACGGGGCTGGATGACGCGCTCTATACCCACCTGAAATATGACACGCTCGAAGCGCCGGAGGCCTGCGACCTGCACGCAAGCGGCACAAGCGGCACGCAGTACAGCTATTCCACGCAGGACGCCGACGGGCAGAGCGAGCTGAGCATCTCCTACGTCGTGCCGCAGGACGGCCTGCTCGTCGCCACGACGAAGTCGTCCGGCAACTACGACCTGACCGTCTACCGCAACGGCGAGCGGCTGTTCACGCGCAATATCAAGGTCCGCTGCCTGTTCAGCCTTGGCTGCTTCAATGCGGGCGACACCGTCACCCTGACCTACCCCGTTGCCGAGGGTAAGGAGGGCACGATCTCGCTGGACGTGGCCGAGCAGAACGACGCCGTGTTCGACGCGGGACTTTCCCGCCTGTCCCGGAGCGTCTGGAACGTGACGGAGGACACGGACACGCGCCTGTCCGGCACGGTGGACGCCGCAGAGGACGGCCTGTTCTACACATCCATTCCCTACGAGAACGGCTGGCGCGCCTATGTGGACGGCGTTGAAGTCCCGCTGGCGCAGACGGCCAGCGCCTCGTCCGAGAGCGTCCGGCTGACGGACGCCGTCATCGCCTTCCCGCTGACGGCCGGGCAGCACACCATCGAGCTGCGCTATACCGCGCCCGGCCTGAAGACCGGCGCGATCATCTCCGGCGTGAGCCTCGGCCTGTTCGTGCTGCTGGCGCTGCTCCTGCGCCGCCGCCCGCTGTTCGGCGGCGAGGCGGACGTGCCGCCCGTGACGGAATTCGCCCTGCTGCCGGATAGCCTGCCGGAGGCCCCGGCAGAAGCCGAAGCGCCCGAAAACGGAGAAGATACCACGCCGGAGCCGGACGATCTGGACGGCTGGCGGCAGTGGCTCGATACCCACCCCGAACCCAATGATCTGAAAGGAGATCCCCCTCATGCAGAATTATGACCCGCAGCAGGACGTCATCCCTGCCGCCCCCGAGCCGCAGCGCCCGGTTCCCGGAACCGCAAAGGCGTTTTCCATCGTCGCCTTCGTCTGCGGCATCTGTTCCCTCGTCACGCTTTTCGCCGGCATCCAGTTCGGCATCGCCGGACTCGTGTTCGCGTCCCTCTCGCGCCGCCGCGCGGGCTTTGACCTGCCGCGCAACCGCAAGGGCCGCATCATGTCCATCATCGGGCTGATCGTCTCGGTGCTGTGGCTGATTCTCTATATCATCCTCTTCGTCTACGCCGTGAACGGCATTGTGGACGGCACCATCCCCACCCCGACGGAGGGCTTCTACTTCTTCAACACCTGATACGCAAAAAAAATGGCCTCCACCGCACAGCCGGTGGAGGTCAGCTTGGCGAAAAAAGCCCGAAGGGACTTTTGGACAAGCTGTGCCGGGAAAGCCCTAAGGGCTTTCCCGGCAGTTTTTATCTGTTCCAGCGCCGGTCGTCCCACTTCTTGCCGTAGTAGAAGAGAACGACCTCGCAGTCCGTGCAGATCTGGGCGAGCTTCGTCGCGCCGTCATCCGGGAAGGTCGGAAAGAGCTTCCCGCCCAGCAGCGGGATGTCCCCGCGGGACTTCAGCGGCCAGTTGATCCAGTACTTCTCCTCATCGGTGAAATACAGGACACCGCCGCTTTGAATCAGCCCGCGCCGCATGGTCCTGCCGCAGAGCGGGCAGGGCTTGGGGTCATATTCCGGGGCGGTATTTCTAAGTTCAGACTCTTCCATTCCGCCCTCCTAGCTTCCATACCGGAAATGCGTCATCCAGACCGCCTTCCCCATCTGCTCGAGCGCATATGCATCCTCCTCCGGGTAGTAGACCGAGCGCAGCACGATCACGTCATAGTCGATCTCGAGCGAAGCCTCGATGTCGTCCTGCGTTTTGTAGCTCACGTTCAGATGCATCGGCCGGTCCATGCTGGAAACGACCTCCGTGACCTCGCTGCACTGATAGAGATACGGCTGCAGGGCCGTTCCGTCATAGACGGTCCCATGCTCGGTCTCCTCCTGCGCCGTGCAGAGCGACAGGATGGTCTCCGCAAGGGTCTTATCCCCGAGGACTTCCTCCGGGAACGAAATGGTGTAGGCCTCGCAGGCCGTGCGTTCCTTGTCCGTCATGGCTCGGGTCCGGCTGATTCTGCAGCCCGCCATCCCGGCGGCAGCCAGCACCAACGCCAGCACGACCGCCGCGATCCTTCTTCCGCTCTGTTTCATTCTGTGCCGCCTCCTGTCCGGCCTGAAAAGTTCTTTTCTTACGCTTCCAGTATACCAGTCCCCCCCCAATTTTACAAGACGGCAAATGTACCAAAAATCGACCTGTGGTGTTCCGCATCAAAACGGTTCCACAGGTCGATCTGCTGCATATTCCGGCCTCTACGGCCTTTTCCAGAGCTGCAGGCGGCTTCCGGTATCCGGCAGCTGCGCATAGCCCGCGGCGCGCAGCAGAGCCGTCAGGCCCTCCAGCCCGTCCCCGCCGTCCACAGCATAGGGCTTCAGGCTGCCGCTGTCCGTCGTCTCCACGACGACATAGTCCGTGCTGAGCAGGTGCTCCTGCGAGCAGTAGCGCAGGTCATAGAGCACGGCGCGCCGCGACAGCGGCACCACAAGGAACGTCGTGGCCGTGACGCTCGCATCGTCCGGGATGCGGTCCAGCACGGCGTCCGTCTCCTGCCAGACCGCGCGGTAGTCGAAATAGCGGTTGACATAATTCTCGGAGAGCGGCAGGATGTTCCCGCAGAAGCACACGCCCGCCAGCAGGGCCGCCGTAGCCGCCAGCGCCGGGCGGTTCCAGACGCGCGGCAGCTCCGCCAGATTCACGGCCGTCAGGTAGAACAGGCAGGCCGCAGAGCCGTAGGTGTACTGGAAGAAAATGCTGTGCTGATAGGTATAATCCGACATCAGGTTCACAAGCAGGAACGGGATGAGCAGCACGAGCCGCTCATAGCGCCGCGTGCACAGCGGCAGGAACAGCAGCGGCCCCATCGTCAGGAAGAAGAACGCGATCTTCTCGCCCTCGAAGCACTCCCGGAGCGTCCGCACCGGCGAGAGCAGCACAGCCTTGATGACCGTGAACAGCGAATCCGAGCCGTCGTAGAGGAAATTGCTGTAGCGATAGGACATAACGCCGTCGCCGTCGGCAGCGAGCCAGGCCGTCACGCCGAGGAAATAGCCCACTGCGCCGACGAGCATCGCACCGCCCGTGAGCAGGCCCCAGCGCCGCTCCGCCCCGGTGCGGGTCAGAGCCCGCAGGACCACCCACAGCGCAATGACCGCGACATAGACGGGCGCGTCCTCCTTGACCATGCAGGTCAGCACGGAGAACAGGGCGATGCCCCACACGCAGCGGCGGTCGAGGAAGTCGAACAGCCACAGCAGCAGCGGCGTGAGGAATTTGTTTTCATGCACGTCATAGCTCGTGCCGCCCGCATAGGCAGGCCAGAGCAGCAGCAGGGCGCACAGCAGACCGGCCGTCACACCGGACAGACCGTGCCGCCGCGCAATGCGCCAGAGCGGGATGACCGCCGAGGCCAGCAGCAGGGCCTGCAGCACCTCGAGCGTCACGGGCGACGGGAACAGGGCGTAAAACGGCAGGAACAGATAGTAGATCGGCGAAACATGCACGGCGAAGTGCGACAGCACGCGGTCGCGCTCGCACGTCGTCACGGGCAGGCCCGTCGTGCGCATGCTGTGGAACATCTGGGAAAAGATGCCGAAGTCATAGGTCGGCGCGGCATAGCTCAGCACGCGGAACACCGTCAGCGCCAGCACGGCCGCCAGAAATACGGCTGCGGCGGCCGCGGCAATCACAAGTCCCGCGCGGCGGCCAGTGCACGCCGGCGCAGCTGTCAGGCTCTCTGCGTCCGTCCGCGCGCCATAGGCGGCGTAGACGAGCAGAAGGGCCAGCACGACAAGCCCGGCGCACAGCAGCGGCACGGACCACGAGGCGCACAGGCCCAGCACGAGCTGCCAGCCGAAGCACAGCGGCAGGGCCGCGCGCTCCCAGTGCGCCGTGCGCCAGCGAAGGCCCGCCAGCGTAAGCAGGGCAAAGGAGGCCGCCGTCCCCACGAGCAGCAGCGGGAATGACTGCCCCGTCAGGGCGGAAAAGCCGCTCAGCACCCGTTCGGGCGCGGGCAGACAGGTATATTGTATGGCTCCGGTCAGCAGCCACGCCAGAAGCAGGCGCCGGATCGCATCCCCTGCGGCCGGGCGGGAAATCACACGCATAATCTCACCTTCCGCCGGGATTGTACCATAAATGAAGGCGCCTGTCAAACGATCAACGCCCCCCTCCCGCCGAAGCGAAAGGGGGGCGCCAAGGAAAGGAAAGCGTCGGTTTTGAAACGTCAGCTCTTCATACTGTTCTGGAAGCGGACCAGCACCGTCGCGGCCTGCGCGCGGGTCGCCGTACCGGCGGGCTCGAGCGTCGTGGCAGACGTGCCGTTGATCACGCCGTTGGCCACGGCCCACTGCATGGCAGCCTGGGCATAGGCGCTGACGGAAGAAGCGTCCTCGTAGGCGCTGAGGTCGGCCTCTGCGCTCACGTCAAGCTCCCAATAGGCAGCGTAGCGATACAGAATCGCTGCCATCTGCTCACGGGTGATGGCGGCATCCGGGTCGAAGGACGTCTCGGAGACGCCGTTGACGATGCCGTTCTTTGCGGCCCAATCCACGGCGGCGGCGTAGTAGCTGCCCTCTGCCACATCCGTGAAGCCTGCCTTCTGGTCGACTGCGGGCTGACCATCCATACGGTAGAGCACCGTGACGAACATGGCGCGGGTGATGGCGCTGTCCGGATCGAACAGGTCGCTGCTCACGCCGTTGAACAGGCCGCGGTAGACTGCCTCAAGGATGGTCTCCTCGGCCCAGTGGCCGGAGATATCCTGGAACTTGCCCTTCAGATCCTCATAGTTCTTGTCCAGGACGTGGATCGTGACGGACTTTTTGAAGTCGCCGACGGAGGCGGTCACAGCCACGTCGCCGCGCTTCAGGCCCTTGATGGTCACGCTGCTGTCGTCACTGGAGACGATCTCGGCGATCTCGGGATCGGAGACCTCCCAGTTCAGGAGCATGGCATAGTCGTCGACATCGGTATTCTGGATGGTCACTTCCTCGCCAATGTAGATCGAGTCCGTTTCCGCAGAGAGGCTGATGTTGTCATCGAGCTGCGAACCGGTGATGGTATAGGCGGAGCAGTTGCCTGCGTAGTCATAGCCGAGGAAGATATCGGTACGCGAGTCGGTGTACATCATGCTGCCGGATTCGCTCATGCCGTGGACGCCCTCGCCGTTCGGCCGCGCAGTCGGGAAATAGGTGGAGGTAAAGGCGGAGGCAAAGTAGTCGCCAGTCTCTTCATCATATTCGATGGTGATGCTCATGTCGTAGTCCTGATACCAGGCCACGGTAGATTACACGGGGATCGTGTACATGGACTCCGGGCCCCAGCCAAAGTCTTCCGTCTTGTAGCTGAACGTCGGCTTCTTGCTGTTCGGGCCGGTCGTATCGATATAGAACGTATACTCGAGCGTCTGGGTCTTGGCGGTCTTGCACTCCGGGGTGATCTCCGCCTTGACGGAGATCAGGGAGTTCTCCGGCTGGCTGCACTTGGAATAATCAATATATTCCTCGCCGTCCTCGTTCACGCCCTTGGCGTAGAACCAGCTCATGTCGAAGTCTCCGGCCTCGCTGCCGGCGTAAACGCCGCCCGCGTAGCTCTTCTGCAGGAATTCGGTATCCTGCTCGGACAGGACCTCGCCCGTCGTCAGGTTCGTAACGGTGTAGTGGATGTTATCGACGTTGCGCAGCAGGCCGATCTGCAGGTAGAACGCATCGAGCGAATTGTCGCCGTTCGGAGAGACGCCCGCCGTCTCCGGCAAAAATCCCTTATAGGCCGTGAACATCGTGGCGAATTTGTACTCGTCCATCGGGACCATGGACATGCCGGGGGCGGCCGTATCGCCCAGCCAGGACTTCTCGGTCATCCAGGAAAGAACATCGCTGTCGCTGATGGGGCGGTAGCTGTAGATACCGCTGACGACCTGATCGGCCGTGTTGTAGGAGCGCGCACCGCCCAGAAGGGTCGCGTAGCTGCCGGTCTCGGCAACGGGAGCCGCGCCGAAGTCGCCGTAAAATGCGAGGAACGGGACGGACAGGGTGACGGCGTCCTTGCTCGTGAGCTGGACAAAGCCCTCTACATATGCGCCGTTCGGGAAACGCTCGTCATAGTAGGCCTTCTGCGCGTCGGTCAGCTGCAGGGTCACGGTGACCTGTGCAGTCGCACCGGCGGGAACCGTGAGCTCGTTGCCGTTCAGGCTGGTGGTATAGGTCGCGTCGAGCTTCTTTGCATAGTTCTGCGTGAGATAGGTGACCTTGCCGCCCTTGACGAGACCGCCCTCTGCAGCCTGGCCGAGGCCCTGCAGGCTGAGCGCATAGGTCTTGGCTTCCTGGGAGAAGTTGACGACGCTGAACTTCATCTCGTACTTGCCGGTCTTCTCGGCATCGTCGCCCAGCTCAAGCTTGGCCTTGTCGGTGCCCTCGACGGCGATGTAAGCGCCGGACTTCACGGCGTTGCCGATGTTGGCAAGGCCTGCACCCTGACGGCGGACGAAGTAATAGGTGCCGTTCGCTTCATCGACGATCGGCGTTGCCGTGCTCATAAGCAGGCAGTTGGCGACCTTGGCATAGTCCTCTTTCGGGATGGAGGTCGTCTTCAGATACTGCCGCAGCAGCGCCATGGAGGCGGCGACGGCCGGAGAAGACATCGAGGTGCCGGAGGCGACGGCGAAAAACTCGCCATAGTATGCGGAGAAGACGTTACCGCCGATGCCGGTGATCTCCGGCTTCAGAGAGAGGCCTTCCGTCGGGCCCCAGGACGAGAACGAGGACATCTCGCCTGCGGCGTTGTTGCGGTTCCAGTCGGCCTTTACAGAGACGGTGCCGGTGTCATTGTTGACCTTCATCCATTCGAACTCGGTCAGGTTCGCGCGGGCAGCGGGGACATCAAAGCTGGTCAGCTCAACATCCACATAGTCCCACTTTTCTTCCTCGGTGGGAGTCGGGTCGTAGAACACGACGCCGGCTGCGCCTGCGGCCTTTGCCGCCGCAATAATGGAGTCGCCGTTGCCGCCCTCAAACGGGACATAGACGATCTGACCGTTGGAATTCTTGATGGACTCGGTGTAGCCATAGGTGCCGCCTACGAGGTCTTCCGTCGGACGCAGGTTCTCATAGAAGCCCTTGCCCTCGGGGACATTTTCGATCTCGCTCACGGACATGTACTGGTCAGCCGCCATGCCCTTGTTGTACCAGCCGAGAACGCCGGTAGGGTTGAGCCACTTCACGCCTTCATTCTCGGCGCTGGCGACGGTCAGGACGGAGTCGAACGTGCCGGGCATGCCCAGCGTGCCGCTGGAGACGCTCGTGGACTTGATCTGGTCATCGCCCCAGAGGCTCTCGGTGCCGGTAAAGCCATCGTTGCCGGCGGAGACGCAGACGCTGATACCCGCTGCGGTGGCGGCGTCATAGACCTCGGTCACGCCCTCGTAGTAATACGGGCCGCTGGAGCTACCGAGGGACAGGTTCGCGCAGTCGACGCCGAGGGTGATGGCGTCTTCAATGGCGGCGATGAGATAATCGAAATAGCAGTTGCCGCCCTGGTCAAAGACCTTCATGATGACAAGCTGTGCCTCCGGCGCAATGCCGAGGGACGTCATATCGAACTGCTCCTGATCCGCTTCGGTCAGGTTGCCCGCAATGATACCGGCAACGTGTGTGCCGTGGCCCATCATGGTGTCGTCATCGGAGCCGAAGTTGGCCTCGCCGTCGGCATAGTTGAAGCCAAACGGGACCTTGCTGCTGTAATAAATGGTGTCAAGCGCCGTGGACTCATTCAGCTCTTCGGCATGCAGGGTCTTGCTGTCGAGGATGGCCGCGATGTCATCCTTGCTGTAGGCAACGGCGTCCGGATCGGTGGGTTCCTTGGAGAACGTCGGGTTCTCGAAGCACAGGCCGGTGTCGATGACGGCGACGCTCATGCCGGTGCCGTCATAGCCCGCGTCCCATGCGGCGTTCGCGCCCATACCGGCGGCCGCGAACTTCATGTTCGTGCTGATCTGAGAGGCGTCCGTCTCCACGGCATTGATCTCCGGCACGGAGTAGCACGGGGAAAGGAAGACCTTCTTGACGCCCGGCAGCTTGCTGAGCGTTTCCATATCGCCATAGGAAACCGTGGCGGCAATGGCGTTCGTCACAAGGGAGAACTGACCAGTGACCTCGATGCTGTGGCCAAGCTTCTTCTTCGCGACGGAAAGGACGGAGGACTGGCCGTTCTTCACGCTCTGCACGGCGGCCTGCTCTGCCTTGCCGAGGCCCTTGCCCAGCTCAACGGACATGCCGTCCATCTCACAGACGGCCGGGGCCTCAAGCGAAATGATAACCTTGACCTTGTCGTTCTTCTCGTGGGCCTCGCTCACAACAGTGACCTTGTCGCCGTCGCTGTAATCCTCGCCGCTCAGGATCGCCTTCACGGCATCGGAATAGGCCGCCGCTTCCTTCGCGTCATATTCGCGGCAGACCAGTGTCTGACCGTCGTCTGTCGTGATGGTGCTTTCCGCGCCATAGGACAGCGAGGCCAGCGCCTTGGCCTCCGTTGCGCTGAGGGTGCGGCCGGAAATATAGGTGTCCTGCGTTGCCTTGCGCGTGTAGATCCGTCCGTCGGTGGACTGGTATACATAGGTATAGCCCGCCGGGACGTAGGTGGTCTTGCTGTCTGTGGCATAGATGACCTTGCTGGCCGACTCCTCCGCCTTCGGAGCGCTCTGCACTGCACCGGCAGAGGTCACACCGAGAAGGCCGAGCGCCATTGCCAGGCAAAGGACAAGCGCCATCAGCTTTTTCGCCAACGTTTTCATATCTTTCCTCCTTGTAATTTTTATTCCCTTGCCGGGTTCTCCGCGCAGAGAGAATAAATATGCAAATAGTTTACTCTCCGCGCCTGCGTCTGTCAATCCCGCAACAATTCCATATTTTTGCTATTTTGTATGTCAAAAAAACAACGTCATTCACAAATCGTTCTTAATTTGTTCATTTATTTCCGTTCTCTATTGACATTTTTCCTTCCATATGCTAGGATTAAATCGTTGTGCGCCAGGAAGCGCCGTCGAAATATATGCAAACAGCGCGGGCCGCTTCGAATTGCGAAGCGGC
>ENA-UOJB01001521-UOJB01001521.1-human-gut-metagenome-genome-assembly--contig:-C48-NODE-1521-length-18749-cov-3.529796_pt1 | contig 18749 bp, 8 predicted proteins | sample MGYA00242338_ERZ723885 | MGnify/ENA metagenome assembly ERZ723885
TTCATATATTCCGTTCTCATCAAGACCCTGAAGCATAAAATACTCAAATCCGTTATTTGGCGTCCCCTTTAACGAATAAATACATACCACCACGGTCTTCCCATCCTCGGCAACAAATTCATTTACTGCCAGTCTGCCATTTTCCGGAGTTAAAATACGATATAAATCTCCTTTATGAAATACCTCTCCCAATTCTTTGTACTGAATTATTTTTTCAGCTGCAATTTTTTTCTCTTCTTCGCTTAATAGGTTTAAATCAAGCTCAAAGCCGAATTGCCCCGGCAACGCGACATCACATCTGAATTTGAAAGGTATTGTTCTTCCCGTTTGATGGTTCGGAACGGCAGATACATGCGCGCCCATTGTTGAATACGGATAACAAAGACTTGTTCCGTACTGAATCATCAGGCGCTCTGCCGCGTCGGTATCATCGCTCGTCCATATCTGCGGCATATAATAAAGCATACCGGGATCATAGCGTCCGCCGCCGCTCGCACAGCCTTCAAAAAGTATGTTCGGGAATTTGTCGGTCAATGCTTCCATTATTGAATAAAGACCATCCATATAACGCCGATAAACTTCTTCCTGTCGGTCAGCGCCGAGTGCTGCCGACCCTACCTCCGTCATATTCCTGTTCATATCCCACTTTACATACGATATACCGCAATTACCCAAAATATCAGACATAAAAGATATTATATAATCGCATACTTCTTTTCGGGTTAAATCAAGTGTAAGCTGGTGCCGTTCTTCGGAGCGAACCCTACCCCTCGTATGTATACACCAATCCGGATGCTTCCTATAAAGCTCGCTGTCCGGCGAAATCATTTCCGGTTCAAACCACAAACCGAATTTCATCCCGTATTTATTTATTTGTTCGGCAAGACCGTGCAGCCCTTCGGGGAGCTTTTCAAGGTTTTCTTTCCAGTCGCCAAGCGATGAACGGTCATTATTCCGTTTTCCAAACCATCCATCGTCCAAAACCAAAAGTTCAATGCCGAGTTCGGAAGCCGATTTTGCAATTTCAGTTATTTTTTCTGCATTAAAGTCAAAATAAGTTGCTTCCCAGTTATTTACCAATACAAACCTTTCGGCATCCCCATATTTGCCTCGGCAAAGACGTTTGCGATATAATCTGTGATATATTCTCGACATACCGCCTATACCATTGTCACTGTAAACCAATACCGCCTCCGGGACAGCAAACCTTTCGCTTTTTTCCAGTAAGCGTTCGGAATTAAACGAAGCCGTTCCTATATATGCTCTTGCAACATTATACGGGTCAACCTGTACTCCTGCCGTAAAATTACCGCTGTATACCAAGGAAAAACCGTATGCTTCACCGCATTGCTCATTAGCTCCCTTTGAAACAAGCGCAAAAAAAGGATTATGCTGAGAACCGCTTGCTCCTCTGAGACTTTCAATTTCCTGTGTACCCGTGATGAGAGGCGCGCGCTGCGGAATGCGTTCTCTGCACCAAGCGCCCGGCAAATGTATCATTTCATAATCGCACTTTTTAAAATCAACATTAGCACTTAAAGCATTTCTGATACATATTGCTTCATTTCCCGTATTTTCAATTAAAACACTGCGCGTAATCGCGTCAAAATTCTCAAACAAACTATAAACAAGCGTAATTTTAAGGCTCACATAATCATCCTTAAGCACGAGCAAAAGTGTTTGAACGCCGTCTCCTTTCTCAGCATATACACTCGGCAAACCATTTAATGCGGGCTTGCCTTTTACAATAGAATAAGAATCGAATACGAGCTTTGTAACCGTACTTCCGTCTTTGTATTTTGCGTGGAATGCCGGCTTTCTTAAATCTACACTTCCAAAGGTTGGATATTCCATAGTAAGATTATCTGTCGAAAGGCAATGCTCGTTAAATGTTATATCGGACGGTACCAAATGCCTTTTGCTTGTCTGCGGAAGCATAAATTCCAGATCCGGCAGTTTTGACAGTCGCTTGCCCCAATACAAATGAACCGGTATACCTTCTGTAATCCCGATAACATAGCTTGTATTACAAGTTTTAAGGTGAAACATATTATTTTCAAATGAAATCATTTTCTAACTCCGTTTTATTATCTTTAATATTGATTACTTTTTGGGATACTCATATATTTTCACAGCACCGATAGCCGGTGCATTTTTTGCCTCTTCATCAGGTACTGCATATATTTCAGCATTTGACAAATTGTTCAATAAAGCCAACATATGTGTTTTAATCACTCTATTTCCGCCCAATATTATTTTGTCTGCATTATGCTTTAATATATATATAACCTCATTGCATAGTATTGTACCTATATAAAAATTGTAAATTTCAACGGGCGATCTTTTAAATATGTTATTTAGTATACGCACCTTAAACAAGGCATCATTAATCCCGTTTTCTTTAGTATATTTGAACCCGTACATTAAAAACTTTTCGTCTGTTTCGGAAATTTCCATATTGACTGCACCGTTTAATATTGTGTTACCAGCAATAGCAGATATCATTTCTCCGGTAAGCATTGTTTTAAAATTTTCAACAACCCCGTTCTCATTAACATTTATAATTTTTGAATGCGAACCTAAAAGTATATAAATTCCGGCGCCTCGAAACAATCCTGCAATTTCGGTTTCCTCACCGCGCATAATATCGGTAGTTTCAAGTGTTTCCGAGTCCTCTTTGACACCGCGTATAAACGCAAACGGAATGTCAGATATATCAGGTATTTTGATTTCATAAATACTGTTTTTTAAATCCGACAAACTTACCGGCAACGCAATATGTGGCAATTCACACAAGCCGTATTCCCCTGTTATCATTCCTGAAGCGAGAATCCTCGCTATTCTGTTTTTGCAATTTGGATTTCTGTTTAGTATATCATTTATTCCGTTCTTAATTGTTTTTCTCAAAACAGACCCGTTTCCAATTGACTTTGCAGCACCGATATTATCCGAAATTCCGGCTATTACATTTCCGTCAGACATAAGTGTTATTCTCGTGTTGGTAGTGCCTCCGTCTAAGCATAAATAATCAGCCATTCTTAATTACCTCAACATATTTTTTGGCAAGTTCGGTTATTCTGCCATAATTATTTTCCGACAACAGCTCTTGTCTAACTATATTTGCCCCTATCCCAAAGCCGTCAACTCCCGCTTGCAAATAAGTCTGCATATTCATATCGTTTATTCCGCCAACTGCAAGCATTTTAATTCCCGAAAAAGGTGCTTTTATTGCCTTAATATATTCCGGACCAACGCTTACCGCGGGAAATATCTTTACAAAATCCGCGCCATACCTGGCAGCATCATAAATTTCTGTAGCAGTCATAGCCCCGGGTATTGAAACCATACCGCATATTCGACTTTCGCCGATTACCGCCCTATCTGTGTTAGGCGAAATAATAAAACTTCCGCCTGCTGACTGTGTTATTTGAACTTGTGTAGGTGTAAGAACAGTCCCCGCTCCTATAAACATTCTTCCGTTAAATGCTTTCGATAATAAGCTGATATCTTCGGCTGTTTTTAAGTCGCTCTTTTTGCCAGTGGAATCAAATGTCACCTCTAAAAGTCTTATTCCTCCTTCATATAAAGCTTCTGCCAAAGGTATAAGTTTTTCAGATGCAATTCCACGCACAATTACAATTATTTTAGTCTTATCTATTATCTTTTTTATATTTACAGGTAAATTATTTTGCAACATATTTTTTTCCATGTTCATATTGCCTCGCCCAATTTTATAATTAAAAATTTAGAATAAATTCTCTTGCGAAAACACAGCTCCAGGAAAATCTTGGGTTTCAATTAACTTCTCCGGTAATTGCATTGTAATTCTCATGAACATTATTATTATCAAGATATACCCATTCAAGAATTGTTTCCTTAATCATTTCTGAAGTTTCACAAAATCCGTATTTTTTAAGACCTTTAGCGGCCATATACGCCATATGCAACCAACAAGCGCCTCTGCAATACGCCTCGGTGTCGAATTGCGGTGAATCAAATGCCACCATGGGCATACACGGCATAAATTTCAGTCGTGCGATTTCATTCATTTTTTCCGCACGCTCCTTACTTGCAAATCCGGCAAAAAGCGGAATAAAACTTGCTGGGGAAAGCACATCTATATAGTTTTTATCTTTAAAATTATAATCACTGTATGATTGAAGTTCTTCATTCCAAAGCATCTTTTCAACAGCGACAATCAATTCTTCCCTTTTTTCGATCCATGTTTTTCTATCCGCCCCGAGAATCCCGGCCATTTCAGATAAGGCGGCATATGTCATAATCATATAACTGTTTAAGTCTATAGGCCAAATATTTTGAGGATCCTTGTCCCAGCGTGGGTGCTCATCCCACCCTGATTCATAGCTGACCAGCAAATGATATGTATCTTTGTCGCAATCTGCTGATTGTTCTGCGTCATAGTGGAAAAGATTTCCGTATTTTCTATTCTCAACCCAGAATTTTTCATTCAGAACTAATTTTGGATAAATCGTCCTCAAAAAATCGATATCTTCTGTCTTTTTATATACCTGTAATGCCGCCCACGCCATAACAGGCGGTTTCCCGAACCTATCCTCAATTTTACCGTTTTCCCAAATAACATCAGGTAATAAACCGTTTTCTTTCTGAAATTGTAAAAAGCCCAAAATCTGCTCCTTGGCAATATCGGTGTCTATTCTCAGCATTCCAATTGCATGAAATGCACTGTCCCAATTCCAAATTCCCGGAAATCCACCGTTTCGGCTCGGAGCAATCATTCTGTATTTCCCCCACGGGTATCTATCGGAAGGATATACATTGCTCATAAAAATTTCTTTGGTTTTTTTCAAAATCGCTTTGTCTCGTTCAATCATATAGCTTTTATTCCTAAACATAAATTTCTCTTTATAATCAATTTTCTGATATTTTTAACATCATGCCCGGCTCGGAAGTATCGTTCAAGTGACCTGCGGCAGTCCCTACATTATGTATTATTTCTCCGTCAATTTTTATATGATTTTCTTTGATTTTTACATCATCGGTGATATCAACCGCCTTATCACTTAGCAAATCCTGTGCCAATATACGTGCGCTGCTTTTTATTGTGGATGAATATATTGTAAGTGCGGCATATTCGCCGAATATGCCTATAAGATTTGACTCTTCAGCATCTAATACAACATTGCAACGCGGTGTAATCCACTCTCTGCCGAGTGTTCTTCCCAGCGTCGCTACGGAAACCGCACCGGATGGATTTTTGGAAGCTACCATAAACGGAACCAATCCATTTTTATCCGGTTTCACAACAGGTGGCTTTATTCCCCGGCTTATTCTTGCCGGTCCGGCCTTTATAATGGTATCGCCATTTTTATATTTCCACCAAGCTTCGATTTCTTCCTCCTGCTTTTCCACTTTCCATGTATCGGTGAGAATATTCGAATCAAAGAATGTGTTATCTCCGTTAACCGAAAAAGCAGGAGCTATCCTGTGCCATCTTGCAGCCCTTGCTACTTCGTCTGTTTTTTTCTTAATATTGCGATGCAGTGCTGGGAAAGAGGGATCGGGGTTGCCGTTCGGTAAATTTCCGACTCTCGGATGTCGCATTATACCCATAACACATCCCAAGGCGGCAGCAACATAGGCCTCATCTTCACAGTCCACAAGTGCATCACATCCCGGCTTTGCGTTATATTGCAAAACTCTTTTTAGCTTTTCCATGGTCATAGGTATAGACATTATAGCCGGGACATCATATGTGCGAAAAACCTTACACTCAGGAGTCAATTCTTCTGTCATCGCTTGATTTAAAGTAAGATTCGGTGCATATTCTTTCTGCAAACGATTTAGCATTCTTCTAAAATCAATACTTTCACCTTGAACGCCCCAATCAACCTTCCAGTAAAGCCAATCGGCATAATCCGACCACTTTAAACGGTTTATCCAGTATTCTTCTTCCGGTTTATCGGCAAATGCCTTTGCCTTTTGAGCGCAAACCCATCCGCCAACACCACGCCAGCCTTTTGCTTTAATTGCTTCTGAAAGCTTTTTCATAGCATCTCGGTTCTCAATGCCTTTGCCGGAAAATGAGGGGACTCTTTCTTTATCCAAAATCAGACTTCCGAAAAGCAAGGAATTATCCACAGTATCTCCTATCGGAATATCCCAACTGTCGTCAAGCATGAATATTAAATCTTCCTTGCAATTATAGAAGTCAACCCATCCACCCGAATATTCGCTTCCGAAAATCGTTTTTTCGGTCAATGAATCTCTTTGCTCCTGTACCCCCGCATTATTACTAATATATAACTGCGACTGCCATGTGCAGAAATAATCAGGAGAACTATTTACTTGATTAGGTAAAAGATTTATATTTGTCGATTTCAAAGGGCGTCACTTCCTATTTATATGTTTTCAACCGTTATTTTTGAGACTAAAATTGTTTTTGCACGCTTGTTTTCCGAATCAGTCATTTGAAAATTTGAATATGTAATAAAGGCGGTCTTATCATCATATGCACAAATATCCGCATTACAGCATGTATATTCATAATACGCATCATATTTCTTATCTTCGGGCACTGCGACAACTTTAATCGGATCTTCCCATATTTCCGCATTTTTATCATAAGTTGCTCTGACATAAACTCCCGGTCTACCGGCAATCATAATTATCACTCCATCACCAAGCTTAACAGAGCCCGGACGTATGCCATAATCATAAAACGGTTTGACTTCGCTCCAAGTCTTCCCATTATCAGTTGATTTTGCAAAATAGCACTTCGGTATGGGATAATTTGTAGGATCGGTTTCTTTGAAACGTGGATACATTGAACCCGAGCGCATTATCATAATAATTGAACCGTCATCAAGTATTTCCAATGCTGTCTCATCAAAACCTTCAACAAAATCGGTTGCATCAGGGAAATTATATTCCTCCTTGTAATTCACCGTACTCACATATTCCCATGTATGACCGTAATCATCAGAACGCAAAAGATGCGTACACAATCTTTTAGAATTCATTGTCCCGTCATCAGATATACTCCCACCGTAAACAGGCATCCACATGACATTTTCTGAATCTATTTTGTATTTACAGGTAGGTATAACCCTCCAAAGATAATCATTGTTATAATGAACAGGCATATTTTTCCATTTTACTTTGCAATATTCTTCAACAGGCTCCGTTTCCCCCGCCTTTATTCTTTCCGCAAGAAATACCTTAGCAACACTCTCGCCGTATTCTTTTTCAAGCTCATCTGCTTTATATGCAAGACCAAACGCTATACTTGCCTTTTTAGCGGATTTAGTTTTTTCTCTGTTGATTGGAAATTCCGGCAAATTTTCGGGATTTTTAATTATTTTATGCTCTCTCATAATTAAACGATCTCCGTTCGGGAGCTTAGGATGAGCCAATATCCAGCTTCTATGTTCTGATTTTTCCCATGTTTTTCCCATATCGCGCGAAAGAAAAACCGGGTTTTTGTCCTCGTATCCCATGGTTTCAGGACAATCGCGCCTGCCATTAAAACGCACATAAATGACTCCGTCATCGCATAAAATGTGAGGGTCTTGATAGCCTCCCCATAAAATCGGCTCTGTATTACTTTGTGCCACCACGCTCGGTTTTTCTATTTTGATTTTTTTCATAACATTCTCCGATTTATATTATTTTTATTGATATTTTTCTTTCTGTTAATGAGTTTTCTCCTATATATATATCGAATTTCCCCTTTTCGATAATATATTTTCCGTCCGGCATATAGTATCCAAGTTTGTCCATGCCTATTCTGAATATCAATTCCGTTGTTTCACCCGGATTTAAAGATACTTTTTTAAAATCTTTGAGTTCACGCAGTGGTCTTGAAATTGCTGCAACCGTATCATGTATATAAAGCTGTACGGTTTCAGTACCAAAACAATCACCGACATTTTTTAAGCCGATTTCAAATTCAAAATATTCGCCATCTTTTATTCTGTCAATCGGAATACTGACATTTTCACAGGATATGGTTCCGTATTCAAAATTCGTATATGATAAACCATATCCAAACGGATAATACGGACTTGCCAAGCTGTCAACATATGATACATCCGGATTTTCTCCGTAATATCCATTGACATCGTGACCGCTTGAATAACAATTATAATAAATCGGAATATGTGTTGCCAATCGCGGAATGGTAACCGGAAGTCTGCCTTGGGGATTGACTTTCCCGTAAATAATATCCGCAACCGCACCGGCAGCTTCACTGCCGGAGTGCCAAGCATAAATTACTGCATCGAAGTATTCAACAATTCCCTGCATAGGTATATTTCTACCGCAAAAAAACACGCCAATAAGCTTTTTACCTGTTGCTTTAGCCTTAATGATCAATTCTTTCTGTTCCACCGATAAATCTATATTAGCCCTTGAACGATTTTCGCCTGTATCTGCCCAACTTTCTCCCAATGCTAAAACAATTGCCTCAGAACGACGCATTACCCAAACTGTATTTGCTGATAAATTATCAGCTCTGTACTCTGTATAAACACTTCCGCTCCCTTTAACCGCTTCTCGCATTGCTTCTGCTAAGTTAGGAGTTTCATCCGCCTTTCCGTCAATCGTCCAACTTCCTAACAGCGATCTTCTTTCTTCGGCAAAAGGTCCTATCAGCGAAACCCGGGAGTTCTTACTAAGCGGGAGAATATTTCCGTCATTTTTTAATAAAACAGCAGACTCCGCCGCAAGTTTGCGCGCATCATTTAAGTGTCGCTTTCTGTCATACGGTTTCGGTTCACAATAAGGTTTTTCAAAAAGTCCCTTTTTAAGTTTAGCCTCCAGCACACGCTTTACGGCATTATCGATTATACTTTCCGAAATTTTCCCATCCTTTACTGCTTGCTCCAAATTGTCAAGATAGCAGGCATCCCACATATCCATATCCACGCCGGCGTCAATTGCACGGATTGAAGCTTCAAAATCATTCTCTGCAACCCCGTTGTGTATCAACTGGTGAATCGCCGCATAATCCGAAACCACAAAGCCGTTAAATCCAAGCTTTTCGCGCAAAATATTTGTTAAATAATACTTGCTGCCCGAAACCGGCTCACCGTTAATATCATTAAACGCCGACATTACTGTGGCGACTCCGTTATTCACCGCCTCCCTGAAAGAAGGAAGATAATAATTGTAAAGACTGTAATCGGATATTTCGGTATGGTGATAATCCCTGCCGCCCTCGGCAGCTCCGTATCCTATAAAATGCTTTGCACAGGCAAGCAATGATCCCTCTGCTTTAAGGTCGTCACCCTGAAGCCCATTTACAACAGCATTCGCCATTTTTTTACCAAGCAATGGATCTTCACCGGGACACTCTATAATTCTGCCCCACCTCGGATCTCTTGCCAAATCAAGCATAGGAGCAAACGACCAATGTACGCTTTCATTTGCAGCCTCTACGGCAATATTTCGATAACAATGCTGAATTAAATCAAAATCAAATGATGCAGCCATAGCTAACGGAATCGGATACACGGTGCGATGACCGTGTATAACATCTCTTCCGAACAAAAGTGGTATATGATGCGGACTTTCTTCAATTGCAATACGCTGTAATTCATTATAAAAAGTAACATCGATTGCTCCCTGCTTATCATTTCCTGCCGTAGCTCCTACCGACATTAAAATCGAGCCAACTTCACCACGGCGCACCATGGATTTCACAGCCTCAACATTTTCCTTTATAGGTGTTTCAATTTGAGTAAGCTGTCCGATTTTTTCCTTCAATGGCATTAACTTTACTAAAGCGTCAATTTGTTCCTTAATATTCATAGCATGCTCCTTATCGCTTATACTTTTAAAATTCAAGTTAGTTTTCCGGCATTTTCAATTACAGTTTATGAATTTTAAAAAGACGACCTCTCCGTTTGTCTTTTTATTTAAACAAAGCAATCGATATGGAAAAATAACATATCGATTGCTTCATAAAAATATTATGACAGATATATGTTATTAAATGATGTTTCACCCATTTTTTTAAGAACTCTTTCGGCAGAAAAATCATATGTATAATGAACCTTATTGAAGCGCAAAAAATTACTGCCAAAACCTTGTATAAATGTATTGACATTTCCGGAAATTTCTGAATTTCCTACTGCTCCGCTCCTACTTATTAAATAACCCATACTGTCCTCAAAAATATTGTTTTCTGTTTTAAAGTTTGTTACTGTTTCGCCATTATAAGATACCTCGTAAAGCGCAGCACTCTCTGAATTTCTTCCTATTGAACCAAATCCGTATCCACCTTTTCTAATATAGTTATTGCTGATTGATACATTCTCGGTTTTTCTTTCGGTACCTTCCTTGCCGGGTAAATTAAAATATTCAATTCCGTAATAACAATACTCAATCAAATTATCATGAAATTTCATATTTGCCAAAGTATTACTTTGTTTTGAAGCGTCGGCGCTGGAATTATTGTGGAACTGGCCGGTAATTCCGGAATCGTAAATCTGGTATATCCAGTTATTATATACATCGAAACCATTACACGAACCATATATCTGAACAGCGTTTCCGAGGCGAGCATTTTGACCTATATGTGCCGAACCGCCTATCCAATCAAACACGCAGTTTCTAACTTTCAAGTCATTTACATTTCCCATTCCTACACCGTGAGCGCCATTTAAAGTTATATGCAGGTTGTCAATAGTAACATTATCAGCATTACCGGAAATTACTGAGTTTCCCTCTCCTATTTCAATAGAGTTAAAACGCTCACCAGGATTTGTTTCGGAATATAAATAAAATGTTGAACTATTCAAATCACTGTAGAAATCAAGATCGTTCGTCAACAATTCACGAACATCCTTACCCGCTTGGTATGTCTTATGATTACCTATTTTCACATCATATTTTCCAGTTCTAAAATCATGATTGAAAGCAACTAAGCCGGCATTTATTACACTTCCATACTTACCGTTTGGATAATAAACCCATATAGGCAGCTTTTTTCCGCTTGTATCAGTAAGCTGATTCCAAACTTTTTTATCGGCATAATTCCTTACAGAACCGCATATAACAGGTTTCGCTCCCGTTCCGTAAGCAGAATAAGTTACGCCTTCACGTGCCACAATATTTCCTCTGAAAATATCTCCTCTTTTAAAGAGTACAGCATCGCCTGAGCCGAGGCTCAGGCTTTGCAGTGCTGCAAGGGTTTGTTTCGGTAAATTTTCGGAAAGTCCATCGTTATCATCCGAACCGTCTGCCGAAAAATAATAGGTTTTCGCATTTGCGCTTACTGTATATTCGCTTGCCGAATTAAGAACCGCCGCTTTCATATTTTCCTGTTTCTGCGTATATGAATCACCGGCATTGCTCACTAACGAGCTCAATAGCTTTTTGAAATGTACAAGATCAAGAATGTCTATATTTCCGTCGTTGTTAATGTCAGAACCATTTGTACCAACACCAAGCAAATATTTTCTCAACTCTGCCAAATCAGCTGCATTCACTGTTCCGTCACCGTTAAGATCGTAAATCACCTTTTGGAACACAGAGTCATCATATGCTATAATTTCTCTTGTTGATAAAGCTGCAACAGAATCATTGTTTTTAGTAAAACAATAAATGCTGTCCCTCAGAACATTTCCGTTTGAATCTTTTAGTGTGAAATCGGTAATATATATTTCGCCTAAACCTATAAATCCAAATCCGATGATATGTTGCTGAGTCGCCTTTGCTTTAAACTTCATGGAAGCTATACCGTCGGCAATTGTCAAATCAGTAAAGCTGCCGTCATGTGAACTATAATTTCTGTATTGGAATGTAGACTGCCAAACGGCAAATATCATCGTTCTGTAATCCGAAGTGTCGAATATACCCTCAGTCGCAGAATATTTAAAAGATATTGAATATTCTTCGTCTTGCGTTAAACTTGCCGTAACTCCAAGTGCGGGCATATCTTTATTCCAATTCCAACCGCCTGTCTGTGCGCCGATATGCAACATCTTTTTGTTGCAGCCTTCATCAGTAAATCTTGTTTCATCATAAGAAAGTTTTTCCTGGGTCATATTCTTAGTTGACTCCTGACCGAAACCGTCAAAACTGTTTAAAATCATATTTCCGTTTTCATCTTTAATAATCAAGTCAGCAACATACATTTCCGTGTTGCCTACAAATGTAAACCCAAGGCTATGAACATTGCTATCACTAGCTGTAAATGTCAGTTCAATATCGTTCCAACCGTCAATTCCGTCCTTAACGCTTTCAAAAGACTCAGAGGTGCCAACCATAGTATGGGTGCTGTGCTTTCTATTTTGTGCATTGCCGTTTGCACTCCAATCGGCAAAAAACACAGTTCTAGAGTCGGAGTTGTCAAATACGCCATTTACAACATCGTATTTAAAATATATCGTATATTTTTTGCCCTGAGTAAGCGGTACACGTGCTGCTGTTGCCTGCGCCTGAGTATTCCATCCCCAACCTGTTGCATTTGATATCAAATGCAACATTTGTTTATTAGCAGCATCAGTAAACATTGAAGCGTCATATGCAAGTGTCTCATTAACAGCAAAGCTCTGTGGCGATTGATTTTTAAAACTGTCAAATCCGCTCGTAAGTACGCATCCGCTTGAATCTTTAACAATAAAATCGCCTATATACATTTCGGCTGCGCCTACGAATGTAAACCCAAGGCTGTGAACATTATCACTATTGTTGTATGGTGTCTTAGCTGTAAAAGTAAGCTCCATATCATTCCAGCCATCAATACCGTCCGTCATGGTTGTAAACGCACCTGACGAACCTATTTTTTCGTGAGTGCTGTGTTGCCTGCCCTGATTGTTGGAACTGCTGTTGGCATCCCAATCAGCGAAAAAAACAGTTCTGCGGTCACTTCCGTCAAATACGCCGCTCACAACCTTATACTTAAAGTAAACGGTATATTTTTCTCCCGCATTAAGAGGCACGCGCGTTGCTACAGACCTTACGCCGGTGTTCCAATTCCAGCCTGCAGTATCTGCTTTTAAATGTAGCATCTTTTTATTTGCAGTGTCTGTAAACATTGATGCATCATAATCGAGGAGCTCATTTGCGACGAAGTCATTACCCGATACCCGATCTTGTAAACTTTCAACACCTTTTACAATAACAGTTCCATCGGCTTTTTTCACTTCAAAGTCCGCTACATATATTTCACCGGCTCCCACAAAACCGAAACCAAGTGTGTGTATCTCGGTTTTCATTGACTTAAAAGTGAGTGTAATATCATTCCACCCGCTTGATTCATTGGACGACTTTAAAAAACCGTATTCACCGGTCACATGGGTACTGTGATTGCGATACTCAAATCCGCCCACCCAATCACAAAACAATATCGTCCGATAAGCGCTGCTGTCAAAGACGCCGCTTGCAACACTGTATTTAAAATACACCGAGTATTCTGCGTCCGCTTCAAGACTAACATTTGCTCCGAGAGCTCTCATACCACCGTTTCCAACAGACCAACCACCGGCAGTAGCGCTCAAATGCAACATTTTTTCTGAAGAATTACCGCCAGTTGCACTTGCAGGAATGGCAATGAATGAAATAGCCGTACAAATTGCCGCAATCAATGAAATAGCCTTAACAAAAACTTTTTTTGCCATAGTTTCTAACCTCCGTTTTTTATTTAATGGGATAAATCTGTTTTCTGTATTTCCACCTCCCTATTTAAGCTGTGCACCGCCGTGGCAAATCGGGCTCAGCCGCATTTTTAAATTCTTCCATAAAACACCAACAGCAAGAATTTACTGTTTTGAAAACCCGAAAGTAATTCCGGGAATAAAACTATGTGTTCTATTTTGAGTGAATACTATCGTCTTGGGAGCAATTATGGCATTATAAAGCGAAGTCACACCGGACGGCGGGCAAATATAATCGCCAAGTCCCGCTTCAATATTAACATTACAAGTTATACGCTTTGCAAAATTCACGGTATCGTAATATCTCATAGCCTCAGTGTAATCCGGTCGCCAGCCGTTCATTCTTTCGGCTTCTCCGCCTAGATCGCACATCCACGGAATGCTAATTTTTAGTCTGGTTGCTTTATCGCAAAGTGCCGCTACTGCAGTTGCCTGGAAAGCACCCTGACTGCCGCCTGTAATTGTTAAATCTTTTCCATTCCACAACTCGTTTGTAATAACATATCTTGTTGCCTGCAAATCGCGCAAAATCATATCCTTAAAGTATACGGTATCTCTGTTACTGTTTTCCTCCGTTGTAAAGCCATAACCTTTCAATCGACCGTTTTGCAGATTTGTATAATAAGATTCCTCTCTACCAAGCTCCATACTATGTGCACAAACTGAAACGGTAATTGAATTATTTACATAAGCCGGATAGATATCTCCAACACCATAACCATGGAACATCATAACCGCTTTAAGAGAGCCGGCTGCGGCATTATTCGGATAAGTAACATATGCATATACCGGGTCTTTATCCCCCATCTTGATTTTAACACTTTTTACAACAAATCCGTTGTACACCGTACCGGTATAAGCAGATTCATTCAAAACTGTCGGACTCGCTTTTTCCAAATTGGCAACTTCGGTGTCCCAAAATGAATTGAAATCACTCGGTATCTCCTTTACCTGCTTTATATCATCAAAATTGGCACAAGCACCACCGTTGAACGCTTCAACGCCTGACAACTTATTTCCAAGTCCGTCGCAAGCATTAACGACAAATTTAGCGTATCCGGCCTTGCTAAGGCTTGTTTTTAAAGTTATAAAACCGTTCTCTCCGGAAACAGTTTCCGCCGTTTTTTTGCCATCATCTGTTTCTAATGTGTACTTGAAAAACGGGCAGGATACTGGTTTCCCGTTTTGCAAAAGTTTTACGGTCATGGTTATTTCCTCATCCGTTTTGTATGAAAGCGCATCCTTATTCGTGGTGCCAACTAATTCCGCACTAAGGGCTGAGTTATATTCTTCAATATTTTCCGTTTCAGACTGTTTTGAAATTTGCTTTTTAAGGAAAACCAAATCCAGTATGTCCGTTTTTCCGTCTCTGTTTGTATCTGCATTGCCCGCTCCTTTCAGCAATACACTACGGACAACAGTCAAATCAACCGCATTTGTTTTCCCATCTTTATTAACATCCAAAGCTGAAACCTGAAGTTTTGATTCATCGTAATCGGTAATCGTATTGGTTGATAACGCGCCTGAATTATATTTTAAGGATTGTATTCCGTTTACAACTATATTTCCGGCTCCGTCATAAATAATAAAATCGGAAATATATATTTCGCCCTTACCGGTAAATGCAAATCCTACCGTATGCGTTCCCGAAGAGTCATTATCGACCGTAAATCCAAGTCTAATCTCGTTAATTGCGTCACCTGTAAAGGACTGATATTCAAACGCCGTGTCGCTGCCAGAGGTAACCCCCGTTATATGTTTTAATAACGTTTCCGAATAAAACGGTTGACCGTATCTTGAGCTATTAAACCAATCGGCAAATATTATCGGACTTGATTCATCGCAATTAAAAGCTCCGTCAGCTGCACCGTATTTAAAGGCCGCCACGTAATCTCCGGATATTAAATTGACTTTTGTTGCCGCAACAGCCATATCGGTATCAAATTTACGTCCGGCATTTTCAGACGCAATATGAAGCATTTTTGAATTATCGGTAAATATTTTTTCGTCGTAATTCAGATTTTCTCTTACGGTAAAATCACTTGACGATGATTCAATAAAACGCTCAAATCCAAGACTTACGACATATCCGTATTCATCGGTAACAATAAAATCGGTAATATATATTTCACCGGCTCCGACAAACGCAAATCCGAGTACATGACTTGCCGAATCCCTCGGTTCAAAGGTTAAAGTTATATTTTGTCCATCGCCTTTAGATGATAAAAAACCGTAAGTATTATCACGAACATGGGTGCTGTGATGTCGATATCTAAATCCACCCTCTGCATTAAGCCAATCCGCAAAATATATTGTACTGTAATTGCTCGAGTCAAAAACGCCGCTGATCAGTTTATATTTAAAAGAAACCGTATATTTTTTTCCGACCGTGAGATTATCAACCGAAACGCCTATATGCTTTTCGGCTCCCCAAGAGGCAGTGTCTGCTTTCAAGTGAGTTATAACTTTATTGTTTTTTTGCGCAAAAAAATCCGCGTTATATTCTTCCAAAGCTTTTGTTGAAAAAGAATTTGAGGTTGTCTTATTGAATTTATCGAATCCGGAAACCAAAGTATTGCCTTGTGCATCCTTCATAACAAAGTCTGCGATATATATTTCACCCGCTTTGAAAAAGCCGAAACCGACATTGTGCGCTCCTGTAGATTTTGATTTGAACTTTACGGAAATATAGTTCCATTCGCCGTTTAATTCTTTTTTTACATTAAACGCTTCGCCGGTACCGTATGTGTGTGTGCTATGATTTCTATAAGTAAAACCGCCCACCCAATCACAAAATGCAATTGAAGTATTGGCGTTCAGTTCAAACGTACCGTTTGAAACGTGGTATTTAAAGCTTACCGTATATTCGGCATCCTGTGTCAAACTTACACTTACAGCATACGCTCTCAAGCCGCTGCTTGCGGCCCAACCGCCATTCTCGGCTTTTAAGTGAAGCATTTTTGTGTTAGTTTCCTCTGCACCGCATGAGGTTGCAGAGGAAACTATGCAAGAAAAAATGAGGGTGAGTGCGGTTAAAACCGACAATATTTTCTTCATTGCTTATTTACACTTTCTTTCTCTTTTTATGTATCACAACGAATACAATAGCACCCGCTATGACAACAATTACGGCAACAGGAATAATTATCCAAAGGAAATTAAATCCGTTTTCGGCTTCATCCGATTTTTCAGAATTGTCATATTTGAGCTTCATATCAAGAGCAACTGCTTCTTTTACGGTCAAATCGCGGAACTTATACTTGTTTCCGTTTTCGTCAAGCGTATACAACTCGTAATTTCCTGTTTTTACAGAATCAAAGGTGAATTTCCCATTTTTATCGGTAACAACTGTGGTTTCTCCCTCGCTGCCGCGCAGATACACCGTCATTCCGGATATTGTCTTTTTTTGAGGAGTATAAACTGTTCCGGAAATAATGCCGCCTATCATTTCGTCCGTTTTAACAAAGTCCGTGTTGTCCCGCTTGATTTTAATTTCCTCTGCCACAATTTTTACAGTAGCAGTATCACCTGCCGATAATGTAACCGAATAACCCGTATTGTTTTCAGTACCGTCCAAGCTCACAACATAAAGCTCATAATCACCTTCCGGCACATCGGTAAACTTAAATGAACCACCATTGCCACTTTTCGTTTTATATTCATTCGCACCTAAAAGACTCAACTGCACACCCTTTATGCCCCTGCCGCTTTTACTTACATATGTACCGTTTACAGTGCAGGGAGCCTTTTCAACAATATCATCAGGATTCCACCATTCCCCGTCAGAATAATATGTATCGTCCGAATGTAACATATAGGTGCTCTTGTCAAATGCTATCACCTTTAATTCCGAGCCATTTTCATTTGAAACTTCTGTTTTGGCAAGCATATCCTGCCTGAAGCCTATAAGTTCCGATTCCCAATACATACCCCAATTGGAAAGTCCGTATTTGAAATCACTGTTACGGAGTAAATTAGTTTCCGTCGTATCATCTGCACGCCAAACTTTCATATCTAAAATATAACCATTTGAGTTGGCAGGAACAACAACACCGAAGTTAACTCCGTCAATATCCTGAACGGTATAATTGTTATGCTGTACATGCTTGGGTACAGTGAATTCATATTCGGCAGTATATCCACCCGGAAACGTTTGATATGATGTGACAGGCATATCACTGTAAGCAATATTGAAATTGCTTCCTACAGATACAACCGAAATAAGTGTGTCAACAACACCGCCGACTGTAACCTGTGCCTTGAATTTTTCACCCGGTTTTCCCCACAAAGAATGTGTGAGCCACCGTCTCATACCAGGTCCTAAATTGAAATACAGCATTTTTTTCTGATATGGCTTTCTTGAAAATAATGCTTGCTTATCCTCGCCGGACAAAGGCAAAATTTCAGCCCAATAGTTATCATTGAAGAATACGCTGTTCGGCGTTGCCGTCTTATTAAGGGAATACCAACCATCCATTCCTTTTGAAAAATCTTCATTTAAGACATAGTTTAAATTACTTTCACTAACCGCTATGTTCGCAATATTGAATGATGATTTATCCTTCATTTCAAACGCCAAATAGTAAGTACCGTCTTTTGGTGCTTTAAATGTAAACTCATCCAGTGCTTCAGTTTCGGAGGAAGATTTTACAAAGTTACCCGTTGAATCTTTCTCATCGGTAGAAAAATAAACTTTTGAAATCTTTCCGCCTGATGGAACATCCGAAACAATGAGATTTATACTGTCATGCTGTAACGAACCGATTCCGAAGAATGCTTTAAGTGAAATTTTGTACTCTTTTCCGCCAGAGAGAGCAATATTCCTACCAAAAAATTTACTTTCTTCACCATAATATCCTTCATTTGTCATGCGTAAAGCATAACCGTCGGAGCCATTAAATATTTCAGAATCATATTCCTCTTTTTTTATCTCCGGGGTTCCTTCAAAAGTCATGAAGCCGCTCAAACCGAATTCAATAAGCTTTTCCTCACCATTTTCCACTCTATACATACGGAAGTCGGCTATATATATTGAGTTATCTCCACCCCAAAATTGAAATTCAAGGAAATGATTTTGATACGGATCCGAATAGGTATTGCTTGCTG
>ENA-UOJB01001524-UOJB01001524.1-human-gut-metagenome-genome-assembly--contig:-C48-NODE-1524-length-18732-cov-7.377523_pt1 | contig 18732 bp, 11 predicted proteins | sample MGYA00242338_ERZ723885 | MGnify/ENA metagenome assembly ERZ723885
TGCCGAAGGGTTTGTGGTCCTGCCGAAGGGTTTGTGGTCCTGCCGAAGGGTTTGTCGTTCTTCGGAAGGGTTTGTCGTCCTGCGGAAAGATTAGTTGTCGTACGGAGAAGCGTGGCGGATGGCTTGTCCGTTACTCCTGCCGGGGACGGAGACTTTGCCGGTTCGGAGACATTCTTTTGTCCCTTGTCTCTTGTCTCTTGTCTCTTGTCTCTTGTCTCTTGTCTCTTGTCTCTTGTCCCTTGTCCCTTGTCCCTTGTCCCTTGTCCCTTGTCCGTCCGACGTCCGGCTGCCGGTGGCCTATTGGCGGTTCAGCCTATGGGTGAAGGCCGGATAGACGAGGCCCGTGTAATTCGCTTTGGCGGATTCGATCGTGGCCGTCGTGCCGTCGTAGGTGTCCGTGAAGGAGACTTCGTAGAGGAAGCAGCCGCGGTAACGGTTGTTTTTCAGCAGTTCGTAATAGAACTCTCCCCAGTCGATCAGACCGCCGGTGTAAGGCTGCAAATGCTTGTCCAGCGTGCCGGATTGCCCTTCGGCGCCGGGATTCTGCTGGATGTGCAGCGTGCCGAGGCGTGTGCCGAGCTTTCGGAGTATGGCGACGGCGTCGCCGTTTCTGGTCGGATTGATATACGACCCGTTCAGCGGAATCAGGGCGTGGCCCGTATCGAGGCAGACGCGCACCTGCTCCAGCCCTTCGCCGCTGAGCAGGGCGAGCGTCGTTTCGGCATCGTAAGCGACGCTCCGGGGACAGTTTTCCACGCAGAGAATCGTGCTCAGGCCGTACGTCGAATTGCAGGAAGCGATGTGGGTCTGCAATTCCCGGAGCGATTTCCGGCTCTGGGCCTTGCGTGCCGCGAAGTCGCTTCCGGTGGTGAGTATCGTGCCGGTCGAGGGGTGGATTACGAAATGCTTGGGCGACATGTGTTTCATGGCGCTGTTTATCACGGTTCTGAGTTTTGCTACGGCCGTCGTGCGGGCCGCTTCGTCGGTCGCCGAAATGTCGTATGTCCGGTAGGGCAGATGGATGCCCCAAAGGCTTGCTGCGGCGGAGCCGATTGCCGCTCCCGCCTCGGAAAACAGTGCGTCGAGTTTCGCGTCGGTCATTCCTTCGGCGAAGACGGTGGCGTCCTGCGCCATGATGTCGATGCACATGCCGGCCGCCGCGGCGCGTTTGCAGTTGGTCGTGTTGACCTGTTTGAGCGTAATCAGTTTGCCCGGTTTGAGCTGCAGCAGGGAGATGTCGTCGTTCGGGGCGCCCAACGCCGTCGTCGGTTCGACGACCGTGATGCTGCCGTTGCCCTCGCCCGCTCCCGGCTCCTTGTCGTCGGAGCCTCCGCAGTTGCAGAGGAGCGCGGCGGCCAGCAGCGGAAGTATCCGCGTTTTTTTCATTTTGCAGGAGGTTGATTGTAAACGATCGGCGGGCGGGGGATTGTCCCTCCGCCCGCCGGATCGTGTGAAAGTGTTCGTTTAGTTTTTCCTGACAACGATGTTGTCCAGACAGATACGGCCGTTGGCGCTGGTAGATCCTGCACCTGTCGTATCCCAGCATATCTGGGTTTCCGCCGTCGCGCCTTCGATGGTTATCGAGAAATTGGACCATTTCTTCAAGGCCTCGTTTCCGTGTTTGGGGCAGTGCGCCGATGTGATATTGATCGACTTGCCGCCGCTTTCCGGAGCGATCGATGCGGCCGAACCGCTGCCTTCGACGACCACTTGCGCCGAAGCGATTGTTCCGGCATTCAGTACTTTGACGGGAATGTCGTGTTCCGATGCAAACCGGACGGCGTCGAATGTGACGGTGACGATCGATGCCGCGGTCAGTTTTGACAGTTTGGGCGTGGTCAGCACTCCGTAATACATATTCGAACCCGAAGCCGAATTGGAGAGACGGACATATCCCGGAAACTCATAACAGTATTTGATGCCCCAATCCGTCAGTCCCCGGTTTGCGAGATAGGCCGGTGCCGCATCCTTGTCGGAACTGATGTTTATGCCGAACGTCGTGTAACTTGCAGTAGCCGTGGCAGGTTCGGTGCCGTCGATGGCCGCAGGACTCGTGGATGCCAGTTTTCTGCCGCTGCTTGCCACTTTCCCCGTCTGGATCCAGTCGCCTCCGTATACCATCAGATCGAAATACTGTTCCAGAATGATCGACGGATCTTCGTTCTCGACGAGTTTCAGACGATAGCGCGGAGTCTTGTCGGCGTTGGTGCAGTCGATCTCGACGTCTATTTTGCAGGTCGATCCCGAAACATTGACCCAGAATTTATTTATATCAGCATCTTCGGTCTTGGCCGTCATTTGTCCGAGACTTTCCCGCACGTAGTATACGGCCGCCGGGTAGGTGTAGAACGGGACGGTCGCATAAACGCTGTTTACGGTTCCGATGCCGCCGTTGCCGCTGTAAGCGGTGAACCCGTAAGGCGTGTTCTCAATCAGGATGGTGATGTCGTCCGAGGCCTTGCAGGTGATCGCAGCGGTATAGATGCCGGATTCCGACTCTTTGAGTTCGTACAGGCTTCCGTCGGAAGTCCTTGCCCATACGCCCTCCGAAGTGTCGATCAGCTGGAACGGAAGCGTAAGCTCCTCCGAATCCTCCGAATCGGGCAGTTGGCCCTTGGCGTATATGGTAAAGGTGTTTTTCGCTTCCGGATCGAATCCGCTCTTGGTGATTTTCAATACGTCGGCTCCGACTTCGGTCCATTGCGTCTCGTCGTTGAATTTGTAGGCATAGCCGATGGCGCCTTTGACGGCTTGCCATGTGACGACGACCTCGTCTGCGGATTCGCCTCTGGTGCATGACGGGGCCGGGGTCGGAAGCGTCGGGTCGATGTCGAAATCGACGGTGCGTTCGGCCGAGTCGGTCGTGTGTTCCTGATTGCCGACGGCATAGATGCGGAACGTATGCGAACCGCGCGAGAGTCGGGTCAGCTTCAGGGTTGTGGTCGCTGCGTCGATGGTCGTGTATTCGGTGGAGTTGTCCAAAGCATAGGCATAGCCTTCCGCTTTTGCGACGGCATCCCATTTGAAAGAGGCTGTCGCCAACTCGGTCGTAACCGCAAGTTTTTTGGGGCTGACCAGTTCGATGCTCATGATTTCGTCGTCCGACGATTCGCACGAACTCAGGCCGAGCGCCAGAAGCAGGCAGGGGAATAATAATAACTTTTTCATATAGGTTCGGTTCTTAGTCTGTTTTTAATAATCCAGATGATATATGCCGGGATGCGAATCGGGGTCGGTGAAGACCGTCTGTTCGTATTTGTTGCCGAAGCGGTCGATCGCCTCGACCTTTACGTCCGCATCGGGATTCGTCAGCGTGTAATAGAACATGTGATCCGTGGACTTGTTGTAGCTGCTGCTGTTGTTCAGGATGCCGATGTGATAGGCCACCGTCCATGCGTCCTTGTCCGAATATTGGGTCATGGTGCCGGTTTTCGCGCCGTTTTCATAGACATTGACGGTCCAAGCGGGGTCCCAGTTCCAGATGTTCGCGACGATCTGGCCGGCGTTTTTCTTCGAGAAGTAGTACGAAGCGTCGCCGCCGCCGGTGAATTTGTCGGACCCGCGGTAGAGCCGGATCTGGAAATCTTCGCCGTGCTGCACCGATTTGTAGTTCCACTCCTTCATCGCGGCGCCTTCGATGCGGTAGATGCCGAAGCCGATGGGCGTGCCTTCGGTGCAGACGGTCGAACGCCACCATGCGCCGCAGGAGGTGCCCGTGACATGCTCGAAGATCTCCTTGCCGTTCTTGGTGTGGATGTGGTTGATGTTCGAGTGGGTGTGGGCCGACATGATCGTTGCGTATTTGTACTGCGAGAGCAGCTCCAGCACTTCGTCGTAGTAGGCGTAATTGCTGTTGCGGAAGGGAATGTGAACGCACAGGATCACCATTTTATCCTTCGGAACATAGCTCAGGTCCTGCTTCAGCCACTCGTATTGCTCGGCGCTGAAACCGCCGGTGTAACCTGCGCTCTCCTGACATTCGTGGATGATGTTGTCCATCGATACGATATGTACGTCGCCGCGGTTGAACGAATAGTCCACCGGACCGAAGAAGCTTTCGTATTTCGCGCGGGCCTCCTTCTCGTTGGCCGTCGGGAATTCGTGGTCGTGGTTGCCGATGGTCGAGAATACGGGGATTCCCGTCTGTTCGGGCTGCAGGGCCACCACCATGTTGCTGTAGAGCGCCCATTTGTTGTTCACCAAGTCGCCGAGGTGGATGGCGTAGCACGGGATGTCGGCCGAGGAGGAATACTCCCGGATGTCCTTGGCCGCTTCGCGCTTGAACCGGACGGCGTGCGCCGCCTCGTTGATCTGGGGGTCGCCGATGCAGATCAGGTCGAACCGGGTTTCGGGAGCGTCCAGCGCCGTCAGCGTGAAGTCGTAGCGGGCGGTTTCCGGTTTGAGTTTGGTGAAGAACTTGGGCAGTTTGTAGGTCTTGTGCATGTTGACCTTGTAGCCCGAAGGCAGGGAGTAGAAGACGAAGCCCGATTCCGCGTTGCGGGTCAGCACATACTGGCCCTCGGCGTCGGTCTGCGTGCAGGTGAAGCCGTCGCTGACGACAACCCCCGGAACGGGGTTGCCGTTTGCGCCCGTGACATATCCGTAGGTGTCGCCGCCGTCGGGAACGATCTCTCCGCCGTTTCCGCCGTTATTGTCATTGCCGTCGCTGTCCGAGCAGGCCGCGAAAACCGCGATCGAGCAGAAGAGAAGCAGCAGTCTGTATAGCCGTTGTATCATGGTGTGTTTGTTTTTATTGTTATTCCTCGATTGAATGACCGGCGTAACCGGGGTTCTGGGTTATCAGCGGATTGGCGATGCGCTCGTCCTCCGGAATGGGCCACAGGGCGTCTTTCATCGGGTCGTAGGACATCGTGATGAATCTGCGCAGGTTCATATCCTTGCCGTCGAACGTCTGGCCGTTGTAGGTTACGTGCCAGTCGGAGTCGATCGTCGGTACGGCGTTCGATACCGAACCGTCGAGAGCCGGTGCGTAGAGCGTTCCGGAGATGACCGATTCGGCCATATCCCAGCGGCGGATGTCGAACCAGCGGAAACCCTCATTGCAGAGTTCGACCATACGCTCGTAGCGCAGTGCCGAACGCAGGCCGTCGCGGCTGAGGTTTTCACTGAGACCGGGCATGTGTGCGCGGCTGCGGATCGTTTCGATGTCGGCTTTGGCGACGCTGAGGTCGCCGCCGTTCCACTCGATGTTGGCTTCGGCGCGGATCAGATAGAGCTCGGCCAGACGCATCAGCGGATAGCTCAGCACGCATACCGAGCTGGTGCCGAATGCATTGTTGTATTTGTACTCCTGAATGTCGAGGTATTTGCGCCACAAGTAACCGCACGGGCCTTTCGAACCGTTGGCGCCGTATTCCGATTTGCTGCCGTAGGCTTCCGAGTTTGCGACGTCTACGCCTTCTTCTTTGTCATTGTAGTTCTTGATGGTCTGGGCGGAAGGATTGGTCTCGAACTGCATGCCCAGTACGCGGGAACCCGGACGTACGCAGAAGAGATCGAGACGCGGGTCGCGGTTCTTCCACGGATTCTGGTAATCGAACAGGGGCGATTCCACGATCGACTTGCCGTCCGTGCACTGGATGGCGTCGAGGAAAGCCTGCGTCGGGCTGAAGTAGGAGCAGCCGCCTGCGATACGCGGCGCCGCATAATAGCCGGCATTGTGCTGGTTGCTGGAGATCGCCGTATTGTACTGCAAGGCCCAAATCCATTCGTCGCTGTTCTTGTGACCGTTGATGCCGAACAGATTGGAAGGAGTGGGTTCGCCCTTCGTGTGGTCTTCGCCGCAGTAGCGGATGTCGTATGCCTGAAGGGAATATCCGCCCTCTTCGGCCAGTTTCAGCGCTTTGTCGGCATAATAGGCCGCCTCTTCGTAATATTTCCAGTTCAGACAGATGCGGGCTTTGAGTCCGTAGGCGCCTGCGCGTCCTAGACGTGCCGATCCGTAGCTGTTCTTGTTGTGGCGGATCGGCAGAAAGTCGAGCATTTCGTCCGCAAGATCTTCGTTGAGAATCCGTGAAATCACCTCCTCTTTCGGCGTGCGCGTGTAGGTGTCGCCCAATTTCAGGGTGTGGTCGATGTAGGGGATGTCGCCGTAAAGCTGGCAGCCCCAGTCGTAGAGGAAGGAGCGGACGAGCAGCAGCTCGGCTTTATACATATTGTACTCCTGCTCGCTCATCAGCTCGCGGACGTTGTCGATGCCGTCCAGTACGAGATTGGCGCGGGCTGCGGTTTTGTAGATTTGGGTGTAGACCTTAGTCACCCATGCGTTCGAAGGCGGGAGTTTCGACTGCTGCTGGTAGTTGTAGTTGGCGGCGTTGATACGCGATGCGCCGATGTCGGAAGCATTGTCCTGAATGCCGGGGAACGGCGTCGAGGATGCGTCGATCAGGGTAAGGCCCTTGTAGGTCGCGAAGACGCCCGCTTCCACCTCCGATTTCGTAGCCGGGAACGTGGACGCATTCGGACCGTTGAGATATGCTTTGTCGAGCGAGCAGCCCGTGATGAAGAGACTGCAGAGCGCTATGCCGGTGATTATTTTGTTTTTCATGGTTGTAATGCGTTAAAATTTGAGTTCGAGTCCGACCGTAACGATCTTTACCTGCGGATAGTTGTTCGCCGAGCCGAGTTTCACGACGTCGAAGTCGCCGCTCGAATCGCCTCCGTAACCCACCTCAGGGTCGTAGCCGTCCCAGAAGTTGGTGACCGTGAAGAGGTTCTGCGCATTGACGTAAAGATAGGCCGAATTGAGACCGATCCGGTGCATCCACGACTTGGGCAGTTCGTAGCCCAGCTGGATGTTCTTCAGGCGGAGGTAAGCGGCGCTTTTCATCCAGAACGACGAGTCGTACCAGTTGTTTTTGTTCGCACTCGTCAGACGCGGAGTCTTGCCGTTGGGATTCTCTGCACTCGCCCAGTCGAGGTGCTCCTTGCGGAACGTACCGCCTTGGTTGCTGGGCATTACATAATAGGTGTTCAGATAACCGTCCGTTTTGCCGACGCCTTGGAACAGCAGACCCAGACGCAGCCCTTTCCAGCCGAAGTTCAGGTTCAGGCTGTAGGTGTAGCGGGGGATCGTGCTGCCGACGATGTCTTTGTCGTTCTCGTCGATCGAGTTGTTGCCGTCGATGTCGGCATAGCGGATGTCGCCGATCTGGACGGTTTCCTTGAACTGCGGACAGTTGGCGTTGACCCAGTCGGCCTCCTCCTGCGTGCGGATGATGCCGAGGCTTTTCAGCGCATAGATGCTGCCGATGGAATAACCCTCCTGATTGCGTAGCACGCCGCTGGTCGAGGTCTTGCCGCGCATGTCGAGGATTTCGTTCTTGACGTCGGACAGGTTGGCCTGCACGCCGAACGAGAAGTCGCGCCACTGGTTGTTGTAACCTACGCTTACCTCCCAGCCTGTGTTGCGGACCTTACCCGCATTCTGGTAGGGAGCGTTGAGACCGATGCCGAGGGGCATGTCGAGTTTCATCAGAATGTCCTTGGTCTCCTTGCGGTACCAGTCGGCCGTGATGTTGAGCTTGTTGAAAAGCGAGAAATCCACGCCGACGTCGAGCATCGTGGTGGTTTCCCATTTAATGTCGGGGTTGGCCAGCGTGTTGAGGGTGACGAGCGAGTAGATATTGTCGTTCATCGAGATTTGTCCCATCGCGAGGTTCTGCGTGGTGGGATAGTAGCTGGCTGCGTCGCCGCCGGCAAGGTTCTGGTTGCCGAGCGTACCGTACGATGCGCGGAGTTTCAATCCGTCGATTATGTGTTTGACATCCTGCATGATCGGCTCCTCGGAGATACGCCATGCACCCGATACCGAGGGGAAGTAACCCCAGCGGTTCGATTTGTTGAAGCGCGACGATCCGTCGATACGCAGGTTGGCCTCCAGCAGGTAGCGCTCCTTGTAGTTGTAGTTCAGACGGCCGAAGTAGGACTGTATGGCCCACTCGTAACGGCGGCCGGAGTTGTCCATGTTGTCGATTTCGCCTACGTCGATCTGGTCGTAGTTGTAATTGAAGACTTGACGGTAGGCCATCAGGTATTTATAGTCGTACGTGTTGCGCTCGGCGCCGAGAATCAGTTTCAGGTCGTGGCCGCTGAAGTTGTACTTGAGCGTTGCCAGAAAGTTGTAGTTGCCGTAGAAAGCGCGCGAACCCGATTCGGTGAGGGTGGCATAGGACGCGGAGGTCAGCGTGTAGGTGCCTTTGTAGTCCTGATAGGTCGTGACGGGCTTCTTCCAGTTGTGGCGGTTGGTGGTCGTATAGCGCGGCGCCAGCATACCCTGCAGGGAGAGCCATTTTGCAGGCTCGTAGGTCAGCGTGATGGCTCCCGAAAGCCGTATGGTGTTGGTGTTGTTGCTGCCGCCGTAAAGCATCAGGGCTACGGGGTTCATGCCCTGCATTCCCAGACCGTTGTAAAGACCGGTCGAAAATTGGTTGGGAATGTCGGCCGGACGGGTGTTCATGTAGTTGAAGATCGTGCTCTGATAGGGCGAGGCCTTGCGGTCGTCGTTCGAGAACGAAAGGTCGAGTTTCATCGACAGTTTGTCGTTGAACTTGACGTCGGCGTTGTTGCGGAACGTGTAACGCTGGAAGTCTGCATTTTTGATGATGCCTTCCTGATCCACGTATCCCAGCGTGGTGAGCATGCGTACGCGCTCGCTGCCCACGCTGAGCGAAACATTGTGGCTGTGGGTGAAGCCCGAACCGGTCAGCACGGCGTCCTGCCAGTCCGTATTGGGATAAAGATCCGGGTCCTTGCCCCAGTTTTTGCGGTATAGCGCCATATCCTCGTCGTTGTAATCGGGAATGGGGGTGCTGCCCGGCTTTTCGCCGTTGAGGTCCACGCCGTCGTTGAGGTACATGGCGCGTGTCAGCTCGCGGAATTCGAGCGCATTGACCATGTCGGGCAGGTCGGTCGGCGACTGCCAGCCCACATAGCCCTTGTAGGTGATGGAGAACCGCTCCTTCGAACCGCGCTTGGTGGTTACGAGGATCACGCCGTTGGCGGCGCGCGAACCGTAGATGGAGGAGGACGCGGCGTCCTTGAGGATGGAGATGGATTCGATCAGGTTGGGATCGACGCTGTCCAGACTGCCTTCGATGCCGTCGATGAGCACCAGCGGCGAGGTCGAGCTGCCGCCGAAGGAGTTGATGCCGCGGATGCGGATCGCGCCGCCGTCATCGCCCGGTGCGCCCGACTGCGTGGTGACGGTGACGCCCGGAGCCATGCCCTGCAGGGCGGCCGAGGTCGAGACGATCGGGCGTTTGTCGAACGCCTTCGAGTCGATGGTGGCCACCGAACCCGTCACGTTCACCTTTTTCTGGGTGCCGTAGCCCACGACGATGACTTCGTCGATCTGCGCATTGTCGCTTTCGAGCCGGATGTCGTAATCGGTCTTGGTGGTTACTTCGACCGAAGTCTCCTTGTAGCCGATGTAGGAGACGGAGAGCCGCTGGCCGGGAGCCGCCGCAATGGCGAACTTGCCGTTTGCATCGGTCGTGGTACCCCCCCCCGGCTGAGTGCCTGTAATGACGATCACGGTAGCTCCTACGAGAGGCATGCCGTCCGCGTCGGTGACTGTTCCGCGGACTGTCGTCTGGGCGTGCACGGCCACACTCAGGCAGCATGCGATGACCGCTGCCAACAGTTTTGTTAAGGTGCGTAGCTGTTTTTTCATAGTTGGTGGAATTAGTAAAATTTTAAGGTCTTTGGTCTTGGGATAAAACACCACGGGGCAGACGCGATGCGCCTGTCCGTCGGAAGGAATCCGGGTTATTGGCCCGAAAAGGCCGGAAATTCAGGGTTCATAATGCGATGTCGTTTGTCTTGGTTGTGTGTGCGGGTGTTTTCTCTTTGTTGTCTGAATTATGGGTGGAGTTTCTTTTCGTTGTCGTAAGGTATTCTTTAGGCGAAAGGCGCGCTCGAAAGATAATACGCGTCGGATTATGCGGAAATTCCGAGTCCGATACTTATTCGGGGCGATTTCCGTTTGTTGTATAAAATATAGGTATAAGGCCGGCGCATTGGAAAAGGGTTGTCGGAGGTTTTTGCCGCATGAGCTTCGGAGAAACCGCCCGTATTACAGCGAAATGGCCGGTCCGCCGGATATGCCGTCCGGAAAACGGAACGTCCGTTTGCCCGGCAGGCAGGGGATGAGGTCGTCGCTGTAAAGTTAGTCATTATTTGCTTTTATTTGTTTTTCTTATCTTTTTCAGGGGTGAATTTATATTTATTTTTTGTATTTGCAAAATTTATTGCTGAAAATTTTCTTTTTGTAGCAATATTTTAATATATTCGCAAAGTCAAGTAAGGGATTTTGCTCTCTTTTACCTTTCGTTTAGCGACGATTTGCACTGAAAATAAGCTATAATGGAACACCTGTACGTTATTGGAATAGACTACGGCACCGACTCGGTGCGGGCGCTGCTGGCCGATGCAGAGTCCGGCGAAGAGATCGCCGTCGCCGTTTGTAATTACTCCCGCTGGGGCCGGGGATTGTACTGCGATACTGCGAAGTCGCAGTTCCGCCAGCACCCGCTGGATTATCTGGAGGGGCTGGAGCAGGTGCTGCGGCAGGTCATTGCGCAGTGTCCTGCGCCGGAGGCGATACGCGCCATCGCCGTGGATACGACTGCCAGCACGCCGTGTCTGGTCGATCGTACCTGCACGCCGCTGTCGCTGACGGCGGGTTATGAGGAGAATCCCGATGCGATGTTCGTTTTGTGGAAGGACCACACGGCGCAGCGGGAGTCGGAGGAGATCACCGCCCTCTGCGCCCGCGGCGAAATCAATTACGCCCGCCGTTCGGGCAACCACTATTCGTCGGAGTGTTTCTGGTCGAAGGTCCTGCACCTGCTGCGGGGTTCCGAACGGCTGCGCCGCGATGCGTGGGCCGTCGTCGAGCTGTGCGACTGGATTCCGGCCGTGCTGACCGGCTGCCGCGCTATGGAGGATTTGCGGTCGGGGCTTTGCGTCGCCGGGTCGAAGGTGATGTGGGCCGAAGAGTGGGGCGGCTATCCGCCCGAAGAGTTCTTCGCCGGACTCGACCCCGTCCTGCTGCCCATCCTGCGGCGTCTGCCCGTCAGGACGTACGGCTGTGACACTCCTGCAGGTACGCTCAGCCCCGAATGGGCGGCGAAACTGGGGCTGTCGGAGCAGGTGGTCATCGGAGTGGGGAATGTCGATTGCCATTCGGGCGCCGTCGGCGCGGGCATCTGTCACGGGACCGTGGTGCTGAATCTGGGTACGTCGGCCTGCTACATGGCCGTCATGCCGCCCGAAAAGATGGGCGGCCGGATGGTCGAAGGCATTTTCGGTCAGGTGGACGGCTCGATACTTCCCGGCATGGTCGGATTCGAAGCGGGGCTGTCGGCCTTCGGCGACGTGTACGCGTGGTTCAAGCGCCTGCTCTGCTGGCCGCTGCGCGAAGTGCTGCTGCCGGCCGATCCTGAGAACGAGACGCTCCGCGCGCTGGCCGCGCAGACCGAAGAGCGGTTGCTGGCCAAACTGGCTGAAGCCGCCGCGCAGCTGCCCCTTCGGGCCGATGCGCCGCTGGCGACCGATTATCTGAACGGCCGCCGTTCGCCCTATCCCTGCAACCGGCTGACCGGTTCGGTCGTGGGGCTGAACCTCTCGGCGACCGCACCGGAGCTTTATTACGCCTTTGCCGAGGCGACGGTTTTCGCGACGAAGGCCATACTCGACCATCTGGCGGAGAACGGCGTGGAGATCGGACGGCTGGTGGGCATCGGCGGCATTTCGCAGAAATCCCCCTTTGTCATGCAGCTGCTCGCCGACGTGACGGGCATGGCGATCGAAGTCTCCGGCAGTGCGCACTCCTGCGCGCTCGGCGCCGTGGTCCATGCGGCTGCCGCCGCGGGACTCTACCCGTCGGTCGGTGCGGCGCAGCGGGCGCTCTGTCCGTCCGTCGCCCGTGTTTACACGCCCGACGCCGCGAAGTCCGGCATATTGGCGCTCCGCTATGAGCGTTACCGCGCCTTGGGCGCTTTCACCGAGAACCTTTTTATAAACCGATAAGCCAAAAGAAACCCGAATGAATTTACTCCAAAACCCGAACAAGCGTCGTTGGTATATTGTGGCGACGATTTTCGTCGCAATCATCTGCAACTACCTCGACCGCCAGCTGCTGTCGATCCTCAAACCCGAAATCCTGACCCATTTCGGCATCGAAGACCTCCAGTACGCGTGGATCGTCAACGTATTCCTGATCTGTTACGCCATCATGTATCCCATATCGGGCATTCTGGTGGACCGCTTCGGGTCGAAGAAGGTGATGCTGGGTGGTATCGTCGCATGGTCGTTGGCCTGCATCGGCGGCGGCCTTTCGACCAACGTCGTCGAATTCACCATCTGCCGCGGCATCCTCGGACTGGCCGAGCCGACGATCTTCGCCGGACAGATCGTGGCCGTCACGCTCTGGTTCGAGAAACGCCACCGCGCCACGGCCAACAGTCTCTGTACGGCGGGCGGTTCGCTGGGAACGGTCATCGCGCCGCTGGTCATCGCGTGGATGGCCCGGTTCCTGCCGTGGCACGACGTCTTCATCGTGGCCGGTCTGGTAGGTCTGGTGATCGCCGTGGCATGGGCGCTGATCTATAAGAATCCGCCGCAGGAGGTGCTGGCCGTCACGATGGCCCCCGACAAGGACGAAGTCGCGCGGAACAACGGCGAACAGCAGCGGGCCTTCACGTGGGGCGAGCTGTGGACGACGCGCTCGCTCTGGGGCGTGCTGCTGATCCGTCTGATCAGCGACCCCGTCTGGTATTTCTGCTGCTTCTGGCTGCCGGGATACCTGCGCAGCATGGGCGAAGCGCAGGGGCTTTCGCAGCAGGCTACGCTCGACATGATTCAGTATATCGGCGGACTGCCGTTCCTGTTCGGCGCCGTGGGCGGCATCCTCACCTCGGTCTGGTCCGACTGGCTCGTGCGCCGCGGCATGCCGGCGCTGAAGGCCCGCAAGACGATGATGATCCTCATGGCCTTCGTGGCGCCGCTGTGTATCCTCACGCCCTATGTGAGCGAGTGGCAGGCCGTGTCGTTCGATGCGCGCATCGGGCTTGTGGTGGCGATCTTCAGCCTGATCGCGATCATGTGCCTGAGCTGGCTCTACACGATCTGCGTGGTCATCGCCGAGGCATTCCCCGTGAAGAACGTCGCCAGCGTGGTCGGCATCACGGCCGGCGCGGGAGCCGTGGGCGGCGCGGTGTTCAACATTTTCATCGGTTCGCTGCTGGCGACGATGGGCAACGTGCTGTTCGCCGTCATGGGCGTGATGCACCTCGTAACGGCCGTTATCCTGTGGCGCATGGTACGCCACGAAACTCCGAACACCGTAAAATACACCTAAACCATGGCACATAGGGCACATCAGAAACCCACGATTACGGAACCCCAGCGGGAGATTCCGGTTCGCGCCGAGGTGGACGTGCTCGTCGTGGGCGGCGGCCCTGCGGGCATCATGGCCGCACGTGCGGCGGCAGGCAAGGGCCTGCGCGTCATGCTGATCGAAAGCCGCGGCTATCTGGGCGGCAACCTGACCATCGGTCTGCCGATTCTGGGTTATCTCGGACGCAAGGGCAACCAGATTATCAAAGGACTGCCCCAGCTCTTCATCGACCGCCTGCGTGCGCGGGGCGCCGCCGGCGAACACCGTCCCTGCAAGCTCCATGTGAGCCTGACGATCATCGACCCCGAAGAGGCGAAGACCGTGGCGCTGGAGATGCTGCAGGAGGTCGGCGTCGAAGTGCTGTTGTACGTATTCTGCGCCGACGTCGTTAAAAACGGCGATGCCGTCGAAGGCGTCGTCATCGAGAGCAAGGCGGGACGCGAGGCGATCCTCGCCAAGACGGTCATCGACTGTACGGGCGACGGCGACGTGGCCTGCCGTGCGGGCGTCGAGTGCCGCAAGGGCGATGCCGACGGCGGCATGCAGCCCCCGACGCTGATGTTCTGCATGAAGGGCGTCGATGTGCAGAAGCTGCGCGATGCGCTGGTCAGCCAGCCCGATGTCTTCGACATGGACACCATGCCCGCCGAGCAGTTCCGGACCGGAAAATTCATCACCGTCGGCCTGCGCAACCAGATCCGCAAGGCCGAAGAGGCGGGGTATAAGATTCCCGTGGCGCGTACGATCCTCATCACCGGCATCAAGGACGACGAAATCTGGGTGAACATGTCGCGCGTGAGCGGCGTCGATTCGACCAAGCCGGAAAGCTATACGCACGGCGAGGTGGAGGGCCGCAAGCAGATTTACGAGCTGGAACGCTACCTGAAGAACTTCGTTCCCGGCTTCGAGAACGCATGGCGCGAGAAGGTGGCTCCCTTCATGGGCATCCGCGAAAGCCGCGTGATCGTCGGAAAATACATCCTGACGGCCGAAGATATCCTCGCCTGCCGCCGCTTCGACGACGCGGTCGCCGTGGCCAGCTATCCGGTGGATATCCACCACGCCACGGGCGGCGACTGCACGCTCCATTGGTGCGAGGACTGCTACGACATTCCCTACCGTTCGCTCGTGCCCGCCGCGGTCGAGAACCTGCTGGTTGCGGGCCGCTGCTCGTCGATGAACCACGAAGCGATGGCTTCGACGCGCGTGATGTCCACCTGCATGGCGCTGGGCGAAGCCGCCGGACGTGCGGCGCGCATCGCGCTCGAAGAGGGCGTACGCCCCTCGGCGGTCGATGTGGAGAAGGTGCGGGAAGAACTGCGCCAGACCGGTGCATACCTTCGTTGATACGGTTTTTTGGTTAGATAATGTTTAAACCGGGTGAGCCTGTGGCGGGCCGGATTCCGCCCGCTGCAGCGCTTGCTTTAAGACTTGAACCGATGAAGAAGAGTTTTATGCTGTGTCTGGCAGGCTGTCTTGCGGCCTGCGTTACGGCGGTCTCCGCAACTGCGGCGCGTCCGGCGTCGGGACAGCCGGCGACCCGCGTCATGACCTGCAACGTCCGCATCACGGGACTGCCCGAAGACGAGACCGCAGGACGCCGCTGGGAGGACCGCCGCGACGCCTGCCTGAAGGCGATCCGCATGTACAGACCCGATGTGATCTGCATGCAGGAGGTGATTTACGATTCGTATAACTATTTCAAGGAGAAATTCTCGGATTATGTTGCTTACGGATTCGCCGGTCCGGAGATGGACCCCTATACCGAGGGTTATCACTTTATCGGCAAGAACGTGATTTTCTTCAGCAAAAAGCGCTACGAGTTCGTCTCGTCGGGCTGCTACTGGCTGTCGGAAACCCCGCTTGCCGCGGGCAGCTGTTCGTGGAACACGATGCGCGCCCGCCACTGCAACTGGGTGCGCCTGCGCGACCGGAAGAGCGGTGCGGAGTTCCGCGTGCTGGACATCCACCTCGACCACAAGTCGGACGATGCGCGGCGCGAGCAGATGAAGATGATCGTCGGGGAGTGCGCGCAGTATGCCGACGGCTTCCCGCAGGTCATCTGCGGCGATTTCAATTCGGGAATCGAAAATGCGCCCGTCGCGTGCCTGCGCGACGCCGGGTGGCAGGAGGCGTACGAGGCCGTACACGGTCCCGGCGAAGCGGGCTTCACCTATCATGGGTTCAAAGGCCCGGATTACCGAAAAAAGAACGCGCGCCGCATCGACTTTATCTTCGTGCGCGGCAACCTGCGGCCCGTCTCGGCAGAGATTCTCCGCGACAAGGTCGACGGTCTGTACCCCAGCGACCACTACTTCCTGATGTCCGATTTTATCATTCAGTAACCGAACGAAAAACAGATGAGATTTACAAAACTATTCGCAGCCGTTCTCTGCTCCCTCGCGGCGCTGGCCGCTTCGGGACAGAACCTCCGGGACGAAATAGCTGCAAATCCCGGCAAGTCCGGCGGCGTATATTATGTCTACACCTACGACAATCCCGTGCTGACGCCTGCGCCGAAGGGTTATAAACCGTTTTATATCAGTCACTACGGCCGGCACGGTTCGCGCTGGCTGCTGCACGACAGCGAATACGACGAGGTGATGGCCGTTTTCCGGGCCGCCGACGCCGCGAATGCCTTTACCGAGCGGGGACGCGAGGTCTACGGCCGGGTGAAGCGCGTCTACGACGACGGCATCGACCGGGGCGGCGATCTTTCGCCTCTCGGCGCCGAGCAGCACCGGGAGATCGCCGCGCGCATGTACCGCAATTTCCCCGAAGTATTCCGCTCCGGCGCGGTCGTCGATGCGCAGGCGACCCTCGTGGTGCGGTGCGTGCTGAGCATGGCGGCTTTCTGCGAGCGGCTCAAGGAGCTTAATCCCCGTCTGGAGGTGTCGCGCACGGCGGGCCGCAGGACGACGCGCTACCTCAATTTCTACAGCAAGCCGACCAACCCGACGCTCAGCCGGGAGTACCTCGACTTCATCGACAAGGGCGGTTGGCTGGAGGAGTACGAGCGGATCGGGGATCGGTTCGTGCGTCCCGACCGGCTGATGTCGGAGCTGTTCGCCGACGGGGAGTTCGTGCGGACGATCGACGCGCAGAAGCTGATGAAGGGCCTTTTCTATTTCGCCGCCGACATGCAGAACGTCGGTCTCGGAATTTCGTTTTACGACCTCTTTACCACCGACGAGCTTTACGGGCTGAACGTGTACGACAACTATAAGTATTACGTGATCCGCGGTCCCTCGCCGCTCAACAGGCGTTTTCCGCAGTATTACGCCAAGGCGCTGCTGGAGGATTTCCTCACGCGCGCCGACCGGGCCGTGGAGGGCGGAGCGGTTTCGGCCGACCTGCGGTTCGGCCACGACGGCAACCTGATGACGTTCGTGTCGCTGCTGCAGTTCGAGGGGTGCGACGTCGTGGAGAGCGACCCTGAGAAGATCGCCCAAATGTGGCCCCTGTATAGAATATCGCCGATGGCGGCCAATATCCAGCTGGTCTTCTACCGTAAGAAAGCTTCGGACGACGTGCTGGTGAAGTTCCTCTACAACGAACGCGAGGTGCGGATTCCCGTCGCAAGCGATCTGGCGCCTTACTACCGCTGGAACGACGTGCGCGACTTCTACCGGAACGTGATGGAGAACCTGCCCGATCCGGCCGCGAAATAGCCTGCGCCGTTTCGGGGCGGGACGCTCCGGGACGATATGAAAAAAGCTCTTCCATTACTGGAAGAGCTTTTTGTTTGCGGTCGGGGCCGCTTATTTCGCAAAGCCTTTGCCGATGCCGAGGAAGTCCTCCGCCTTGAGGGCTGCGCCGCCGATCAGACCGCCGTCCACGTCCTCCTTTGCGAAGATTTCCGCCGCGTTCGAGGGCTTGCACGAACCGCCGTACAGGATCGCCGTCTCTTCGGCTGCTGCGCCGAACTTCTCGGCCAGCACCTTGCGGATGTAGGCGTGGATCTCCTGTGCCTGCTCGGCAGTTGCGGTCTTGCCCGTGCCGATGGCCCAAACGGGTTCGTATGCGATCACGAGCTCCTTGTACTGCTCGGCGGTGAGGTTGTAGACGACCTCTTCGATCTGGGCCTTCACCACGTCGAAGTGCTTGCCGGCTTCACGCTCTTCGAGGTTCTCGCCCACGCAGTAGATCGGCGTCAGGCCGTTTGCGTAAGCCTGCACCATCTTCTTGTTGAGCGTCTCGGAAGTCTCGCCGTAGTACTGGCGGCGCTCCGAGTGGCCGAGGATCACGTACTTGCAGCCCAGCGCCGCGATCATCGAAGCGGCGATCTCGCCCGTGTAGGCGCCTTTGGCTTCGGTTGCGCAGTCCTGCGCGCCGAGTGCGACGTCCGAACCCTTGAGCGCTTCGGCAACCGTCGAGAGGTGCGTAAACGGAGGGCATACGATGAAATTAACGCACGAGCATACTTCGCCGCGGCCTGCGACGATGTTCTTGGCCAGTTCTACACCTTCGGCGGGAAGCGTGTTCATCTTCCAGTTGCCGGCAACAATTTTCTTTCTCATATTCGGTTTGTTTTTATAAGTAAAATAAATTTTCCAAGCGGAATTATTCCTCGCACCATTTTTTGACCTCTTCGATCGAGGGGGCCTTCAGGCCGAGTTTGTTTTTCTTGTTGAAGCCGCACAAGTCGTTGAAGAACTTGCCGGGAGCGAGTTTCTTCAGCGCTTCGACCGTGATGTAGCCCATTTTCTGGATCACGGGCACCCACTCTTCGGGAACGCCGATCTCGGTGTATTTCTCCGCCGGATCGCTCACGGCTTTCTTTTCGGGACGCATCTGCGGGAAAAACAGCACGTCCTGAATCGAAGCCTGATCGGTCATGAACATCGTCAGGCGGTCGATGCCGATGCCCATGCCCGAGCACGACGGCATGCCGTATTCCAGTGCGCGCACGAAGTCCATGTCGATGAACATCGCTTCGTCGTCGCCCTTTTCGCTCAGCTGGAGTTGCTCTTGGAAGCGCTCCAGCTGGTCGATCGGGTCGTTCAGCTCGGAGTAGGCGTTGCAAAGCTCCTTGCCGTTGACGAACAGCTCGAAACGCTCCGTCAGTTCGGGGTTCGAGCGGTGACGCTTGCACAGGGGCGACATTTCGATCGGGTAGTCCGTGACGAAGGTCGGCTGGACAAGCTCCTCCTCGCAGTACTGGCCGAAGATGGCGTCGATCAGCTTGCCCTTGCCCATCGTCGCGTCGGTCTCGACGTTCAGACGCTTGCAGGCTTCGCGCAGCTGCTCCTCGCTCTGGCCGGTGATGTCGTAGCCGGTCTTTTCGCGGATGGCGTCGGTCATCGACA
>ENA-UOJB01001538-UOJB01001538.1-human-gut-metagenome-genome-assembly--contig:-C48-NODE-1538-length-18509-cov-8.684513_pt1 | contig 18509 bp, 16 predicted proteins | sample MGYA00242338_ERZ723885 | MGnify/ENA metagenome assembly ERZ723885
TTTTTCAACCGTTTTCTTGGCTCCCATCCGATATGCCCGCGCTCTTCAGAACGCTTTGCTATGATAACAAAAACTGATCGAAATGTCAACCAAAACTTATATTAAAACCTGCACAAAATCGCCCCTGCCGTTTTTGGTCGTTTTAGCCATAAGTACCACGACATACCGTGTTCTCCCCTGCTTATGCCCGAAACGTCAAAAACGGACGCCCTTGCGGGCGTCCGTGGAAAGCATCTGGTCTTTTAAGCCTGGTCCTCGATCAGGCCGTAGCCGCCGTCGGTTCTCTTATAGACAACCGCAAACGCGCCGTCGTTGTCTTCGTCGCGGAAGGCGAAGAACGTATGCTCCAGCAGATTCATCTGCAGGATCGCCTCTTCGCGGGTCATCGGCTTCATGTTGAATTTCTTCATTCTCACGAGCTCGAAGGTGCCCTCTTCCGGCTCATCCGGAGCAAACGAGGTCTCGTCCGGGGTACGGACGAACGCGTCCTGCCGCAGGCGCCGGGCCAGGCGGGTCTTGTTCTTGCGGATCTGGCGTTCGATGGTCGCCACCGCTGCGTCGATCGACGCGAACATATCGGACGTGCTTTCACTGGCGCGGAAGTAGGTGCCCGCTGCGTGAACCGTAATTTCGACGTTGTTGCGGTTCTTCTCAACGCTGAAGGTGACAAGAGCGTCGGCGTCGGTGCCGAAGAAACGTTCAAGCTTCATGACTTTCTTTTCCGCATACTTGTGAACGTTCTCAGGCAGGGTTACCTTCTTTTCGGTGTACTGGAATCTCATAGTTACCGCTCCTTTCGTAATGCCTTACTTCCAAGGGATCTCTCCCTGTGCTGTTAGTATAGCACAGTTTCCGTCAAAATGCAATATTTACCCGTGGTCTGACCCCGTGAACATTGTGTGAACGGACGAAGGCGGACGCATCGCCGCGTCCGCCCGCTTATTTTGTTCTGTTTTTACTCCGTTTTCCCCGAAAACGCGTCGATCAGCTCCTGCATGCTGCAGCCGAAAAAGCGCGCGAGCGCCATCAGATTTCTGGTGCTCACCGCCCGGGCGCGGCCGGTCATGATCTTGCGCAGGATCCCCGCGTCGATCCCGGTCCTGCGGGAGAGCTCCGCCGCCGTCAGCTCTTTTCTCGCCATCCACGCGCTGAGGACCGGCGCAGCCGACTCAAATGTCCGCATGCTTCTCCCCCGATCCGCCCAGCAGCAGGGTCATCATCTGCTGATAGATGCTGTCCGCCTGCTTTTCATACGCACGCGTCAGCCCCCGGGCCTGCGAGAGCGTCGGGGCCGACAGCTCCAGCCGCATCAGGATCCCCGCGTCGTCACGCAGGCAGAGCTCGGCGATGAAGTCGCCGGATTCCTCCTTCCGCACGTTCGTCTCGATCAGGCCCTTGCGCTGCATCTGGTTGTTGAACCGCTGCACCGCCGTCAATGCCCGCTGCATGACCGGGTAGGCGATGGCGTCGCAGGTGATCTCCTCATGCTCGCGGCCCTTGTCGGTGATGCGGTAGGTCTCGTCGGGCAGCTGCTCGAGATGGCCGCTCTGCACCATCTGCGGGACGGCGACGCTGACGTCGAAGTAGCTGAGCTTATCGTCCTGATAGCAGAGCTCATAGATCTTCTGCAGCGAGACCGGGTAGGAGAGCTTCGCCATCACAAATAAAATGAGGACCTTAACGTCCAGCATATCCTGAATAAAACCGTGCTGTTCCATGCTGACACCTCACTGGAAAACATTTCTGCGTTGTTTTCAGTATAGCAAAAAAGTCTTGAAAACTCAAGCCCTTCCTACGCTTTTCCAACCGTGAGGAAGGATTTACCGCTTGTTTTCCTGCGAAAGTGGGCGTAAAAAGAAGAAGAAGGAGGTATTACCATGAAAAGAAAAATCCCCGCACTACTCCTTGCGCTGCTCCTTGTTTTTTCCGCAGCGCTCGCCGCAAGCGCCGCCGGACGCGCCTGTCTGCGCTCGTCCCCTGCGTCCGCCTGCACCCGCCTGCCCGCCTGCTGGCGGCAGCTCGTGTGCGACCGCCTCGGGCTCTCCTGCGGCGGCTCGCAGACGCCGTCCGGGCCCTCTGCGCCGGAGACGCCCTCCGAGCCGGAGCAGCCAGACGCGCCGTCCGAACCGGACCAGCCCTCCGGCAGTACATCCGTCCTGGACTATGAGCAGCAGGTCGTGACGCTCGTCAACGCCGAGCGCGCCAAATACGGCCTCGCCGCCCTCACGCTCGATGAGACGCTCTGCGGCTACGCCCGCGTCAAATCGCAGGACATGCACGACCAGGGCTACTTCTCCCACACCAGCCCGACCTATGGCTCCCCGTTCGATATGATGCGCGCCTTCGGCGTCAGCTACCGCACAGCGGGGGAAAACATCGCCATGGGCTACGCGACCCCCGCCGCCGTTGTGGAGGCCTGGATGAATTCCGAGGGCCACCGCGCGAACATCCTGTCCGCGAACTACACGACGCTCGGCGTCGGCTACGTCGCGGACGGCGGGTACTGGACCCAGTGGTTCATCGGCTGACCAAGCAAAAACAGAAAGAAAAAGCCGTGTCATATTCTTCTCTGCCCCTGCCGTCTGGCAGGGGCCTTTTTTCTGCGTCCGGCATAGAATGGAGCGAAAGAAGGGATCGTTTTGACCAAAACCGCTGTTTTGCTGGGCGGCGACCGGCGGCAGAGCTGCCTTGCCCAGCAGCTGCAGGCGTGCGGCTTCGCCGTGCGCACCTGCGGCGTGCCTGGCTGCCCGGATACCGCCCCCACGCTCCCCGCCAGCGTCCGGGGTGCGGAGCTGCTCATCCTGCCGATGCCCGCCCTGCGCGCGCCGGACCGCATCCGCGCCGCCCCGGACGATCTGCCGCTCGCGCCCACGCTGGACGCCGCCGCGCCCGGTGCGCTCGTCTGCGGCGGACTGCTGGACGCGGCTGTGCCCGCCCTGCAGACCCACAGCCTGCGTTGGTTCGATTACGCCCGCGACGAGACCCTTGCCCTTGAAAACGCCGAGCTGACCGCTGAGGCGGCTCTGCCGCCGCTTCTGGCCCGCCTGCCCTGCCCGCTGCGCGGCAGCCGCATCCTGATCCTCGGCTTCGGCCGCATCGGCAAGCGCCTTGCCTGGAAGCTGCACACCCTCGGCGCAGCCGTCACCGTCGCCGCGCGGCGGCCGGAAGCACTCGCCCTCGCCCGCATCCTCGGCCTGCAGGCGGAGCCGCTCGGCCCGCAGCTGCAGGGGCTGGCCGTCTATGACGCCGTCGTCAATACCGTCCCCGCGCCCGTCATCTGTGACGTGCAGCTGTCCGCCATCCGCCCCGACGCCGCCCTGCTGGAGCTTGCCAGCCTCCCCGGCGGCTTCTGCCCCGCCGCGGCCGAACGCGCCGGGTATCTCGCCGCCCGGGGTCTGCCGGGCGTCTACGCGCCGGAGGCCGCCGCGGCCGTCATCTGCCGCGCGATCTTCCGCGAACTTGATCTGGAGGAATGCCCATGAACCGCAAGACCATCGGGCTCGCCATGTGCGGCTCGTTCTGTACCTTCGCCCGCGTGCTGGACGCCTTTTCCGCGCTCGACCGCGAACAGTATGACCTCGTCCCCATCCAGTCGCAGGCCGCCTACTCTACCGACACCCGCTTCGGCGCGGCCGCGGACTTCCGCGCCCGGCTTGAAGTGCTCTGCGGCCGCCCCATCATCCATACCATTGAAGAGGCGGAGCCCATCGGCCCCAAAAAGCTCCTCGACGTGCTCGTCATCGCCCCCTGCACCGGCAATACGCTCGCCAAGCTCGCCGCCGGCATCGCCGACGGCCCGGTCACCCTCGCCGCCAAGGCCCACCTGCGCAACGAGCGCCCGATCGTCCTCGCCGTCTCGACCAACGACGGTCTGGCCGGCAACGCCGCGAGCCTCGGCGCGCTTTTAAACCGCCGCGGCTACTATTTCGTCCCCTTCGGCCAGGACAGCGCCATCAAAAAGCCCCGTTCCCTCGTCGCCGACTTCCCCCAGCTCCCCGCCGCCCTCGCCGCCGCCCTGCAAGGCCAGCAGCTCCAGCCGATGCTCTGCGGGGCGAGGACGTAACCTCGCCGCAGCGGACTACAGCTTCCCCTGCGGGAAGGCATGGAGATGCGCACCTCAAAGGCTCCCCTCTCAGGGGAGCTGGCAGCCGCAGGCTGACTGAGAGGTTGCCGCAAATTCGATATGACCTCTCCGTCCCGGCTTCGCCGGGCCACCTCCCCTGAAAGGGGAGGCTTTGATGCAAAGATACCCCGCCCGCTGCCGGGGCAGCGGGCGGGGCATTTGCTGTGATTCGCTCTGTCTTACTGTTCCATCGTCAGGAAGCGGTGGAGCATGACGGAGACCTGGGCGCGGGTGGCGTTGTTCTTGGCGGACAGGGTGGTCCGGCCGTTGGTGCTGACGCCGGTGATGATGCCGTTGCCGACCGCCCACTGCATCGCCGTGACCGCGTAGGAGCTGACTGCGCTCTGGTCGGTGAAGCCGTTCAGCGCGGAGGAGCTGGCCGCCGGGGAACCGGCGTAGCGGTACAGGATGGCCGCGATCTGCTCACGGGTGATCTTGCCGTCCGGGTCGAAGGTCGTGGCGGTCGCGCCGTTGACGATGCCCTTGCTGGACGCCCAGAGGACCGGCTCATAGTAGTACTGGTTCTGCTTGTTGTCGGTGAACTTGTTGGTGATACCGGCAACGGAGGGTTCGCCCGCCGCACGGTACAGGATCGTGACGAGCATGGCGCGGGTCATGTTCTGGCCGGGGCCGAAGACGTTGGGGTTCTTCGTGCTGATGCCGTTGACAAGGCCGTTGCCGTACATGAAGTCGACGGAGTTGGCCGCCCACTTGAACGAGCCGGAGACATCGGTGAACTTGCTCGACGCCGTCTGCTGCACGACCTTGAAGGTCAGCGTGCCCTTGTCGCTGCCGTTGATGGTGTAGTTGACCTCGACGGTCTTGCTGTCGGCCAGCGGGAGGACATAGAGGTTGTCGATGGAGTTCGAGCCGGAGAAGGAGAATCTCGTCGAGCCGAGGTCCTTGGCTGCGAGCGCGGTGCAGCTGTTGATCTTGCTGTACTGCGTGTAGAGCTTGCCGCCGGTGACACGGGTGATGGTGATGTACGCGCTGGAGGCATTGGACTCGGGCGCGAGCTCATCCGCGATCGCCATGGACTTGAAGGTCGCGCCGGTGGAGTACACCGAGTGCGTATCGTTGACGTAGATGACCAGATTGCCGTTGGCCTCGCCGTTCGAGCCGTAAGCGGTGAACGGGATGACGACGGAATACTTCGCCGTGCTGGAGCCAGCGATGAACGTGACGTTCTTCAGGAGCGTCGTGCCCGTGGACACGTAGTAGCTCTCGCTGCCGACCTTGCCGGAGCTCGTGGAGCTGCCCTTATACAGAGCGCCGCGCGAATCGCTCGCCGTGCCGAACTTGACGTAGCTCAGGCCGGAACCATAGACAGACTGGAAGTCGCTGACCTGCATGGTCTGGGACTCGTTCGCGGAGATATGGTAGGCAACGGTGCCGGCGTTCGTCATGATGACGAGCTTGCCGGTCGCGATCTGGCCGCTGGTGCCGTAGGCCGCGTAGTCGATGGTGTAGCTGCCCGCGCTGCGCGACGGCTTGAACGCCATGCGGCTGACGTCGCTGGCCGAATACTTGTTGCCCGCCGAGATGGAGCTGGACAGGGAGCTGGAGGAATAGATCGTGCCGGTCGTCGGCAGCGTGAAGGAGAAGGTGCTGGGCGTGGTGCTCGTGGCCTTCTTGACCGCGTCGGAGAGCTTGCCGCCGTCGAGCATGACGTACGTCGCATCCTCTTCGAGCATCAGCTGCACATCCTGCGCCGCGGGGACAGTGACGGTGATGTCCTTGGTGCCGGTGTATTCCTTGCCGTCAATGGTGGTCTTGGCGGTCAGCTTGGCCGTGCCGCCGGAGACAGCCGTCACCTTGACGCTCTTGCCGGTGGAATCGACCTTGACGATCGCGGTGTCGCTGGAGGTCCAGCTGATGGTCGGGTTCTTGCCCGTGACGTCGACATAGCGCTTCGTCAGCGGGTTATACTGCTGCGGGGTCGCCGAAGCGGTGACCACATCGCCCGGCTTGATCGTGCCGGAGTTGTTGAGGTTGATCTGAACAAAATACTCGCCGCCGACAGAAACACTGGAAATGTTGCTGATGACGTAAGCGTTATCGCTCGTAATGATCTTGCAGTAGAAGGAATAGGAACCCGGAGCGGTGATGACCTCGGACAGATCCAGCTCAGAAATGCCGTAGGTCTTGCCGCTCATGCTCGTGTCGGTCTTGACTGCATTGGACTGGCCGTTGTACCAGATGAACTTACTGAAAGTCTTACCGCCGGTATAAGCACTGACAGCCAGCTTCATAGATGTGCCATCCAGCTTGTAAGTCAGGCTGGATTCCGGCTGGTCCTCAATGGTGATATCCGAAATATCGACCGCCTCGGTTGTTACCGTCCGCTTTCCATCGATCGGATAATAGAATGTTTTGTCCGAGGTATATTTTCCATCCAGTTCAACATCGAACTTGTACTTTGTACCGCTCTTCACCGGCGTAACATCCTTGACCGGCAGGTACATGGTGTTGTCCGACTGGACGAGTTTGACCTCAATGTCGCGCTCCTTCAGGTTCTTGATGGTGTCGATGACGCTGCTGATGGGGCCTGCAACGGCCGGAGCCTTTGCGTCCTTGTAGCAGACACCCTGCCAGATATCAAACGTATAGGTAGCGTCCTTGCTGCCGTCGACAGAGGCATTGAGCGTGACCTTCGTGCCCGCCTTGCGCATGTAGACGGTCACATTTGCGCCGGTAGCCGTAATCTTGCTGCTGTTGCTGGCAAAGGAAATGTAGTTCTTGCTGGCCGCCGGGATAGACCACTGTACGCGGCTCGCATCGGATGCAGTGTCGGAATCGACCGTAGCCGTCAGTTGAATGCTGGTCAACATTTCCGAAGGAACCGTAATATGGCTGCTGCCATTCTTCGTCGTATCCATCACGCCGAAGAACATGTTACCCTTGCTAAGTTCACGCTTTGTCGTTGCGTTTGCAACGTCGATTGTCAGGCCGTCGGCTTTGGTGGGCACGATCGTGACATTGCTGGTCACAGAAAGGGTATTCGTCATGCCCTTGACCGTGACTTTGACCGTCGCAGTGCCGGTTCTCGACTGCGGATAGAGCGTACCGTCGCTGCCGACGATCAGCGTATTCTCATCGCTGCTTGTATAAACAAACGTCTTATTCGAAACGTTCTGGCCGTAACGCTTCAATGTCGGCGTGAGCTTCGTCAGCGTCGCGTTATAGACGATGGTCATATTCTGCTGCGCATCCGGCAGTGTCAGGTCATAGCCTGCCTGACCGCCGACCGTGACTGTAAAGGTCTTTGTGATCGGATTGCCGCTGGCATCCGTGACATAATCATAATATGTTTTTTGGCTAGCAGCCCCTTCAACAGTGAAATTCGCATTCTCGTTTCCAGAAGGGTTCGGTGTCTTTTTCAGCAAATAAGCCGTGATGACGCTCGGGCCATTGCCGCCAGCTGCTGCAACGCTCACCGTGGATTCACCGTTGCCGCTGTTGTTTACATAGTAGCTGCCGATTGTCGTTTCTGCGCCGCCAACCGTTGCAATGCTCTTATACTGGCTCGCAAAGCCAACGATCACGTCACCTGCTCTGCCCTTAGGGCCGGTGACCGTCGCCTTGAGCGTCAGGCTCGCGCCCGGCTCCAGCGCTACACTCGTGCTGCTGCCATAACCGTAGTCATAGCTGCCGCTGGTCGTCGTGCTCAGCGTGAGCGTCCAGTTCGTGACCGTGACTTCCCACGTCATGATTGCTTCGTTATAACTCGAAGAGTTCACGTCGCTTGCTTTCTCATAAGCGGAAATCGTTGCGCTGTAGCCATAGTAGCTGCTGCTGCTTGCTACCGCCGTGATCGTCGCAGTACCATCACTGCCTCCTGCAACACGAACAGCGCTATCATTGGACGAACGCCAATATGTAGCCGTCTTTCCGCCCACATCTTTACACTCTAATGGTTTAGTCTCGCCCGGAGCGAGATACAACGCGCCGCCCACCGCGGGTGCAGCCAGCACGGCCGGGACCATAGACAGAACCATGGCCAGCACCAGTGCAAAGCTGAGGATCTTTCCAAATGTACGCTTCATAAGTGCACCTCTTTCAAATTCGTAGTTTTCCATCACTACAGATTTCCATGTAATCAGTTTACCATAAAAATTAAAAAATGCAACCAATTTTTATGCTTTCCGCTGATTTTCCAACCCTTTCAGCCTCTTCCTCCCCATCTTGCGTGGTAGACGTAATATCCCCCACAACATATTGTGGGCCCGCTCCGCCGCACCCAAAGGCTCCCCTGAGAGGTTGTCACAAATTTGGTACGACCTCTCCGTCTCGGCGTTCCGCCGAGCCACCTCCCCTGAAAGGGGAGGCTTTGGATTTCCGCACTCCCAAGGCTCCCCTTGTCAAGGGGAGCTGGCGCGCAGCGCCTGAGGGGTGAACCCCGCCGCAGCGGATGGCTTCCCCTATGAGGGGAAGCTGTCGCCGCAGGCGACTGATGAGGTGAACAGCGTCTCGTCAACGAAACTGCCCCCACCTCATCCGTCACGGCTCCCGCCGTGCCACCTTCCCCTCATAGGGGAAGGCTTTTCTCTCCCCACCTCCCCACACGCAAAAATCCCCCGCAGGTTGCACCCCAAAATAAAAAAATCGCCCTCCCATCCGGGAGGGCGTACTTGACATCTTCCAGAGATTTGCTATAATAGAACTACCAAGGGCCCCTCGACAAGCGGTTTGGCCTCTGGTGCTGTGGAAGTTCTTAAAACGAGTTAAGAAACCGTCACTTGCCGGAGTGGCGGTTTCTGCCGTTTATGCGGATCGTGACCGTGAGTCCAAAGATATGGAACGTCAGTGTGATCGGCATAAGTACATCCCCCCTTTCGGAGAGGCGTAGGCCAAACCGCCCGTCGCTGTGTTGGGGCCCTGGGGTTTCTTCCGAAACCAGCTTTATTTTACCAATTTCGTCCGTATCTGTCAATTCAAAATCTCCAGCGCACAAAAAATCGCCCTCCCATCCGGGAGGGCGTACTTGACATCTTCCAGAGATTTGCTATAATAGAACTACCAAGGGCCCCTCGACAAGCGGTTTGGCCTCTGGTGCTGTGGAAGTTCTTAAAACGAGTTAAGAAACCGTCACTTGCCGGAGTGGCGGTTTCTGCCGTTTATGCGGATCGTGACCGTGAGTCCAAAGATATGGAACGTCAGTGTGATCGGCATAAGTACATCCCCCCTTTCGGAGAGGCGTAGGCCAAACCGCCCGTCGCTGTGTTGGGGCCCTGGGGTTTCTTCCGAAACCAGCTTTATTTTACCAATTTCGTCCGTATCTGTCAATTCAAAAATCCCCGGCACACAAAAAATCGCCCTCCCAGATGGGAGGGCGATCCTTTTTAATCTTCCAGCGCTTCATACAGTGGCCGCAGCTCTTCGAGCTTGGTGAGGCTGCAGGAGGCGTTCCAGGCCATGAAGCCGCCGGTGAAGCCCTGCTCGCGCAGGCCGCGGATCTCGTCGCCGATCTCCTGCACGCCGTATTCGTTGTACGGCGGCTGGATGGCGTTGTAGGCTTGGATCCAGGTGCGGTCGATGGCGGGCGACGGGGTCTCGGACTGGCGCTTGGCCGCCGATTCGGTCCAGTCGAGCAGCGTCTCATACGGGTGCTCCCACGGGCGGTAGGTCCCGTTGCGCGCGAAATGGTCCGGATACGGCATGCCGGAGATGACGTCGACCACGTTGCTGACCGCGGGCCAGTACTGGCCGTAGGCCGTCACATAGTTGCTGCTGGCCTCGCCGAAGACGTCCGCGCCGACATACACGCCGTACTCATGTAAAATATCCGTCGCGTACATCAAAAACCGCTGGATGGCCTGCGCCTTGGTCTCGCCGTATTCGTTGCGGAAGTCGATGGTGCCCGCTTCCTCGTATTTGTCCGTCCGGTCCGGGAAGCGGACGTAGTCGAACTGGATCTCGTTGAAGCCCATGGTCTCGACCGCGTCGATCGCCAGCGCAACCTTGTACTCCCACACGTAGCGGCAGAACGCGCTCGGCCAGTAGCTCGCATTTGCGACCATCAGCGGCTCGCCGTACTGGTCCGCGATGGCGTATTCCGGATGATCCTGGCAGAAGAACGAATCGTTGAACACCGTCAGCCGCCCGATGGCGTAGAAGCCTGCGTCCTTGATCTTCTGGATGACCTGCCGGTATTCCTCGACCGTGTTGTTCGCGTACTGGTACGCCGTGGGGGAATATTCCTCGTACACGGGCGAGTTATAGCCGATGGACGTGCCGTCCATGATGTTGACGACGAAGGCGTTGATCTTCGTGGTCTTCGCGTATTCGATGTACTTGTCGATGTCCGCCAGCACCGCCGGGTCGCAGGTCAGATAGATGGCGTAGCAGGGGTTCGGCATCTTGTTGTCGGCAAAGTCGGCCTTTTCCCGCGGGAAATAGTCCAGACTCTCCGCGTCGCCGCCGCCGAGCCGGTCGCCGCGCCCGGCGTGGATGGCATAGACGCCGAAGCGGTCATAGACCTCGTTGGCTTCCTCCTCCGTCGTGGCGACGTACTGGCCGCTGATATACCCCGTCTCGCCCTGATACGAGACCTCATAGAGGTCGACGACGCCGTTCGTCGTGCCCTCATAGCCCAGCACCTGCAGCTGCGTCCCCTTCTCGACCATCGCGCCGAGCTTGATGGAGTCCTTCGCCGGCCGCAGATTCTGCGGCGTGCGCACGTAGACGACCTTCTCCGCGATGACCGCATTCGGATCCTGCGTCAGATTTTCCTCCGACACATACCCGCAGTCGAGCGTCGTGAAGTAGGTCAGGTAATACCGCACCCCGTCCCGCTCGACCGATTTGTCCGTGGAATACGTGATCTGCATCCCGCGCGCGACCGTGCCGGTCTGGCTCAGATCCTCGTCGTAATACGGCACCTGCGTCGTGATGGCGCAGATAAAGCCCGATTCATACCGCGGCGCGGCGTCCTGCGCCGTCTGCGGCTCGTCCGCCTGTTTGGGCGAAGCCCCGGCGATCACACAGACAAACAGGACGAGGGCGATCACGATCAGCACCGTGATCATCACACCCCAGCTGTGCTCGCGCACAAACTGCCCGAGCAGTTTCAGCCGCTGCGCCCGCTGCTTTCTGCGCGCCGCAGCCGGCATTCGCTTTTTCCTGCGTAATTTCATACTCTCTCCCGGATATCCGCACAGTGTACGGATACTGTTATAAAGATGGTCTTATTATACTACATTTTGCACAGGATTTCTACCTTTTTTGGAAGATCGTCCCTGTTTCGGCCGGAATTTTCCCGCTTTTTTCACGCTTTTTCCCTATTTTTCGAAAAAAATCTTCCTTTTTTCCGCCCTGTGTGGTACGATGGTGGCAATTTTCACCGGAACTTTCAGGAAGGAGCGCTTCGCATGCTCGCTGTTCTCGTCAATACGCTGGCCGTCCTGCTCGGCAGCACCGTCGGTCTTCTGGCCCGGAAAGGCATCCCGGAAAAGGTCTCCGGCGCGATCATGACCGCCATCTCCCTCTGCACGCTCTATGCCGGCGTCAGCGGTATGCTCAAGGGCGAAAATACGCTGGTGCTGATCGTCTCCATGGTCCTCGGCACCGCCGCGGGCACGCTTCTGGATCTCGACGGCGCGCTCGCCCGCCTGGGCAAGGCCATCGAGTCGCGCTTCCGCCGCACGGACGGAAAGACCAGCGTGGCCGAGGGCTTTGTGACCGCGTCCTTGCTGTTCTGCATCGGCGCGATGACCTTCGTCGGCTGCATCAACGCGGGCCTCCGGCAGGACTATGAGCTGCTGTTCACCAAGTCGCTGCTGGACTGCATCTCCTCCTGCATGCTGTCCGTCACGCTCGGCATCGGCGTTCTGTGCTCGGCCGGGTTCGTCCTGGTCTTCCAGGGGGCGATCGTCCTGCTCGCGCAGGTCCTGGCCCCGGTCCTGTCCGACGCGGCCATCGCGGAGCTGACCTGCTGCGGCTCGGTCATGATCGTGGCCATCAGCCTCAACATGCTCGGCCTCACGAAGATCAAGACCGCTGATCTCCTGCCCGCCCTGCTCTTCGTCCCCCTCTTCACCTGGCTCTTCTCCTACCTCCCGCTCTGACGGCAGAAACCCCATAAACCAACGCCCCGCCGGATGGAAGCCATCCGGCGGGGCGTTTTATTCATCTCGATTTTCTTTGCGGATGCGCATTTTTCAAAAAACCATGCTATACGATTGTCGGTTTAAGCGTTTGGACGGACAAAAAGTTTACCGGCGTGAAAAACTATATTGCGCTTGTCGGAAAAAAGTCACCGAAGCTGGAGGAAATGCTCGGCTGCTACGGCGAGCAGATCGTACTGAAAGCGCAGGAGCTTGGTCTGAACACCTGCTGGGTCGCCATGACGCACGGTAAAAGCAAGGCTGAGATTGGCAGGGGCGAAAAGGAGCTCTGCCTGATCTCTCTTGGCTACGGCTGCACAAATGGCGTAACGCATAAAGTCAAGTCTTTGTCGGAGGTCTGCAATTACCGCGAAGGGATGCCGGAGTGGTTCCTGAACGGCATGGGGGCTGCGCTGCTCGCGCCTACCGCAATGAATCAGCAGAAGTTTTATTTTGAACTGCTGCCCAGCGGCAGCGTAAAGCTGACAAACGGCAAAGGATTCTACACGAAGTTAGACCTCGGTATTGTAAAGTACCATTTTGAAGCTGTATCAAAAGCGGCCATTCTCTGAAAGATAACAAACGCCCGGCTTTCTCCATGAAAGCCGGGCGTTCACTTTTCTCTGAGATCACCGCTGCCGCGTCTTCCGGTCTGTGATCTTCTCCCGCGATCCCGCGCGCCGGGTTTTCGGCGGGCGGGAGCTCACTGCTCATTTATCTGGCCAACTTATAGGAAGCTTTTATGCTATTGCTGAAACGGAACAACATTTCCAACAATGCGGCCGACGAAATACAGCATGCTGATATGGATCAGGAAGCAAATGTGTCATCCTTTTCTCCGTCCTGCGCGCCCTTACCGCAGATACTGGATCGTGCCGAGGATGGCAAGGTGGAGGGGGTAGTAGAGGTAGAAGAGCCATTTCATGACGCGGTTGATGCGCGGGTCCTTGCCGCGCAGGCCGTTATAGCGCGCGAGCACCGGCAGCGACAGCGCTACCGCCATCTGCAGAAGCCCATAGACCACGTCCAGCGCGAAGCAGTACACCGCCGCATACAGCGCCACGTAAAACAGCAGCCACCGCCCCTGCGCCTTCAGATCCCCGCGGTTCGTGCCGAACGCGAGCACGCAGAGGCTCGCGATGCAGCTCCAGTCGCTCGGGAAGCTCACCAGGCAGATCAATACGACCAGCAGCGTCTTTTTGAGCTGGCTGTAGCCCGGGTGGTTCGCCACGCGCAGCATCACAAGGCCCCACGCCAGCGACCACATCACGCTCGTCTGGTTCAGGATCCCGCCGTAATAAAACGGGATAAACGACCGCGCGTCCACAAAGTCCTGCGACGCGAAGATGTACGCAAAGTGCGAGATCACCGCGAACACGAACAGCCGCAGCGTGTACCGGTTCAGATCCCGCGTGTGATAATAGCCCTCGGCGATAAAAAAGCACATGATGGGGCAGGTCATCCGCCCGATCAGATGCATGAGCAGCGCCAGCGGCGCCTTCGAATACCCCGGGAACACCAGCCAGGCGATATGGTCGATCGTCATGGCGAGGATCGCCAGCAGCTTGATCTGGTTCGCGTCCATGGTCTTTTTCATAGCTCTCTCCGTTCTCAAACACCCGGACCTTTCGGCCCGGGTGCTGCTTTTCTTTTTTATTGTTCTTTCATGAGCTTGCGGCGGGCGAGGTTGATCGTGCCCTCCTGCATGGAGCCGATCCACTGCAGGCTCTTGCCGCAGCCGTTGGCGACGCAGGAATCGGCGTCGTCGGCGATGGAGCAGGCGATCTGCGTGCGCTCGGCAATGAGCTTGTCGAAGCCGTACAGCAGACTTCCGCCGCCCGTCAGCACGATGCCATTCTGCGCGATATCCGCCACGAGCTCCGGCGACGAATGCTCCAGCACGTCCAGCACCTCGTCGACGATCTGCCGCGCCGGGCGCTTGAAGGCCTCGAGCATCTCCATCGACGAGACCGCCACCTCGTTCGGCAGGCCCGTCTTGGCGTCGCGGCCCTTGACGAGCATCGAGACCTCCTGCGGCCGCTCATACACGCAGCCGATGGTGATCTTGACCTCCTCCGCCGTGTTGAGGCCGATGAGCATCCCGTAGCGCTTGCGCATATACGCCGCCACCGCCTCGTCGAACGTGTCTCCCGCGACCTTGATGGAAGACGAGGTCGCAATGCCGTTCAGGCTCAAAACCGCGATATCCGTCGTGCCGCCGCCGATGTCGACGACCATATGCCCCTCCGGCCCGCTGATCGCCATTTTCGCGCCGAGCGCGGCGGCGAACGGCTCTTCGATCAGGTAGACGCGGCGGGCGCCGGCCTCCATCGCGGCCTGGATGACCGCGCGCTCCTCCACCTCTGTGATGCCGGACGGAACCGAGACGACCACGCGGGGCTTGACGAGCGTGAAGCGATTGATCTTCTTGAGGAACTGCTCGAGCATCTTCTCCGTCATCTCATAGTCGGAGATCACGCCGTCGCGCAGCGGGCGCACGGCGACGATATTGCCGGGCGTCCGCCCGAGCATATTCCGCGCGGCGGAGCCGACCTGCAGCACCTTGCCGGTATTCTTGTCCACTGCCACGACCGACGGCTCACGCAGGACGATGCCCCTGCCCTCTTCGTAGCAGAGCACGTTCGCCGTGCCAAGGTCGATGCCGATATCACGAATCAGTTTCATAGTCTTGTATCCTTCAGTCTTGTTTTCTCGGTGCGGCAAAGGCCGCATATACAACGTCCGACGCGCCCGCCGTGCGCAGCACGCGGCTGCACTCTGCGAGCGTCGCGCCGGTCGTCACGATATCGTCGATCAGCAGGACGCGCCTGCCGTCAAGTCTGGCGGCCCGTTCCGGCTCGTAGGCGCCGGAGACGTTTGCCCGCCGCCCGGCCGGATCAGCCATGGTCGACTGGGCGGGCGGATTGCGCGTCTTGCGCAGCAGGCGGACCGGCTCCAGGCCGAGCCGCTTTGCGATCTCGCGGCACAAAAGCTCCGACTGGTCATACCCGCGCGAGCGCCGCCGCCGGCGGCTGACCGGCGCCCAGGTGAGCGTGTCGAAGCGGCCCGCGAGCTTATCTTCGATCGTATGCGCCATCCACGCGCCGTAGACGGCCGCATAGTGCGCCGCGCCGCCGAATTTGAAGCGCAGAAACGACTCGCGCAGCGCGCCCTCATAGTAAAAGCTGACCGCGCCCGCCTCCGTGAACCGCACCTGCGGCGCGGCGCCGTCATACTCCGGAAGCGAGTCGAGGCAGCGCGGGCACACAGGCCCGGACCCCTCCAGCAGCTTTCCGCAGATCACGCACTTCGGCGGGTACAGCAGATCCAGCAGCCACGCAAGCAGCTTCATGCGTTACGCCTTTCCCTCCAGCCGGAGCTTCAGCCCGCTGTAGCGCCGCTGGCGGCGGTCATTGCGGGTCATGGCGGCGACGACGTCCTCATTGCCGACGATGATCAGAAGCTCCCGCGCCCGCGTGATCGCCGTGTACAGAACGCTTCTGGTCAGCAGCATCTGCGGCCCGCCGCACAGGCAGAGCACGACCGCGCGGTATTCGCTGCCCTGGCTCTTGTGGACGGTCATGGCGTAGGCCGGTTCAAGCTCCGAGAGCATGTCGAAGCTGTATTCCGCCGTTTTTTCATCGAACTGGACGGTCATGGTCTCCTGCTGGAAATCGATCTGCGTGATGCAGCCGATATCGCCGTTGAAGATCCCGGTCCCCGCGCCGAGACCATCCGCCCGTTTCCACATTATATCATAGTTATTCCGGATTTGCATTACCCGATCGCCGATCCGGAAGGAAAAATCTCCGTGTTTTTTCTCTTTTTTCCCGTCCGCGGGCGGGTTGAGCACGGCCTGCAGCGCCAGATTCAGGGCCTTCGTGCCTGTCTCGTGCTTCCGGCTGGGGCTGAGCACCTGAATGTCCGCGGGCGCGATGCCCATGTTTTTGGGCAGCCGCGTCTGGCAGAGCTCCTGGATGGTCCGCACCGCAGCGGCCGGATCGCGGCGGCGCAGAAAGAAAAAGTCCCGGTCCGTCGCCGTCAGCCGCGGCAGCTCGCCCTGGTTGACCGCGTGGGCGTTCATGACGATGAGGCTTTTCTGCGCCTGGCGGAAGATCTGTGTCAGCCGCACGGTCTGCACCATGCCGCTGCGGATGAGATCCGAAAACACGTTCCCCGGCCCGACCGGCGGCAGCTGGTCCGGATCGCCGACGAGAAGCAGTCGGCAGCCGGGCTTCAGCGCCTTCAGGAGAGACGCCATCAGCGGCAGGTCGACCATCGAAGTTTCGTCCACGATCATCGCGTCGCAGCTGAGCGGCGCATCCTCATCGTGGTAAAAGGCCATCGCGCCCGTCTGCTCGTCAAACTGCGCCTCGAGAAGCCGGTGGATGGTCGAGGCCTCACGTCCCGTGACCTCCGAGAGCCGCTTGGCGGCCCGGCCGGTCGGTGCGGCGAGCTGCGTTTTGAGCTTCAGCTCGTCGAACAGCTGCAGAATGCCCGCCATGACCGTCGTCTTGCCCGTGCCGGGCCCGCCGGTCACGATCAGCAGCTGCTGCGCAGCCGCCGCACGGATGGCGGCAAGCTGCTCGGGCGCATAGTCGATCTCCTGCCGGTCCTCGATCGTCTCCAGCAGCGCGTCCAGCCGCTTCGGCTCCGGCAGCTCCGCCTCCGCCATGCTGAGGATGCGGCGGCAGACATACGTCTCCGCCTCATACAGCTCCGGCAGATAGCAGGCCGTGAGTCCGGCCAGCTCACTGCACTGCATCCGCTCCTGCTCCTGCAGGCGCGTGAAGCCTGCGTCGATGGTCTCGCCGTCCAGCTCCAGCAGCGCGCAGGTGGCCGCGCGCAGCTTGTCCTGCGGGATAAAGGTATGCCCCGCGCCGAGGTTATACGAGAGCTCAAACAGGATCCCGGCCTCCACGCGCCGCTCATCGTCGGCGCTGACGCCGAGTGCGATGGCAAACGCATCGACCTGCGAAAAATCCGCGCTGTAATAGGGGTCCGTCAGCAGATACGGGTCATCCTGCAACGCCTCCTGCGCCAGCTCCCCGTAAGCGCGGTAGAGCCGCACGGCGAGCTGCGCCGGCAGGTGGTACATGGTCAGAAACTCGATGAGCCGCCGGATGCCGGACTGGCGCTGGAAGCTCTCAGCCATCTCCTGCGCCTTTTTCTCTGTGATCCCGGGGATCTCGGTCAGGCGCATGGGGTCCTGCTCGAGCACGGTCAGGCTCTGGTCGCCGAAGCGGCCGACGATCTTCTCCGCCGTCCGCGGGCCGATGCCCTTGACGGCGCGGGAGGACAAAAAAGCCAGGATCTCGCTCGTCGTCTCCGGCATGAGGCGTTCGAGAAACTCCGCCTCAAACTGCTGGCCGAAACTCTGGTGGCGCGTCCACTTGCCGACGATCGCCAGCCGCTCGCCCACGACGCTCATGGGGATGGTCCCGACGACGGTGACCGTCTCTCCCTGCTCCGTGCGGACCTTCAGCACGCAGTAGCCGTTTTCGGGGTTCTGATAGATGACCGCGAGCACGGTCCCCTGTATCATCTGCGATTCCTGTTCCATTCCATACTCCCCTGAAAAGACTCCGATCTTTTATCCGGAGCCTCCGTAACATTCGCTGCAGGACACATACTCCACGCACGCGTAGGCCTGCGCCAGCTGCCGGGCCAGAGCCTCGGTCTCGGGCGTTTCTTCTCCGCCCGCGAGCACGAGCCGGCCGGCGGCGAGGCCGCTTTCCCGCGCCCAGACGAACGCGCGGACCTGCCGCTCGAGCTGCGGCTCGCATGCCTGCAGGCGGTAGACCGTGACGGCCTCGCGCCGCTGCGGCAGCACGCACCAGCCAAACAGCGCCCACCCGGCGGCAAACAAGCCTGCCGCGGCCAGCACCGTGCAGACGATCACCCAGAACATCCTGCATCCCCCCGCGGGTATCCTATGCCGCGAGGCTGAGATATGTGCCTATTCTACTATATCTCCCCGGCATTTTCCAGAGCGTCGGCAAAAAAAGCGCCCGGCTCACGCCGGGCGCTTTGCGCATTATGGGGTTTTGGCGAAATTACTCGTCGATCTCGATGACAACGCCGGAACCAACGGTACGGCCGCCTTCACGGATAGCGAAGCGGAGGCCCTTCTCGATAGCGATCGGGGTGATCAGCTCGACCTTCATGTCGATGTTATCGCCAGGCATGCACATCTCAACGCCTTCGGGCAGGGAGATGATGCCGGTAACGTCAGTGGTTCTGAAGTAGAACTGCGGACGATAGTTGTTGAAGAACGGGGT
>ENA-UOJB01001570-UOJB01001570.1-human-gut-metagenome-genome-assembly--contig:-C48-NODE-1570-length-18154-cov-5.274159_pt1 | contig 18154 bp, 14 predicted proteins | sample MGYA00242338_ERZ723885 | MGnify/ENA metagenome assembly ERZ723885
GTGTCTGACTACGAATCAGAAGGTCGGGGGTTCGAGTCCCTTCCGGCGCACCAAGTTAAAAGCTACATTCAAAGAAATTTGGATGTAGCTTTAACTTTTTGTTTTATATAGTAAGCGCCTCATGTTATAGTAGACATGGGGCGCTTTTTATGTCTATACAGATTTATACAATATATCCTGCTATTATTAAAAAGGAAACACCTCTTGAATTGCAGAAGCTACGCATCGCGGCATACTGCCGCGTGAGCAAAGCTACGCCTGAACTTTTGCACAGCCTTGAAATTCAAGCACTCCATTTCAATACAATTATCACTGAAAACCCAAATTGGACGCTTTATAAAATTTACAGCGATATTGCGTCAGGCACACGAAAGTCTGGCCGCAGCGGGTACTGCGAAATGTTACGCGATGCGAAGCGACATCGTTTTGATTATATATTCGTCAAGTCATTGAGCCGCTTCGGGCGGGATACGCTTGAAGCTCTATCAACCATAAGGAGGCTGAAAGCTATGAATATTGGACTTATCTCTGAAGTTGAACGAATCAACACCTTAAAGATAGATGATGCCACGCTCTCTATTTTATTTGCCGTTGCACAGGAAGAAAGCGCCACAAAGAGCGAGAATATCAAATTTGGTATTCATCAACGTATGCGCGAAGGAAAAGCACTTTTGAATCACACACGCTTTTTAGGTTATACCAAGGATGCCGAAGGGCAACTTGTAATTGTGCCCGAAGAAGCCGAGATCGTCCGTAAGATATTTTCGCTGTATTTAGAAGGCAACGGTGTCCGCAAAATTAAGCGGTACTTGGAGGAACACGGTATAAGAACGGTTACAGGAAAATCCGAATGGAGTACATCAACGATTGACCGTATGCTAAGCAATGAGAAATATATGGGCACTCTGTTACTGCAAAAGACCTACACACCGGATTTTTTGACTGGGAAACAGGTGAAGAATCGTGGAGAACTGATTATGTACATGGTAGAAAATGCACATGAGGCGATTGTTGAGAAGAAAGTATTTGAGGCGGTACAAGCAAAAAAGAAAAAGCTATAATTCATAGTTTGTTCTCAACTTCTATTCCCTGATGTGCTATACTATTATTGAGCCAAGATTCTTCCCCTCCTTGGCTCACCAGATCCGCTAGGCTCCGATAGGATAAAAGCAAATGAGAAGGTTGTTGCAAAAGGAGGGGATGCACTGATGTCTAAAATTATCGTACGAATTCAACTTTTTCTCGATAAGGTGTTCGGTCATAAATATACCGGTTTTACTATAAAGGCTCCATTCATCAACTTCTCATTTGCGCCTACGAAACTTATACAGATTGCCCTAACAGACACTGACTTTTTCATAGGGTGGTTTATCACATAGAGATAAGGCAACTTGCGTAAGTGAGTTGCCTTATTTGTTTTATATGCTATAATATGGTTATCATCTTTTTTTGCTTCTGAGGGAGAGGAGAAGCCATGACAGAACAAGAGCTTCGAAAAATGATTGCCGCTGGCGAAAACACCCGACAAGAGTTTAAGTCATGGGTCAAATGCGGCAATTACAAGCAGCGAAAAGAACTTGCGGTGAAAAGCACGGTTGCCCTAGCCAATGCAGTGGGCGGCGTTTTTCTGTTTGGTGTCGAAGATGACGGAACCATTACTGGATGTTCAGAAAGCGATCCGCAGGCTTTGATGGAAGCTATCTACGATATGACTCGTCCCAGCCTATTTACCGAAATTGAAGCGGTAGAAACATCTGACGGGGTTGTTTTGGTTGTGTCTGTTGATAAGGTAGGCTCCCCTGTGGCAACCACCAGCGGTATTTACTATAAGCGACTAGGAAAAGTAACTAAACCATTTTACCCTGCAAACGACGTATACTCACCCGCTGATAATCTGGATTTTTCATCCAAAATCGTAGAGGGTGCTTCCGAAGGTGACATAGATTTGCTGGAAGTATATCGCTTAAAGGAAAAATTGCGGATTCGCGATTCAGCTTCCGCGTTGCCCGCCCTGGCAGATACAACTTTTCTGGATAACTTGAAGCTCATTCGCCTTGAAAAAGACGAAGTGCGTGTAACTGTGGCTGGTTTACTGTTTGTGGGTAAGACCACATCTATTTCACGGTTGTTGCCGCAGGCGGAGGTAATTTATCTCCATTACAGCGACGAAGCACAGACAGAGTACGACAACCGAATGGATATGCAAGAGCCACTTATTTCAATTTTAGATAAGCTGACGGAACGTATCCGAACCTATAACCACTTGACCAATGTGCAGGTTGGGCTGTATCGTCTTGAGGTTTATGATTTTTCGGAAGCCGTTTTTCAAGAAGCGTTGTTGAACGCCTTGGCGCATCGGTCATACGAAGAGACCGCCCCAATTTATGTCAAGCATTATCCGACAAAAATCGTGATAGAAAACCCTGGCGGTTTTCCAGAAGACATCAACGAGAGCAATATTATCACACATCAGTCTATTCCACGCAACAAACTGATTGCTATGACGCTCCAACATCTGAAATATGTGCAGCGTTCAGGACAGGGCGTAGATATTATGTACCAGAGTATGCTGACAGAAGGCAAGCCTTACCCGGAGTATACCAGTACGCCAAATTCTGTAAGGCTGACCTTGCGAAGCACAATGGAGAATCAAAACTTTGTGCACTTCATCGCGGAAATGCAGGATAAGCGTTCAAAAATGTTTACCCTGTCGGAACTGATGATTCTGCACTATCTACGTGAACATCAAAAAATCACCTTAAAGCAAGCAGCAAAAACCATCCAAGAATCCGATAATAACGCCCATAAAGTATTGAATAGCCTGCGAGACGAGGGACTCTTGGAATTGAATGGAAAGACCTATATGCTGACACTCAAGGTCTACGAAACGGTAAAAACCGACGTAGCTTATGTTCAGGATAAAACAGTCAATCAAATTCAGGCTAAGGGGCGAATCGTGGAGTATTTGCAACTTAAGCCATGGATCACGAACCAGAAAGCGCAGGAGTTGTGTGGCTTTAATAAAAACCAAACCTATTACATTCTGCGGCAGATGTGCAAAGATGGCATATTACAGCCTGTTGGCAAATGCCGCGGAACAAAGTACAAAATCAACAAATGATAATTTACGCTGACTTTTTGAATTTACGCTGACTTTTACGCTGACTTTTTGAATTTACGCTGACTTTTACGCTGAAAAAATGCTGCCTTTTTATCTGTGATGTATTTTCATCATTTATAGTCTTCCCATTGTAACGGGTATCTTTTTTGTAACATAGAAACAAGGTCACTTGCATTTGCAAGTGACCTTTTTTGTTTATTATAGTCAGGTTTCCCCTGCAAAGCAAGTGCCCCGGCAGCCGCAAACTGCCGGGGCCTTCCTTATTACATACTATCTGCGTTTGTTCCAGGCCGTGCCAAAGCCCACTACGCCCGCGCAGAGCAGCGCGGCCAGTGCCTCCAGCGGGAAAGCATCCCCGGTCCGGGGCAGGGCTCCCACCGGGCGGGCCGTGTTTTTTATGGGGCGCGGCATCGGCGCGGCGCTCGGCGCAGGTGTGGCCGTGGCTGCCGGGGCGGGCGGGTCATAGCGATTGGTGAACACCACCCCCGCCGCTTTAGCAGTTCTGCCGCTGCGCACCGCCCACAGTTCGGTATCAAGGCTACCGTCGGCGGCGGTCATCACCCGCACCGTCACAGTGTAGGTGCGGCCGTCGTAGGTCGTATCGGCGGCGCAGCCTTTTACCTGGGCCAGCTTATAGCGGTAATCCCCCGGCGCGTCAAAGGTCAGACCGGTAAAATACACCGTGCCGCCGCCCTTGACCTGCACGCTGGTCTGGGCCGGTGTCGGGGCGTTATCCAGCGGGGTGATTTCCACCGTGTACACCGTGTCGCAGGCTGCGCCGTCGGTGCGCACCGTCACCGGGATCTCGGCCCCCGCCTGTGCCGCAAAGACCGGCAGCGGGCAGAGCAGCGCCAGCGCCAGCGCCGCCGCGGGCAGCCAGCGCCGCAGGGTCGTTTTGCCAAAACTCATTGTGTTTCATCTCCTTCATCCAAAGTTGCCGGGCGCAGCCGTCCCAGCAGCACCACACGGCCGTTCGTCTCGGCCCCGGCGCAGGTAGACAGGGCGATCAGCCTGTCCTGCGAGCCCACATCCAGCGCCCGCTGCTGCACAGCCCGGGCCTGCACCGCGTCAAGCAAGGCGGCAGTGTCGGCGGTGTAGCGCTCCACAGCGTAAATCTCCGCGTCGTAGGCGTCTGCCTCCAGGCAGACAAACAGCTCGATCTCATACGCTGCATCGGGCAGTATCAGACTGCCGGAAGGGTGCGCCGCAAAGTAGTCTGCCTGCACAAACTTTGATATATCGCCGAACATTGCGCCATTCTCCATATGGTGGGCGTAGACAATGGAATACCCATCGCTGAAATCCGCCTTGCTGCGGCTGTCCAGAAACACCGCCCCCGACAGCGAAAATTCGCCGTAGACGTCGCGGTTGATGTAGTCCATATTCGTCGCGCCCTGCACAAGCGGGTAGTCGATGTGGGTGCCGTCGATGGTCAGCCAGCCGCAGACGTCGGGGTTCAGCGCCTGCAATTCGGCCAGTGTCGGGGCAGCAGTGTTCTTGTCGGCGGGCTTATATTGCAGCAGGTCCGCGCTGGCAAATGCGCCCCGGCTGACGGCAGCGTCCTGCCAGAGGGCGAACCCGCCGAAAGCCAGCAGCACCGCCATCAGCACGGCTGCCAGGGCGCTGACCACCGCACTGCCCAGCCGGGCCAGGTGTGCCGCTGCGGAAAGCATCAATCACAGCGGCGCTTGCGGAACACCACCGCACCGCTGCCCACCGCCAGGGCCAGCATAGCGCCGTAGGGCGCAGCATCCAACAGCAGGCCGGTGGGCGTGACCGCGTCACGGATGTTCGTGACCGTGATGGCCGCGTCTGCCGTGCCGATGGTCTGTTGGCCCAGGCTGGTTCCTTTCCCGGTGCCGCCGGGGAACACCCAGGTGGTCGAGGTATATTTCGCCGCGTCGGTGCCGCTCTCATCGATGGTATAGGTCGCGCCCTCGGGCAGGCCGGTCACTTCCAACTGCTCGTTGCCCTTGAGGGTCACCTTGATCTCCTTCTTGCCGTTCTCCAGGGTATACACCGTGCCGGGGCCGCTCAGCTCGTCGTCTGCCGGGCCGGTGCGCAGCGTCACCGACGCCATATGGTTTTCGGTGTCAGGATCTGTGATGTGCAGCGTAAAGTCAAAGCTGTCGCCATAGCTGGCAAAGTCACCCGCCAGCCGCTTGGTCACGGTCAGGCTGTGGGTCGTGTACTCGTTGGTGACAAGCTCGGCTTTTGTGCCGGTCTCTTTCTCGGCCAGGATGGCATACTCCAGCTTGAAGTGCTGTCCATCCGGCTCGGCCTCGCTCTCATTGGCGACGCTGACCTTCAGCAGGTAGAGCGGCGCGGTGGACAGGCCGCTGATGCCGTGGGCCTGCTCGGTCAGACGGTAGTAGTAGATGCCGGGCTTTGTGAACTTGTCCATATTGAAATCAACGGTCACATTGCTCTCGGTGTTGGCTTTTCCTTGGGCATCGGCGGTAAATTCCGCCGTGGCCGTGGTACTGGCAAGCTGATCCGCCGTGCCGAGCATTTCGTCCGCGGTGTGGGCCTGGGGCAGGTCGCCATCCTGGCCTGCGGCCACGTTGAAAGTGATCGTGCCCTTGATGCCGCCCGCGCCGGGGGCTTTGTCCAGGTTGATGGCCTTTTTAAGGATGATGCTGCCGCCGCTGACCGTGATGCGGCTGGCAGGTCTTTCGGCATCGGCTGCATAGGCCGCCGTGGACAGCGCCCCGGCCAGCACAGCAGCGGTGAGAGCGGCAGAAAGTTTGATGGTGTTCATGGTAAGTACCTCGTTTTTATGTGATGGATGGCTCGGAAGGAAAGGCGGACGGCAACGGCAAGGCCGCCCCTTTATATCCCATTCCGCCGCAATACAGCGATCACGCGGCCCTGTATCTCCCCTGCCTGCACCGGGCCGAACCAGCGGCTGTCGCGGGCGCCTGCGCGGGCGTCGCATAATATAAAATATTCGCCGTCGGCCAGGGTCAGCGGGTAGGTCACGTTGCTGTCATATTTCGGCGTTTCTTCGTAGATATCAGGCTCTGCCACCGTGCTGCCGTTGATGACAAGCGCCGCTGCGTCGGTCACTTCCACCGTGTCGCCGCCCCGGGCCGCGACCCGGCCTGTGCGGCGCTGGCCATCCTTGGTAAAGACAACGACCTCCCCTGCCGTGCAGCTGCGGGGCAGCCGGTAAAACAGCAGCAGGTCACCGGGCTTCAAATGCGGATGCATCGCGGCATCGGGCTGGATGTACAGCCCGAACACGACGCCGAACAGCATGACCAGCAGCGCGGCCAGCGCCCCGGCCCGCACAAGAAACTCCCGGATATCCGCCCAGGCTGCCCGGCGCCGGGTCTGCGGCTCCATAGGTCACGCCCCCTTGCGGCGGCGCAGGCAGACCAAGCCCAGCAGGGCGCAGAGCAGCATCCAGACTGCCGGGGCCGTGTCCGGGCCAAATCCCGTGGGCGGTGCGCCGTCCTTGTTGTTGACGCAGGTAAGCGTGGCGCTCTGTGCGCCCAGGGTTCCCCCGCCGCTGGCGCCGACCTCGACGCTGCCGTCAAGGTCGAAGCTCGTCTCGTAACCGGTGTTGTCGGTCTCGGTCACGGTGAAGGCATCCCCCGGGCGCAGGTGGCCGATGGTGATGCTGCCCCGGTGGCGCAGCGTGAAGCCGCTCCCGGTCAGGGCCGCGCCTTCCCCTTTCGTCACATAGGCGCTGGCGGCGGTGATGGCCTGGCCGGCGACCGTGGCCGTGAAGGGAAACTCACGGCGGGCGTCGCCCAGACCGCCTGTCACCTGCTTGGTGATGGTCAGCGTCAGGAACGGCGCATAGCTGTTCGTGATGGTCACCTCTGCCGTCTGGCCGGACATGACCTGCACTTCGGCTGCGGCATCGTCGGCGGTGGTCGTGCAGTAGTAGTTTGCCAGGTCGGGGTGGGCCGTCTCGGTCACGGTATAGCGGTTGACCGGGATGTCTTTCAGCGTCACGCCGGTGAGGCCCTTCAGCGCAATGGTCAGCGCGCCGCCCGCCGTTAGTTCCCGCGTTTCGGTCGTACCATCATCAAATTGCAGTGTATAGCTGCCGATGGGCAGGCTGCTGACCGTGAAGGTGTTCGTCACTGCGTCGGCTTCCGCTTGCTGCGCCTCGTCGGCCACAGCCTTGGTCAGGTGCAGGCTGCCGGTGGGGCGGGCGTAGATGTTGCGGAACTCTGCGGTCGTGTCGGCGCTTGTGGTCAGCGTAATGTCCGCCAGGCTTGTGCCTGTCTGCTCATTGTCACCGTTCACCGCCGCCTGGGTGCCCAGGTAGAGCAGGCCCGCCGGGGCATCGTGGCCAGTCTCTTCCACGGTGTAGGTGTAGTTTACGCTGCCGTCGTCGCTGGTCAGCGGCAGGTCGGTCAGGGTATAGCGGCTGCGGGTGGGGTCAGCACTGTCCACGGTCATATCCGCACCGTGGATCGTCGCGACCGTACCGTTCTGGTTCGCCACGGTGAACGTCAGGTTTGCCCGCGCGGCGGTCAGCTCCTCGACAGTCAGGCCGCCCGTTATGGTTTTGCGGATGGTCAGATTTGCGCGGCCCGCCACCGCCGGGGCAGGGTCGGTGCTGAACCAGACGTTGTCCAGCAGATTGCCCTCGGTGCGCTTGTCGTCCTGGGTTTGCACCGCCAGGAAAAAGAAGCGGCTCACATACTGCCCGCCAGGGACCTGGTATGTGCCCTTGTGTGTTGCCCAGTTGGCGATGCCATCGGTCATTTCGCCGCCGACCATAAAAGTGCTGATGGGTACCTTCTGGCCGTTGTACTCGACCAGATCGTTCAGGGCATTGCGCACACTGTCTTTAGCCTCGTTCTGGGCGGCGGCAGTCAGCGTTTTGGTGATTGCTTCGGCCACCGTGACCGGCGCGATCAGCAGCACCATCGTGTCCGCGCCGTTGCGGCCCTTGTGGGCCAGCGACCAGTTCAGCGTGGAGCCGGGCACGGTCAGCACATCCTGATAGAGCGCACCGTAGGCTTCGCAGTTCAGCTCGGCGAACTGATTGCCGTCCTGGGCGCTGCGGGTGTTGTAGCTGACCCTGGGGTCGTTGTTTTCTAAGTCGTCATTATAGTTGTGGTTGGTTCCATCTACAATTTCTATGTAGTTGGCCCACTGGGTTTTATCGGCGCGTGTTTCTTCCTCGTCCGTCCAGTGGTAGTAAAGGCCTGTCGTGTGCCATACAAGCCCCTGTGTGGTGTCCGCCAACTGGGCAAAATGGCTTTTTATGGTCTGTTCTTTGTCCTCCGGTGCATAGGAAAGCACGCCGGTCCGGGTATGCTCCACCGCCATGCTGTGCAGGCTCGGGCTTTCAAAGCTGCCGTTTTGCAGCTGCAAATGGTAGGGCACACGGGCTTCGGCCGCCTTAGTACCGTTGAAGCCGGTGACTTCCACTTTGTAATACAGCCGCTCGGTAGGGCCGACATTGGCGATGCAGGAATCAATGGCGGCGTTCAGCTTGTGCTCGCTGCCCTCGGTGATGTTCCACTCGCTGCCGGTACAGATGCGCGGCGTGACCTGCTCCCAGTTCTGGCCATCGTGGCTGCGATACCAGGTGTAGGTCACGTCCTGCCGTTCCGCGCTGCCGTTGACGACAGCGGTAAAGCAGCCGTCTGTGCTGATGGTGTCCTCTACTTCCAGCGTGTCCACTACAAGGGGCACGGCCGTCGGCTCTGGTATAGGCGCTGCCAGCACGGCGGCATATTCCGTCTCCTCCGCAGTCTGCTGTGAAACCGGGCTGGCCGTGGGCAGCGGTGTCGGGCTGGCCGTGGGCGCGGGGGGCCCGGTAGGCTGCGGCGTGGGGGCCGCCGGCGGCGCCGGGCCGGCCGGGGCCTGGGTTGGCGCGGCGGTGGGGTCCGGGGTGGGCGGTTCCGTCGGTTCGGGGGCAGGTTCCGCCGTCGGCTCGGGTGTTGTCTCGGCTGTCGGCTCCGGGGCAGGGGCCTCGGTGGGCACGGGTTCCGGGGTCGGCTCGGCAGCAGAGTCCGGCGGGGGTTCGGTGGTTTCCGGAGCCGGTTCCGCCGTGGGGTCGGGCACTTCGGTCTCGACCACGACTTCTTCCGCCGCAGGCGGGTCAGGGTCAGCCGGGGCAGCCACGGCGGGCAGCTCGGTCAGGGCGGGCAGATCGTCCGCCGCGAACACTGTGCTGGCCGTGCTTGCCGCCATACAGCAGGCCAGAAACACAGCCAACAGACGTTTTCTCATATGCTGTTCCTCCTCACACAGTCTCCCATGGGGGTTGTCCCCCACAGGGATCGCTTTGGAGTATACAGCCCCCGCCCCGCAAAATGCGTCGAGGTGCGTGGATGTGCAAAAGGTTATATTTTCCAGCAAAAAGAAAAAGCACCTGCCAAAACTGGCAGGTGCTCTGGTAAATTATGCAGTTTTTATGCCTGGTCGTACTTGCTGGGCACGGCGCGCAGGGAGATCGTGCGGTCAAAGGTGCTGTATGCGGTCAGGTAGGCGGTAAAGCAGCCGTCCATCCGGCCCATGCTGCCCTCCTTGCCGGCGGTGTAGTTATGCTCGGCAAAGCAGGGGCCGACCGAAATACCGTTCACGCCCTTGGATGCGACCAGCGTGCCGTCCTTGACGACGACACCGCCGCCGTCATTGCCCTCGAGCATGAAATGCTCGTTCTCGACGCGGCAGCCCGCGTTGAAGGCCAGCTCCACCCGCAGCGGGGCGCGGTCGATACCGGAGTTGACGATGTGGATGTCCAGGCCGTTTTCGACCTCGTTCACCTGCACGTCAAACACCATGTCGGGGCCGTAGAGCTTTTCGCGGTGGGCGTTGTCCATCTGCCACCAATCGCTGGTGGCGGGCTTTTCGGCAAAGGGCAGGTAATACCAGCCGGTCATGGTCTGGTGCAGGGCATAGCCGCCGTCCTTGGGGGCCAGCGCTGCGGGGACAAAGTTGCGGTGCTCGCAGAAGCTCGCGCCGATGCGCACGGTCAGCGTGAAGTCGCCGTGCTGGAAGAACAAAAAGCTCGGGCTGTTGTTCAAAATCGTGTAGGACCAGCTTCCGCGGCGGCAGCGCACAATGCCCGACCCTTCGTAATATTTGTGGTAGTTTGTCGGGGTCGCGCTGCCCTCGTGCTCCAGCGCGGCCAGCTCGGGCAGCAGCATCAGGTTGATGAGGCAGTCAAAGCTGCGCAGGGCATGGCGCTCCACCATCTGCATAATGGCGTTGGCGGCGTCCAGCAGTTCGGGCTTGCGGCAGGTATAGCCCATGTAGAGGTATTCAAGATAATACTCCCGCGGGTAGATCTTTTTGCCCATGTCCCAGCGGGTGGAGTTGTTGGTAAAAATGCTGTCGTCGGGGTCGATGTAGGTCAGCATCATTTCCAGGTTGCGCAGCACCGGCGCATAGTAGCTCTCGTCGCCGGTGGCCACGGCCAGCATGATCATGGCATCGTTGTTGATGCGGTTGTAATTGCCGGCCGAACGCTCGGCGTACTCGCCGTCCTCGTTGCAGTCGTTGCCTTCTTTCAGGATGGCCTCGGCGGCGGTGCGGCATTCGGGCTTATCAAACAGCTTGGCGCAGAGCATCAGCACCGACGCGATGGCCCAGCGGTGGTTCGGGGTGTGGAAACCGCAGTGGCACAGGGCATCGGCTGCATCGCGGATGATGGCCTCATACTTAGGCTTCAGCTCTGCGGCAGCGGCCTTGGCTTCGGGCGCGGCGGGCAGTGCGCCGTCCACGACCTTGCACAGGTAGACATAGGCGGGCAGCAGCCGCTTGGTGCAGAAAGCCGTATCCGGGCCGGAGAAGAAGTTGCAGTTGATGAGGTCAAAGTAGCCGCCGGGCCGCTGGGAGCGGCGCACAAAAGCCAGCGCCAGTGCCAGGCGGCGGCCCAACTCGGCGTCCAGATAATAGCGGCTCTCGGGGTTCAGGTAGCAGGCCGTCATTGTCGTGGCGCGGTAGATGGCCGTTTTCGGCTCGGCCAGGCTGTCCGCCTTGGGGAAACCGCCGCAGAAGGGGCTGTTCTCGTCCAAAATCTGGATATCGAGATAGCGCTGCACGCGGCTTTCGCTGTCGTGCAGGATACGTTCATAGTGTTTGCGCATAGGTCCGCTCTCCTTATTTGCCTTTGCCCAGCAGGGCCGCGCCGATGATGCCCGCGTCGCCGAACAGCTCGGCCGACATGATGCGGGGCTGCTTGGGGCAGCTGCGGCCATAGCCGTGTGCGGCATTGAACGCCCGGATCGGCTCGACCAGTACGTCGCTGCGGCGGCTGATGCCGCCGCCCAGGCAGAGCACCTCGGGCTGGAAGATGTTGATGATGCTCGTCACGCCGACGCAGAGGTAGTGTACATAGGTGTTGACCACCTGCACGGCGGTCTCGTCGCCCGCGTCGTAGGCAGCCAGGATGACCTTGCCGTTGACGTTGGCTTCCTCGTTTTCCGCCAGCGCCCAAAGCTTGCTCTCCTTATGGGCGGCCATGGCCTCCCGCGCCTGGCAGATGAGCGCCGTGACGCTGCCGTACTGCTCAAAGCAGCCGCGCATACCGCAGTTGCACTCTTTCCCGTGCATATCAATCACAAAGTGGCCCAGTTCGGCCGCTGCGCCGTTGCAGCCGGTCAGCAGCTTGCCGTTCAGCACTACGCCGCCGCCGACACCGGTGCCCAGCGTGACCATGACCATGCTGCTGCTCCCTTTGCCTGCACCCGCGCAGTACTCGCCCCAGGCGGCAACGTTGGCGTCGTTATCCACATAGACGGGCAGGCCGGTGCGCTCGTGGATCATCTGGCCCAGTGGGACGTTGTCAAATTCCAGATTGTTGGCATACAGCACGGTGCCGGTGTCCACATCGACGCTGCCGGGCGCACCGATGCCCACCCAGGCGGCATCACTCAGGGCCAGGCCCAGGGCAGCCGCCATGCGGCGGCAGAGCAGCGCGATACGGTCGGCGATGTCCGACGCCGGGCAGGGCAGCCCGGTCTTGATGCTGTCGGTCAGCAGCAGTTTCCCGTCCAGGTCGGCAATGCCGCCTGCGATGTTGGTGCCGCCCAGATCGATTCCGATACAATAACGCATAATCTACCTCGCTTCTTTCACTTTATTTCAATTTCTGCGTCGGCTTGCAGAATTTCGTAAACAGCATAAACACGATGAAAAATGCCAGTGCGGACAGCGGCAGGACCCGGATGCTGACGGCATAGCCCGTCATATCCACCAGCTTGCCGAAGCCGACGTTGAACAGGATATCCGCCAGCGACGCGATGCTTAAAATCGTGCCCGCCGCGCCGGAGACCTGCTGCGCCGGGAAATAGAGCCGGATGCTCATGACCAGCGTGGGGTACAAAATGGAGAAGGACAAGCCGCTGATGGCCCAGACGGGCATCGTCACCGCGCCGCCCAGCGAGCCGATCAGGTACAGCACACAGGACACGCCGCCGAAAGCCGCCAGGCTTTTGAGGGCCCCCAGCTTATCCACCAGCGGGGACAGGCAGAGCCGCCCGATCATCATGCCGCCAAAGAACACCGAAAGATACTTGGCCGCCGAGGCCTGGGGCAGGCCCAGACCGTCTACGCCGTAGGCGACCATCCAGTTCATGACGCCGTGCTCGGCGATAAAGTAGAACCCGAACACCAGCACATAGGGCACGATGATACGCCAGTCATAGCCGCCCTTTTGTGCCGGGGCATCCGCCGGGGCGGCGGCTTCCTCCGGCACATTGCAGAAGAGCAGCAGCACAAAGGCCACCGCGCCCAGGATCAGCAGCACCAGATTTGTGTGCTGCCAGAAGGCAAAGCCGTCGGCGTGGCTGCCCAAAATATACTGGCTGCCGCTGGTGCCGATTTCCTGGGTGAAGAACAGGAAGTTGACGAAGAACCCCGGCGCTGTGGCAAACAGCAGCGGCGTGATGAGGTTCATCGTGGTATTCAATAAGGTGGAAGAACCCAGCGCCAGCGCCATGCCGATGAGCAGCACCGTGTAATTGCTGGTAAAGGCAAACAGCGCCAGGGCGGCCATCCAAATCAGAATCAGCACCTGCAGCACGCGCTTTTTGGAAAAGCGGGTGCTCAGGTTGCCGCCCACCAGCAAAAACACCAGGTTGCCGATGTAGCTTGCCGTGACGATCAGCCCCAGCTGGGTCGTCGTCAGGGAGAAATGCTCTTGGAAGATCGTGGAAAAAATTCCGCGCAGGCTGTCATTGCTGCCAAGCCCCACCATGAGCACCACAAAGGCAAAGAAGGTAAGGCGGCTGCTCCATTTTTTTGCCATCAGACCTGGGCCTCAGCTTCCATCAGGAACAAAATTGCCATGGCCTGGCCGTAGGGCATCGGGTGCAGGGGGATCTGCTTGTAGAAGTCCTTGCTCTCGCGGCCCATCGGGGTGCCGTAGGACACCTGCTGCACAACGCCCTTTTCATCGATGCAGTCCAACACAGGCTGCAAGGCGCGCATGGCATTGGCGCGGTAGCTTTCGGGCACGATGCCCTGCTCGACGGCTTTCAGGATGCCGAAGCCGAAGCCGCTGGTGGCGCTGGCCTCCAGGTAGGAGGTCGGGTCGTCGATCAGGGTGTGCCACATGCCGCCCTCGTCCTGGTACTTGGCCAGGCTCTCGATCTGGCGCAGCAGCGCGTTCTCAAGGATGCGGCGGTCGGGGTTGCCTACGGGGACGATTTCCAGCAGCAGGGGGATGGCAGCCGTCACCCAGCTGTTGCCGCGGCCCCAGAAAGCCTCGGCAAAGTTATGGCAGCCATCAAAGCAGAAACCATGATACCACAGACCGGTCTTTTTGTCAGCCAGATATTTGGTGTGGACAAGGTACTGGTAGACAGCCTCGTCAATGTAGTCCTGGCGGCCCAGGATGCGGCCGATATTGGCCAGCGGCAGCACAGTCATGAACAGCGTATCGTCCCACAGCTCGCCATCGTTGACGCGATCGGATGTGACATGCTGGAAGCCGCCCTCGCCCGCGCGGGGCAGGCCGTGCATGGCCCACTCGGCCCACTCTTTGCAGATATCGCCGTACTTTTCATTCTTGGTGTACTCATACAGGTAGCTCAGGGCAAAAATGGGGGCCATCGTGTTGATGTTCTTGCTGGGCAGGCCCTCGGCAATGCGGGCGTCGTAGTACTCTGTCAGCACATCCAGGCAGCGCTGGTCGTGCTTTTTCTCAAACAGCTTCCACAGGCCGTACAGGCCCACGCCCTGGGTCCACTCCCACAGCATATAGCGGGCCAGGTTGCCCTGATCCATGTTGGATTTTGCCATGTTCTCCAGGAAAGTCTCGTCCTTTTCATACAGGACAGATTTGAAGCTCTCAATGCAAAGCTCCAGTTTGTTTTCAATATCAGCTTTCTGCATGGTGGTTTTCTCCTTTTTATTATAATAGGTAGACATAACGTTCGAACTTGCCTAAAGTATAGCATAGGGGCAAAGGCAAAAACCACTCTGATTTTGTCTTTGTCGCTGAAATATATTGCACTTTTTGCGAGCGCGAGTATAATAGAGACAGGAACATTTTTGACGGAGGCTGCCTATGTATCTGGACGACGCATTGCTGTACAATCAGGGGTACATGATTTCGATCAACGACCTGGATTCGCCGCTGTTTTACCTGTTCGACTACGATTCGCGGTCGTTCAAGATCAACATGAGTTTCCAGCATTTCCACCAGTTTCACGAGATACACATTCTGTTAAGCGGCCGTGCATCACATATCATCGAGGGCGACTATTACACCCTGCAGCCCTATGATATCGTATTGCTGCGCCCTTCCATGATGCACAAGACCGAGTATCCGGCGGGCGGCGACTGCCGGCGGCTTATCATCAACTTCCGCGTGCCGGATGATTCCCCCGCGCTGCACGAAATGCTGCAAAGCTGTTTACAGCCCTTCGGGGCCGAGGTGCCCATCTACCGCTTTACCGGTGAGACGCGGGCTCAGGCATTCTCGCACCTGAACGCGATCTTCACGCTGGGCAAGCAGCCGATGACCCCGCTGACGCAGCAGTTCATCCACTGCCATTTCCTGCAATTTCTGGCCACCGTGGCCCAGCACGCGGGCGAGAGCAGCTACGAGCCGCAGGAACTCAGCGATTCCATCACCCAGAAGGTCTACGCCGTGACCAGCTACATCCACCGGCACTACGCCAGCGAGCTTTCGCTGGAATATCTGGCGGAGAAATTCTTCATCAGTCCGTACTATTTGTCGCACCAGTTCCGCCGGGTGACAGGGTTCTCACTCATCAACTACATCCAGATCACCCGGGTGCGCAACGCCCAGCAGCTGTTGCTGTACACCGACATGAAAATTGCCGATATCACGACGAGCTGCGGCTTTACGAGTTTTTCCCAGTTCAACCGGGTGTTCAACAAGTTCTGCCATACCTCGCCGTCCCAGTTCCGCGTCAACGGCGTTGTCACCCCCATCACCGCCATTCCCTTCGAGAAGGACCCCTCCCCGGGGAGCACGAAGGTGTAACATTTTCTGGTGCCGCCCCTTTTCGGGGCAGGCACCTCTTTTATTTTTCCTGCATCGTCAGTTTGCCGTAATTGTCAAAACCACTGTACTGCATCGGGGCGTCGTTTACATACAGCGTCTCGCCCCACTGGCAGCGCAGTTCACCGTAGACGGGATCCACAAAGCGGTAGCGGCGGCCCTCGGCATCGGCATCCAGCGCAGCCCCGCGCATGGCGGCCTTGAAATCCTCAAACGCCGCAAACTCGTCGGCCTGCGCGGCACGCACCAGCCAGATGCAGCGGCGGCCCTCGGCGATGCACTCGCGGTCCTTGTTGGAGCCGAAGTCCTGCATCCGCATCCCATTGCTGCAATACACCGCCGCATAGGCACTGCCCAGCTGCACAAAGGCCCACTTGCCTTCGACCTCGCAGCGGTCAAACTCCATCGACGGCAGGTACAGGTGGGTGAAATCGACCGGGTGTTCGGGGGCGATATCATAGATCAGCCCCGCGAACGCCTTGTACTGGTTGACCTTGGGCAGGGTGCCATTGCCCGCCCAGTAGGACGGCCGCGCTGCGCCGAAGAGCACCCGCTCGCCGGGGTGGGTGACCCACAGCTGCGCCACGGCGTTGAAGGTCAGCTGGAAGGGGTTCTCCTGATGGCCCGGCTCGCCGGGGTGGAAGTCGTTGGCGCTGGTCATCATGTAGTCGGCGGTCTTGTAGGTGTACAGATCCACATAGCCGTCATTGCCCTGGGTCGTCTGGCAGATCATTTCCTTGCCCCGGGGGATGCTGAACCACTGGGCAAACTCCTTCGGCGGCTCGTAATCAGACAGGCAGTAGGAAGTGATACCCTTGCCCGCGTGGCCCGGCACGCCGTACCCATAGCCGATCCAGCTCAGGCCGGAGGGGCAGTTGGACCAGTTGCCGAACTGCTCCTTGATGTAGGTGCGGCCCGACGACGAGGCGAAGATGCCCTGCTGGCTGTGGACGGCCAGCAGGTAGTAGGCAAAATCCATGCCCTCGCGGCCCAGCTCCCGCATGGCGGGGTCCTGGGCAAAGGCATACAGGCTGCCGAAGCCCAGCGTGTCAATGGGCAGGTAGGGGCTGGAATTCCACTCGGTAAAGCCCTCTTTGCGGAAGGTGACGAACCAGTCGTAGAGCATATTCTTGGCCTTGGCCTGCATCTGGCGGCCGGTCAGCCCGCTGTTGATAAAGACCTCATCGGGGAACAGCTCGCCCGCCAGCAGCTGGCAGGTGTGGAACATCAGGGCGTGGTTCTCGCTCCAGAACCACATGGCGTCGTTGCCCGGCTCATCGATCCAATAGCGGAAACCCAGCAGACAGTCGGTCAGCTCGTTCTCGGTCTTTTCGGACAAAATACCGCTGCCGCGTTTGCCGAAGGTGCGCAGGATGTAGGGGTAGTAGACAAGGTAAAAATCGCTGCAGTCGAAGCGGCGGCGGATGTAGTCGGACTGCACGGCCAGCAGCTTTTCTGCCTCGGCGGTGTCGCCGCCGGTGGCTAAGATCGCCAGTGCGCGGTTCGTGTTCTGCTCGCCCCAGCGGGCCAGCAGCTCCAGCGCCTGGCGCTTGCGCTCAGCCACGGTGGGCAGGGCGCGGGGCAGCACGCTCTCGGTGTGAATTTCCACACTGATGGGTCGGGTCAGCCGGATGCCCTCGACCTCGGTCGTGACCTGCAGCAGCAAAAATGCCAGCGGGAAGGTCTTGCAGTCGCCCAGGCTGATTTGACTCGCGTGGGGGAGGGTGTCAGCCTCGCGGCGGAAGAGCACGCCGCCCTTGACATTTTCCTCGGTACCGCCGACAAAGGCCAGGTGGTAGCTCTCGGCGATATCCGCGCCGTCGTAGTCCAGCAGCACCGGGCCGGCGGTAAAGTGGTTGCGGTGGAACGCCAGGCTGCGCATCAGGTGCTCGGCCTCGGCCAGGCGGGCCGCATCGGCCTCCCCCACCGGGATGACCTGTTCGGGCGCGGCGCCCTCGCCCTTCCAGCGCAGGCGCAGAATGATCGTAGCATCGCGCTCGGCGTAGTTGTCAAAGAACACAAGAAGCTTGTTGCGGCCCTTTTGCAGCGGCAGGGTCAGCGGCGTGGGGACAGGCTCGTTGTGGTGGTAGGGGGTCACTTCGGTCAGCTTTTCGCCGTTCAGCCAGAGGGCCGCACCGCCGCAGGTGATAAGGTCAAAGGGCACACTGCCCGCCTCGGCGGCGTCCAACTCGGTGTAGGCCCAGGCGCTCAGGCAGGCAGGGGTCTCACAGTCCCAGGCGTAGGTCACGCCGATATCGTCAAACGGCCAGTAGACGGTAAAGGGGGTAACGTTATCCGCGCCGCCCACCAGCCCGCCGGGCCGGGTGTCCAGCTGCGCGGGCCAGGCAGTGGCTTTGGCGCGGCGCTCGGCCTTGAACTGTTCCTCGCCGGGTTTATCCTTGGGGGCGGTGTTCAGCTTTTCGTTTTCGGCACCGTGCAGGGCCGTGGGCTTGGTGATGACCGGCGTTTCGGTCACGCCGCTGACCAGCCAGCGGTCCACATACCCGTGAAACAAGGGAAAATGCAATTCGTTTGCCATGCTTTGGCTTCTCCTTTATTAATAAAGGTTTATTAAA
>ENA-UOJB01001587-UOJB01001587.1-human-gut-metagenome-genome-assembly--contig:-C48-NODE-1587-length-17993-cov-6.804438_pt1 | contig 17993 bp, 16 predicted proteins | sample MGYA00242338_ERZ723885 | MGnify/ENA metagenome assembly ERZ723885
AAAAATGGTTATGCGACGCGGCAAAACATTTGCTGAAGCCCGATCTGGTATTTTTGGCGCACGTGTCGGCGGAGAAGGCCATAGAGCGTATTAAAAGCCGTCCGAGCGAGTGCGACCGTCATCTCGACGAACGATTGCTGACTGACGTGGCGGAGGGATTTGTGAAAATGGCGAAGAAAGAAAACTTCGTGGCGCTGGACACATCCGCCGCGCCGGAGCATACCTTTTGCGCAATAAAAGCGGCGCTGTATGCGAGGAAAGTAATATGACAGGAAAGAATTTGGACTACATAATCGGTGTATTGAAAGGCGGCGACCCGCTTCCCCCGACAGACTGGTATGAGGTTTTAGGTTTTCTGTATTGTCACAAAATTGCGGGGCTGTTTTATAACCGTGCGGCGAAAGGAGCGTTGTCTTTGCCTTCGAAAATCACAAAGCTGCTTTCGGATACGTATGAAGCGCAAGCGCGCCGCGTCAGGTTTATGAGAGAGGGAATCCGGGAAATTTCGGGCGCGTTGATTGCGTCGGGCGCGGAGCATGTGTTTCTTAAAGGGAGCGTGCTCGCCAATATTGCCGAAAAAGAATGTGCGGTATACGAGGACGGAGAAAGAATCTCCAACGACATAGATATTCTGGTGAAGCCGGACAACATCACGGCGGTGAGCGATGTGTTGAAAACGCTGGGGTTTGTGCAGGGAACATATGACAAAACAAATGGGCGGGTGGTGGAATTTTCGCGGCTGGAAATCCTTAAACGCCGTATGAACCGCGGCGAAACGGCGCCGTTTTTAAAAGCGACGGGAAATCCGGAAGTACCGTTTATAGAAGTCGATATTAATTTTTCTTTGGGAAACGTGCCGGGGGAGCGGGAAACGCTGCTTGCGGAAATGCTTGCGACAAGGAAAAAATATGAGGGAAAGGCGCCGATGTATGTCGCGGACGAGGAAATGTTTTTTTTACAGCTTGTTCTGCATCAATATAAAGAAAGTTGTCTGTATTTTACGGTGGAGCGCGGAAAGGATCTCGATCTTTATAAATTGGCGGATATGTACTATCTATGGAAAGGAGAGCTGTTTGACAAATCTCGGCTGAAACGGCTCGTCTGCAAGTACGGGGCACAGAAAGAAACGGGGGCGGCGCTGGGACAGACGGGACGGATATTTTCAGACGGGGAAATATTGAGCGCGGCGGAGGAATACGGTGACAGGCCGCCGGAAGTGACCGATTATGACCTTAAAAAGAAATATCGGTGGACGGCGGACGAACGGATGAGACTCGGCCGCTTCGACGCAAAATCTTTTTTAAGGGAGATAAAGGACAATGATGAATAAAAAAGAATTGACGCAGGTGCCGGCCTTATCATGCGTGGAGAGATACTTTTTGGCGTGGCTGAACAGAGTGTACGACATTGCGCAGTTGTACGGCAATTCGTTTGTAAGCCTGGGACAGGTATGCGACGACTTCGCGCGCGGCGCGACGTATGAAAATTACTGCTATATCCCGCGGCTGCAGGACGTTGCGGAGGAATACGGGATCGTGAAGCATCGGTTTTGGGCGTGCGGGGAAAAGGACGCGCGGGGACTGCTGGCGGCGCAGTCCGCGGACGAACTGTATCTGGTCCGTGTAAACCCGCGGTTTTTCACAGGTTTCAAAAGAACGGCGTGGCGGGAGGATCATTATGTCTGCGTGGATTCGTCGCTGCGCTGGATAAACGAGTATCCGCTGTCCGAGGGTGAATTTACGGCGGAGACTTTTGCGGAGCGGTTCGACGGCGCCGTATGCGCCTATTCCGCGGAGGATCTGACAAACGTTCCCGAGGATTTCTGCACATCGGCGATTAAAAATCAAAGCTTTGAAAACGTCCGTCTGCCGCGCGGACTCAAGGAGCTGGAAGCGACGCTGGGGATATTGCGGGTGACTCGTAAGCGTCTGAAAAAGTATTACGCAGGACAAAAAGCGGTCTGCGAGGCGCTGAAAGAGGAAATTGCGTTGTTGGACAAGCTCTATTTTTCGGCAAGACTGAAGCGTATCAAGCGCGAAAACGGCGGGGAGGGTACGCGGGAATTGCTCGGCCAAGCGGAAAAAATCGTCGAAATAGAGAAAAAAGTATCGGAGGCGCTGGAATGACAAAGGAAGAAATCGGACGGAAAATATCCGCGCTGGCGCTGGAATTAACCGGCGCGGAGCTGAGCGAAAAAGAACCGCTGGCGGAATGCGGCTTGGACAGTCTGTCTTTGGTAACGCTGATCGCGGGGATAGAGGAGGAATTCGGTTTCTGGTTTGACGATGACGATCTGCAGCCGGATAGATTGGCAACATTGCGGGACTTAACGGAACTGACGGAGAAATACATATGAAACTGTGGGAGTATCTGAAAAAGAAAATGGCGCCCTACGCCTCGCGCGTGGCTTTGGGGGGATCGGGGATAACGTATAAAGACTTACTGAGGCTCAATGAAAGGGGGAATTGCCATGGAAAATTAAATATAGTGGAAGGAAGCACCCGCGAGCGGTTGGCTTTGGAAATTTTAAAATGTATCGCGGCGGGGAACGTCACCGTGCCCGTTTCGAAGGAATACGGGGAAAGTCGTTATGAAACGATCCGTAAAACAGTGGAAGGCGAGAAAGGGGATTTTAACGACTTGGCGTTTATGATGTTTACGAGCGGTACGACGGGCATTCCGAAAGGGGTGATGCTGACGCACGAAAACATCGCCGCTAATCTGGAATATATTGCGGGATATTTCGATTTAAGCGGACTGAGCCGTATATGTATCGTGCGTCCGCTGATACATATTTCGTCATTGACGGGAGAGTTTCTTTACGCACTTTGCAGCGGCCTGACGATATACTTTTACGAGGAAGCGTTTGTCCCTCAACGGTTGAGAAAATTTTTGAGTGAGAAAGAAATCGAGGTGCTGTGCGCGACGCCGACGCTGTATCTCGCGTTGGCGCGATGTGCGGAAAATACATTTCGGGAACGATATGAAGAACTGCAAAAACAAAACTTCGGGGAATTGACGCCGATGCGGTGCCTGTCGTTATCCTATCGGGCGAGAAAAGAAACATTTCCCGTTAAGGTGGGCGCGCTCAGCGGAGAACGTCTGACAAAAAGCGCAGCAAAAAAACTTGCGGAAAGTTTTCCTTTCACACAGTTTTATAACGTGTACGGCCTTACGGAACATAGTCCGAGGGTCTGTGCCCTGACGCCCGAGAACTTTTTACGAAAAGCGGGCAGTGTGGGAAAACCGATAGGGCAGGTAAGCGTCGAGATAGAAAACGGAGAACTGCTGGTAAAGTCTCCGTGCGTGATGAAGGGATATTTCAAGGAGAGAGAACGGACGGAAGAAAAGTTGAAAGGGGGCTGGCTGCATACGGGAGACGCGGCGCATACGGACGAGGAAGGATACTATTATATCGACGGGAGAAAGGACGATATGATCATCCGCGCGGGGCTGAACGTTTTTCCGGAAGAAATAGAAGAGTCTGTAAAGACCTGCACGGGCGTGGAGGACTGCGTCGCTTACGGAAGGACGACGGAGGAGGGGATTACGGAGATAGGGTTAAAATATACGGGCGGCTGTGAACCCGCGGAACTGAAAAAACAGCTTGTAAAAAAACTGGACGCTCACATATTGCCGAGCGTTATCGAGCGGGTGGAAATGCTGGACCGGACGGTGAGTGGAAAGAAGGTGCGGAAATGAGGGAAGAAATTATAGAAATCGTGCGCAGTTACTGTGCATTGGAAGAAGATATAGGGCCTGAAAGCGAATTGAAACTGTTAAGTTTAGATAGTTTGTCCTTTGTAGCGGTTCTTGTGAAGCTGGAAGAGATGTTCGACATCGAATTTGAGATCGAAGAACTGACGCTTGAACGTTGGGAAACGTTGGAGGATTTGATAAAGGCGGTGGAGAGAAAGAGAAATGATGAAAAATAAGATCGACGGGGTAAAGCCGTTCAATGAATTTCTGTATAAGAGCTGCTATTATCATCAGCTGATGGCGGCGTTGGAGTGTTTTGGCATAGAGGCGAAAGAAGTACTTCTAAACGGATTTGTATTTATAAAGGAGAATTTCGAGACGAACCAAACGGGAATACTTTCGGAACGGGAATTTGAAAAGCGATTCGGATATAAAAACAAAAAATCCGATCTTGGAAAAAGAAAGTTGATAAAAAGTATCGATAAAGGGCGTCCGATCATCGTCGGGGTGGACTGTTTTTATTTGGAAAGTCGGGCGGATACGTATCGGCGGTTTCACGACCCGCATTTTGTGCTCATATACGGTTATGATTTGGAAAAAAGAGAAGTCAATGCCGTGGATCATAACTATCGCAACGGATTCGAGTATCAGGAAAAAATACTGTCCATGGATAATATTTTGCTCGCTAATAAAATGTACAAGAAAAATATCGCTTTCAAACGCTGGTCTTGTAGGATCTTGTGCGCCGAGAAATGTAAAACGATAAAACAAACAGATCTGTTAAGGGGGATAGACGAGAAAAGATTAATAGACAGCCGTAAAAATTCAAAAACGAATTTAGAAACATTGAAAAAATTGCTGGACTCGGATTTACAAACGTTATCCGAAAAGTCGGAAATCATAACCAAGTATCTACAGAGCGTAAGACTTTCTTTATACGGTCTTTTAAAAGCGGAAAAGTTTAATAAAAATACGGAAAATAATTTCTTTTTATCGGAATTGATTACAGCCTATTCCTATCTTAGGAGGAAAAAGAAAGGATGAGAAAAGAAACGGATCTGGAAGAAGTAAAACAAAGAGTTGTCGACTTTGATGATGAACTCGAAGACGACTGTTGGAGTCTTGTGAAGAATTATTGCGCAGACTTAGGAATTACGATCCTTCCCGATGAGTACGGCAATATTCCCATCAGTTTTGACATCGCAAAAAATATCCAAGATACTATTCTTGGACACCTCGAGGATGCCGGCGTAAAATTTGATTTTGATGGCGAGTTTTGCGAGACAGAAGAAATATCCCTATAAGCAGGGGAAAGAAAAAAATTATAAAACGCTTGCAAAAAGGTCAAAAGTATGTTATAATAAATATAAGATAAAAGATCACTGCACGAGTTCGATACCTGCTGAAAAATGCAAAAAAATCTTTTTTGTAGTGAATAGACATGAAAAAGAACGAATTTTTCAAAATTCGTTCTTTTTTTGTTGCTTATGTGCTTGAACATATAAATTTTTGACAAAATAATGAAATTTTTATTCTTTTTAAGAGTGTAAATTTGAGTGTAAATTCTTTCAATCGGGTAAAATACAACGTTTATGATGTATAGAAATATTCATGGAGATTTGTTTTGTATAAAGATAAGCTGCTTAATTATGTTTTTTAGGAGAGTGTTGTTCGATTAAGGCTCGTTTACCGCCGCTTTTATAAGCGGCTTCCCAGTTCATTAAAAGGGTGATACGAGCACGGATTTTCTTTCTGCTCTCTATTCCCCAAAATTTGATTACGGTTTCTTTATACGAAAGATTGTGTTTTACCATATATTCAATTACTGTCAGTTTGAAATAAAGAGTATAGTAACCTTTGTCTTTTTGCTGAATATGGACAGGTTTGATGTCGAGTTTGGCTTTAGTCTTTTTTTTGTAAGTAGGGGGAGGGCGTTTCCCTTCGGGAAGATTGTTTACAGCCTTTAAGATGGCAATTTCAAACTCGTCGTAATTAATAATCCAGCGGTTGCCGTTTTTTATAGAAAAGACTTCGGGAGAGCAAAGTTGCTGTTCAATCATTTGCAAAGAAACATGAAGGTGCGGGTGAAGACGTTTGAAGTCGAACACGGCGTCGTCGTGCGCTCTCAAGCGCGGTTGGCTCCTATGGTGCTTTATGGTTTTAGGGTTTACGGCTGCCGCGAAAGCAGGAAAATCAATGATCCATTTATCGTTAAGAATAAAATGGTGAATTCCGTATTGCTGAACAAAGCGTCGTAGATTAGGTTTACGGACGATGGTTTGAGGATCGTTTTCCAAAAAGGCTCGGTAAATTTCACCGGAAGTCAGCATGATTCTTTCATTGGGAAGGTGATCGTCTGCAATCTCGGTATCGTCGGGTTTTTCTGCTGACAAGAGCAGATAGAGTTCGTCGAGATTGACGAGCCAGGCGTCGCCGTATTTGAGAGCTGTGAGCTGTCCCGAATGAATAAGCGATTCTATAAAATGTCTTGTGATGACGGTATCGGCTGCGTGCATTTGCGTTAACACATCTGAAATTTTCCTTAATCTGGGTAAGAAATCATGAAGGATTTAAGAGAAATACGCTATTACTATTCGCGTAAAAAGGGATTTGATGAACTAAAAAATGAAAGCGAGTCAAATATAATCGCGGAAAAAGTCCAAAGATAGAAAAGGAGCCCGTCCGTTTCGGGAGACTCGGAAAAATACCTTTCCGATTTTTCGTCGGGCGTTTCCTCGGTTTTGGATACGGAGAGCTCATCGTCCTTTTTAATGAAATTCCATATGCGCGTTCGAATCCGAAAATGCGTTCGCTCATGCTGGAATCGAAGAGGCGGGGCGAGGAATCCGATGCTTTTGCTCGCCACTGAGCTTTTTTGCAAAAAGGGATAAAAAGTAAGGAGAAACCGATAAATATTTCCTCGGAGTCTCTGCGTATGGTTTAAGCGGGAACAATTGCCCGAATCATTGTTTAATTTCAATAAAGTTTATATTATAACTCTAAAAATAGTGCTTAAAGAAATTAAACTCAAAAAAAATCTGAAAAATCTTAAACTTTTTTTAATTTTTGTATTGACAAAGGGCAAAGTGTATGATAGAATAAAACCGTAAAACAAATTTTTTTCGAAATTTTGTTTTCGGAAAAGAAAAAATAAAAAGAGCCTAGGCTCTTTTTGTCAGTTTCTAACTGACAAAAAAAACAATTGTTCAGCCAAAAGTTAAAAAATTTGGCACGACCAAAAAAATATTATAAACTATGTACAGATATGGAGGTATTATGAGAAAAATTGTTACGTGTATGCTTGTGGGAATATTTCTGCTTTCAGCTGGAGCGTGCGGGGGAGGAGAGGATCCCGACCGCAAACCGGCACCCGAACCCATGTACAGTTCCGAGGAGAAATTTGACATTGGCATGTGGGTAGGCGTATCCGACAAAATAGTCGAATACGACGAATGGGGGCAGAAAACGGGAAAAGAAATTCAACTCACGGACGAGGAGTTCCTCGAAAAATACGAGTGGATTGCGGAAGCAGGCTTCACCATCGCTTATCCGGGATACGAGTACATGCTCTGGGGTACGGAAGTGTACAACAAAAAATGTCTGAAAGCTGCTCACGAGGTGGGGATCAAGCAGATCATTTCCATTCCTGCCCTCAACGACTATATGATAAAGGCGAAAACGCTTGTAGAATCGGGGCTTGAAACGGAAGAGCAGGCGGTTGAAAAGGTTAAAGGCTATTTGAAGCCTTATCTCGAATACGAGTATGCAGACGCTTTCTACGGCTGTTTTATTGGAGACGAGCCGGGCGCGGACGAATTTGACCAGCACGCTTTCTCCTATAAGATATTCAGCCAGGCGGCGCCCGATCTTTGCTACTATACAAACCTCTTTCCCGTCATTGCGGGCGGCGCGCAGTTGGGCGGAGTCACCCCTATCAACTACGATACGTACATAGCGCAGTATCTCGAAAAAATCAAAACCCCCTATCTCAGTTACGACCACTATCCTTTGAAAAAGGGAAAGGACTATTTCCTCGAAAGCAGCTTCCTTCAAAATATGGAAATTATCAGGAAGGCGCTCAACGAAGAGGGCGAAGGGAGAGAGATGTGGACCTTCCTTCAAAGTATCTCCTTCGGTAGCAACCGTTCTCTCGAAAGTGTGGGAGACGCCACATTCCAGGCGTACAGCTTCCTCGCCTACGGCGGCGACGCCATACAGTGGTTCTGCTTTGCCTGTCCGCCTCCCTATGATGGAGCCAGTTATTTCGGAAACGATGCGCTCCTCGACAGGAATTATCAGAAAACTCCCGCTTTCGATTACGTAAAGACGGCGAACGGCTATATTCAGTCTCTGATGCCCTGGTATAAGAATTTCACCTGGAAAGGAGTTATGACGTCCAGCGAAAATGGCGGCGAAGGCAACTTCAAGCTCATCGAGCGAATGGAGAGCGGAAAAAACCTGAAAAAGGTAGAGGGGACGGAGGACGTGCTTGTCGGCATGTTCGATGATAAGGACGGAAGAGAGGGATGCATGGTAGTCAACTTTACCGACCCCGGAAGAAAACTGAACAATACGGTGACGTTATCCTTTGAGGGAGTAAAGGACGCGATAATCATTCTCAACGGCGAAAAGAGCGTTCAATCTCTCAAAAAAGGCAAACTGACGCTGGAACTCAAAAGCGGCGAGGGCTGCTTCGTCATTCCCTACTAATAAAATTTATAATTGGAGGAAAATAGAATGAAACTTAAAAAACTTTTGGCTGTGTGCCTTTCGGCTGTAAGCATTTTCGGCGCGGGCGTCATGGCTGCTTGCGGTGAGCGGACTCCCCACGGCGGCGATTCTTCGGGCGACGACTACGGCGACGTAACGTTCGACGCCAAGAGCGGGGAAATGTACCTTGGTTCCAAAGAGGGGAAAACGCCCGTTAAAATAACTTACTCTGAGGGTAACGGCAATGAGTGGATACGTTCCCTTTCCGCTTCCTTCCTGCAAGCGGAAGAGGGAAAGGATTACTATATCGTCCTCACCATCGATCCGCAGGCGACCACCGCGATGAGTTCCAAGCTGGAAGCGGGCAGCAATTTGGACGATATTTATTACCTTCTCGCTTCTCCCTGGCAGAGCTATGCCGCTCTCGACCAGCTGGAAAATCTTGACGGGCTGTACGATACAGGCGTTCCCGGGGAGGATGAAAAGATAGGAGATAAGATAACGGGCACTTGGAAGACCTACGGGCAGGCATATAACGGGAAAGAACTGGGATATTATATTTTCCCCCAGTTTACGTCGGTAACGGGGATCGTGTATAATAAGACTATGTTCGACGAGTTCGGCTGGAAAGTGCCCGAGACGGTTTCCGAGCTGAAAACACTGTGCGAGACCATCGTCTCCGATACGAAAGGGTCGGTGGCACCCTTCGTGTACCCTGGCAAGGTGAGCGGCGGTTACTGGGATTTCATCGGCACCAACTGGTGGCTCCAAGTTACGGGCGAAAAGAAAATGAACGAATTCATGAAATTTGAAAGCTCTGACGTATTCAATGCCGATCTTTTAGACAGTCCCTCCTACGGCAAGCTGACCATGCTTCAAACTTTCGAGGATATCATTGTAAAGAATAAGACAAAGTATATCGCGAAAATGTCTGGCTCCTACGACCACTATCAGGCGCAGCAGGCGTTCGGCGCGGGCATGGCTGCGATGATTCCCAACGGAAGCTGGATTCAGAACGAATCGGGCGAGGACATTGAGGATGAAATCCGCATGATGCCCATTCCTCTCATGGACGATGCCCTGACGGGCGAGGACGGTAAACCCATCACTTACAATTACAGCGGTCAGCCCAGCTTTGCGGCTATTCCCAAGCAGGCGGGAAACAAAGAGGGCGCGAAAGCTTTCCTCGCCTATTCCTGCCGCGACGATATGCTTCGCTTGCTCACGGAAGTTTCGGGCACTCCTCTGCCTTTCGATTACAGTGTCGAGGGAATTGAATTCAACGCCTTCCAGCAGTCGTGCATAGACATTTGGAAGAATTCCGTCACCTGGTTCGAAGATTCGAGGAGTCCGCTGTGGACGGGGCTGAAAATCCGTAAATTCAACGCGGGCGACCCTTATACCAATCTCATCGTCAATTATCCGGGCGTGACCGCCGACAGCTGGTGCGCTTCCGAATACGCGGGCGTCAGAGATTCTTGGGATACGTTAATCTGAACGTTTTAAGGAATGACTATGGAGCAAACGAAGATTCTTTTTAAGGGAAAACGAAAAAAAAAGAGCGTGAACGAAATCGTGTTCATGGTCACTTTGATGGCGATACCCGTCCTGCACTTTTGCGTGTTTTGGCTGTTTATTAACATAGATTCCATTCTCCTTTCCTTCAAGAAATTCAACATGATGGAAGGCATGTGGGAGTGGGCGGGGCTCGCTAATTACAGGGCGCTGTGGACGGAGTTCAACAAGCCGGGCAGCGTGCTTCCCCGCGCGATAGTCAATTCGTTCTCGGTCTTTTTATGGAACGATTTCGTCATTTTGCCAATCTCTCTTTTCTGCGCGTATATGCTGTATAAAAAGATGCCCCTGAACAATTTTTACAAGGTCGTCTTTTTCCTGCCCTCCATCATATCCGTCACCGTTCTTACGCTGTCCTTTTCATATATGCTGAACAGTTTTCTTCCCGACCTGTTCATGAAGATGGGGATTTTTGACCTTATTCCTTTCGAGGGATTTTTCGGTTCCCCCAAGACGGCATGGTGGACGATACTCTTCTACGGCTTATGGTCGGGTATAGGGGGAAACATCGTGCTCATGTCGGGCGCGATGGCGAGGATTCCCGCCGAGGTGCAGGAGGCGGGAAAACTGGACGGACTCGGACTGATGGGAGAACTCTGGCATGTGGTCATACCCCTTATCGGGGCCACGCTCGCCACCCTTCTGCTCATGGGTACGGCGGTAATTTTCAGTTACTTTTTACAGCCCAAGCTGCTTCTCGGTGACGCCGCCGCCAACGCGAAAGGATTCACGATAGCCCTCTACATCGTCAATAACGTCCGCGACAACGGCACGCCGCAGATGTCGATGGGCGCGACGATAGGCGTATTGTGCGCGCTTATAGGCACTCCGATAGTGCTTATAACGAGGAAGGCGCTGGATAAAGCCTTCCCCGTCTATGAGTATTGATTCTATAAAAATAACGGGCGGGAGCCCGTAAAGGAGAAATAAGATGAGAAACAAAAAAATTGTGACTTTGTTCACGGCAGCGCTTCTTGCCGGATCTTTGGGTACGGGCGCGATTATCGCCAGTGCGGGAACCGTGGAAAGCAAGCCTGCGGGCGACGGGTTGATTACCTCCAAGAGCGAACTCAACCTCACCAACTTCAAGATCGTCGAGACTGAGGCGGGAGACGCGGACGCCTATGTCGCAGGAAAGTCCAACGACTACGTGATCGAATATAACGAGGGCGAATGGCAGGAAATGCTGGTCGGTTCCCCCGTCCCCAAGGAGATCATGGCGAAAGAGGGCGCGAAGGTAACTTTGACTTTCAGGATGATAGGCTTGCAAGGGAATAACGCCCAGCTGAAAATCGTCCCCGGCGCGGGTTCTTTAACGGAGTCCCATACTTACGGCTACGTACTTACCGGCTCGGACAACGGCATTGCCGTCGTTCCCTCCGATAGAACGGAAGCAAAAGACACGGACCCCGTCTCTAAGCTTATTGCTCACCACGGCGGCGACGCGGTGTTCGATATACCTCAGCAGTGGCAGGCATATTCCTGGAGCTGCGGCACCTTCAAAAATAACATCGCCGCCTACGGCATGACCGATTTCAAGATAGAGATGACGGTCAACGATGCAGGATGGGTGGACGTCATGGTCGCCGCGGGCTATTTTGACGAGTGGCAGCGCTGGGCGCCTGGCGCCACCATTACCAACTGGGCGCCCTACGACGGCACGAAGGATTTCTACACTAACGTATGGACCCGTTACTCCGACGGAATGATTTTGGACAACGTGAAACTCGAAGCCTCCTATACGGAGAACGAAGAGACCAAGACAGACATCGTGTTCGAGACGAACATGAACGATTCCTCTAAAGTGGTCACAGCGGCGGACGGTCAGGCGGAAGCGGGCAAGTTCATGGCACGCGGCATGGAATATTATCCGATAGGCGCGGGCGGACTTACCGTTACCAACCCCGCCGAAGGTTCCGGCATTATCACGAGAGCCGAGTTGCAGACGGATAAGGACCTTGCGGTCAACCTCGAAACGAATGCGAAAGTACTTCTCCAAGACGTTTCTGCGGGGCAGAAAGTGGGATTTGCGTTCGGATATGAAGCTAACCGCTCCCTTTCGGGCGCGCACGATTATTTCTACTTTACCGAAAAAGAGGGTAAGGTGATGTTCGGCGGCGAGCGGACGGACGGCGACGGAAAAACGACGCCGCTCTTTGCGGAAACGGAGGTCGCGGGCGCGAAGATCGGCGAAAAGGCGGCTGCTATCCCCGTTACCTTTACGGGCAAAGGCGCCGATATGGAAATCGTCGTCGGTACCAACGAAAAGATAAAACTGGAAGACTTCGATCCCGACGGATACTTCGCCATCCTGCACAAGGGCGAAGGAGATCTGATCTATAAGCTGGAAGAAAATGTCACCATGACGGGTTACCAGTTCAAGGATAACGAGGAGGGTGCGGAAGCGATTTCCAGCAACTTTACAGGAGGATATATCAGCACGGATAAATTCCAGATTTCTTCCCAGATCGCGCCCGAAAATCATATGATCGCCACGGATAAGACGGCGCACGCGCTTACGGGCATCACCGCGGAAAACGGCAAGATTGGGTTCTACGGCACCTCTACAAACTCCCGCATTCTCACTACCAAGATGTATTCCGACTTTGTGATGCAGTTCGATTATATCTCCGTTCCCGTACAGCAGAGGGGCGCGCTCGTCCTTCCCGGGAACAGACCTTCCGCCGCATATATCATGTTCGGCATGAAGGAGGGCGGGCTTCCCCTCACCGACTCCAGCGTCTATGCCTTCGGTCTCTACGAGGGACTCGCCGCAATCGAATTTTACGGCAATAACGAGACTGTTATCGCGGGCATGGGCATGACGGAAACTTGCGGCTTTGAGACCAAGGGTATATCCAAGAACAAGCAGGTGGATACGCCTACGGCTGCCTCCATTCCCCACTATGCGAACGGCGGCGGATACGACCCCTCCAAGCCCGATAACAACGTGGACGCATGGTACGACTACGATCCCGACGCGGAAGGGACCGTGTATAGCCTGTATAACAAGACCACGAGGATCAAACTCGTCTGTGTGAACAACAAAGTGGAGCTCTACTTCGGCGAAGTGGATACTGCCACGGGCAAAGTCAAGGGCGAGTATGTCCGGATAGCAGCCTTCGACGCGGTGGATACGTCCGGCTATCTCGGCATCGGTTCCGACTCCCCCGCTTATTTCGAAATAGACAATTTCGCGGTGACTCCCGTTTCCCGCGAGTCAACGCTTGAATTTGCGGCTTCCGGAAAACCGCTTACCGCAGATTTCGTGGTGGACGTCACTCCCGAAAACATGGCAAACGACCCTATGCCTACTCCCCTCGCAAAGCCCGTTTTGAAGACGGACGCAACGGCGAAGAAGGTTACTTGGAACGCGGTCGAAGGCGCGGAGAGCTATAACGTGACAGTAAAACTCGGCACGGAGACTGTTCTCGAAAAGAACGTGACGACGACGGAGATAGACCTTTCCTCCTTGACGGTGGAAGGCACGTATAAAGTAACCGTGGAAGCCGTTCCCGAAAATACTGCCGAAAAACTCGCTTCGAGGGCGACTGCGGACTATACCGTTACCGCTTCTACCCCCGGGCCCGATACTTCGGAGTCCGATTCTTCGAAATCGGATACTTCCGATCCCGCAGATACGGACGAAAGCGGTTGCGGCTCGGTTGCGGGCATCGGTGCGATTTCCCTGCTCCTTGCGGGTATGGGCGCGGCGCTTGTCTTGAAGAAGAGCAAAAAGGATTGATTTAAAACGGCTTGACCGGGGAAAGGGAAAACTTTTCCCTTTCCCCGGAAAAAGATTTTTCGAGGTTATCAATGAGAACGAACAAGGTGCACAGGACAAAAACAGATACGATAGTGATGTGGGTGGTGTTCGCGGTTTTCGCGCTCTATGCCTTATCCCTGCTCTTTCCCTTTTTCTGGTGTTTGATGAACTCTTTCAAGACGAGAAAGGAATTTTTTCGTAACATAAACGGCTTGCCCGAAATATGGACGATAGAAAACTGGGTGAAAAGTTTTTCGCTGTCTGCGGACCGCGTGCCCCTGCATATGATGTATTTCAACAGCCTGTTCATGACTTTGGGTGCGACTTTTCTTTCCCTGATGTCCTGCTCGGCGACCGCCTATGTGATTACCAAGTACGAGTTTCCCGGTAGGGATGTTTTCTATTCGTTTGCGGTCATCGTCATGATGATCCCCACCATGGGATCCATGGCTTCCACCTATAAAATGTATAACGCGATAGGGCTTATTAATACGTACACGGGGTATTTTATCTTCGCTTGCGGGGGATTCGGCTCTTACTTCCTCATCATGTACGGTTTTTATAAAAACTTGTCCTGGACGTATGCGGAAGCCGCGCAGATAGACGGCGCGGGGCATTTCAGAATATATTTTACAATCATGATCCCCATGGCGGTGCCCGTGCTTGTATCCTTGGGCATACTCTCCGCCATCGGGTACTGGAACGACTATTTCACCGTCTATATGTATCTGCCCGAAAAGGCGACCATCGCTTATGGCTTGCAGATGATAGCCGATCAGAACAAGAACAACCTACCGCAGGTGTTTGCTGCGATGATATTCTCCATGATTCCCGTGCTTATCGTGTTCAGCCTTTTCCAGAAGACGATCATGAACAACACCACGGTCGGCGGCATCAAGGGCTGAAAAAATTAAAAGGGGATAATACAATGCAAAAAATAATGCGAAAAAAGGCGACGGCGTTTCTTGTCTTGCTATTCATGCTTTCAGCCGCGGCCTGCGGCGCGCCTGCGGAAAACGTCGGGTCGGACTCGTCGGCTTCCCATGGCGGGAGTTCTTCCTCCTCGCCCGTGAGTCCCGGCGAGCCCGAAACCGTCGATTTTTCCACCTACGGCTCCCGGTGGCTCCCCACGCACGACTATAAGACCATGCCTGTGGGCGCGTATAATTCCATTCCGCCCGCCAAGGATGGCTACAATAAAAATTTCCTCACGGACGAGGAGATTTTTAAGGCGTATGCGGAAGCGGGCGTCAACACCATGATGGGCTTAACCGATTATATCGGGCTCAATCAAAAGGACGTGCAGACGGCGCTCGACTATTGTTACGACTATGGTCTTTCCTATCTCATCGCCTATGCGGGCGCGGGTGAGGTCAAAGACGCGAGCAGCGTCAGGAGCACCCTGGCTCAGGTCATGTATCACGACAGCTTCGGCGGAATTATGCTCTACGACGAGCCGGGCAGGGTACAGTTCGAAAATCTTTCCACTGCCCGCGGCGTGTTCGAGGAAGTGCTCGAAGAGGCGGGGGATAAGCTCTACCACGTCAATCTTTTCCCTACCTACGCCACGCAGAGACAACTCTGGTATAGGAATGACGACGGAACCCCGCTCGAAAAGACATATACCTACGAGCAGTACCTGGATGATTTTATGGAAATTTATAATCCCCAGGTACTCTCCTACGACTTTTATCCCATAGACAGAGCGTTTCCGGAACTTTCCAACGGCTATTTCGAGAATATGTCCGTCATCCGCGCTGCAGCGCTGGAAGCGAATATACCTTTTTGGACCTTTATTCAGACCTGCTCTTTCTATACGGGACAGCGCCTGCCTTCGGAAGCGGAACTCCTCTGGAACGTAAATACCTGCCTTGCTTACGGCGCCAAGGGCATACAGTATTTCTGCGGTGTTAATCCGATGGGCAACTTCACGGGTTCCATATTTGACCGCGAGGGGAATAAGACGGAGATGTATGACATTGTCAAGTCGGCGGGCAAGATGATCTCCGCTGTGGACGAGGTACTCATGTGCTCGAAGAGCGAGGGGCTGCTCCTCGCGGGCGTGATGCCCCAGCTTAACCGCGGCGAGGCGCGTATGACCATACCCGAGGAGGATTTGGTGGATTCGTATAAGGAACTTCTCTCCGCAGAAGCCAATCACGCGCTCATCGGTTGCTTCGACTATAACGGAAAAACGGCGCTGTACGTCGTCAACAACGCAATAGCGGACGATACGATAGTCGGCTGCACGGCGGCGGATACCGTCAAGCTGAATTTTGAGGGGAGCATTTCGGGCTATACCCTGAACGGAGAGGAGAAGAAGGAATTTTCCGCCTCATCGGTCTCCTTCGATTTGGGAGCAGGCGAAGGGATGCTGGTGGTTTTGGGTTAAAGGAGAAAGAAATGAAAGGAAAGCTTTGTTTTGTCGCCGCCGCTTTGGTAGCGTGCATTCTGACGGCACCCTTTGCCGCGCCGCGCGCGGCGGCGGAGAACTCCGTTCTTCCTGATTTTTCCGACAACTTCGATTCCTACGAAGCGGATGGGAAATTCATTGAAGAGAACGAGGAGTTTGCAAAAAATTGGACGAACAACGTCCTTGCGGGCGGCGAGGAACAGGGCATAGACGCCCACCTTAAAGGAATAGGTAAAATAGAGTACGAAAACGGCGAATCGGGCAATAAAGTGCTCCACCTCGACAACGCTTCGGTGGGAATGGACTCCTACTTCCATATCGGTCCCGCAGGGGATTACCGCACGAAAAATTTCACCGCGGGATTTCGCCTTAAATTTATGACGAAGAACGCAGGCGAGCGCGGCTGGGCGGGAATTTCCTTCCGCAAGAAGGCGACCGCACACTACGTGGGGACGAATAATCTTCTTTTTACCGTGCAGAGGTATACGAAAAATACCGAGATAACGCCGCATACTTATGCCGTATTCAACGGAGGCGCGACAAACGATTTTGGGGACGCTTCCATGCAGAGCATGTTCGGGGATGCGCTTAGGTTTGAGGACGCTTCCTATAAGGTGCCTTCCTCGGCGAGCGGGGAGGATATGCCCTGGGTGGATTATAAGCTGGAAGTCAACGGCAATACGTACAAAATGTATTTGGACGATTTTCTCGTCGCAGATTGTACCTTTGACGTAAAAACGTTCGATTATTTCGGATTTTTGAGCTTGAACTGCTGTACAGCGGATATTTTGGTGGATGATTTTTATGTAAACATCGCGGATACCGAGCTGCCGCCCGTCATCGAAAAGCTGCCTTCCCCCGTCGTTGCCTTGGGTGAGGACGGAAAGTCGATAAAGTGGGACAGAATAGCGGGCGCTAACCTCTATACTGTGTATATCGACGGAGAAGTGGTCAAGACTTCAAATAAGACGAAATACGAGTTTGAGAATACGCTTTCCGCAGGCGAGCACAAAGTGCAGGTTAAGGCTGTATCAGAGGATACCTTTGAAGCACTGGACAGCGACCTTTCCGCCGAAGTCGTCTATACGGTTGCCGCCTCCTCGTCCGAAAGTACGGATAACGGCGAAAAAGGTTGCGGCAGTACGGCGGCTTTCGGTTCCCTTGCGCTGGCGGGGATAATCGCGGCGGCGGTGTCGAAGCGGAAGAGATAAAGCGGTTTGCTTTCCCGCAAATATCTCGACGAAAACGAAAAAAAGCCCTTTTTTGATCGACAATTCGATAAAAGGACGATATAATAAATAGAGGAGAGAGCGGGAAGTCGTATGCAGGTAAGAAATCAATCGTATTTAAGAAGAAAAAATAAGAACAGTATCATTGAACTTCTGCGCAAAAAGACGCAAAGCTATTCGGATCTCGCGCGGGAGCTCAAACTCAGCAACACGGCGATAGCCAACATCGTGGACGACCTCATTTCGGAAAACGTGGTCTACCGCGAAAGCGATTCCAAGGGCAGGGGCGGGATAAACCTCTCTATTAACGCGGACTACGGCTACGTCGTGGCAGTGGATCTCTCGCGCTGGCAGATAATTTTGAGTGCTGCGGATTTTGGGAGTAACATTCTTACGACGGCGACCATCGACGACATTACTTTCAAAAAAGGGGACATAGAAAAGATAGTCGCCGCCGTAGAGGCGCTCACGAAACGGGAGGAACTCAAAGGGAGAACACTCCGTTGTATAGCGGTAGCCTCGCCCGGAAAGATAGACTAAAAAAGCGGAAAATTTATTCTGAACCCCCGCTTCCGCGCAATAGGGCACATTTCCCTGCAAG
>ENA-UOJB01001589-UOJB01001589.1-human-gut-metagenome-genome-assembly--contig:-C48-NODE-1589-length-17968-cov-6.759393_pt1 | contig 17968 bp, 15 predicted proteins | sample MGYA00242338_ERZ723885 | MGnify/ENA metagenome assembly ERZ723885
AAAAAACCTCTCCACCGCCTAACGGCGGTCCCCCTCCCCTTTCAGGGGAGGCTATCATGAAAAAATTGATTTCCGTGCAAAAAAGCGGGACAGAGAAGCTTCCCTGTCCCGCCTGTATCTATTCTTTCGAATGGCTTAATAAATGGTTTTCTTTGCGGTTTCTACCACAATATCCGCACAGAGTTCCAGCCCCAGTGCTCCGCTGTTCAGGCAGAGGTGGTAGTTGTCCTTGTCGTACCAGTTTCCGCCGGTGTTGATGCTGTAGAATGTTTCACGACGCTTGTCGATCTTCCGCAGCATTGCCTCTACCCGCCGTTCGTCCACGTGATACTCCTGCACGGCACGTTCCGAACGGGACTTGGTGTCCGCGTAGATGAACACGTTGAACAGGTTTTCCAGATCCCGCAGGATATAGCTTGCACAGCGTCCCACGATCACACAGTCGCCTTTTTCCGCCAGTTCCCGAATGATGTTGGTTTCGATGATGTAGACCTTATCGGACAGCGGCAGGTTTTCCTCAATGGTGCGTGTAGGGCTGGAGGTCAGCATCAGAGTGTACAGAAAACTCTTGGGGGCAGCTTCCTCTGCGGTTTCCAGATAATCCATGGAAACATTGCAGCGTTCAGATGCCATTTGTAAAATTTCTCGATTATAACACGGAATGCCCAGCCGTTCTGCGATCATTTCGCCGATCTCACGGCCGCCGCTTGCATATTCTCTTTCAATGGTAATGATTCGATGACTCATAGTAAAATGCCTCCTCTTGTTTGAAAAGCGGGCGTACCCGTTTTCCAGTGCTTTCTCTTATTATAGCATACTTTGCAGTTTTTTGCACGTTTCACACGGGATTTTTTCTGGCTTCTATAAAAATTCTACATTTTGCACATCTATATGAGGAATGATTTATGCATTATGACAATATCCGTTTACTTGGTAGCATTCTGAATGGCTTCGATGATTTCCGGATAATACCATGTGCAGTCCTTGCGGTTCAGCAGACCGAAACCGTTCTTCGTTTCGTTGTTGTCCCAGATAAAGCACTTGATGCCGTGCTTCTTGGCTGTGCTGAGATAATAGCTGAACCATGCTACTCTTGCGGAGGTGTTTTCGTTCTTGTTCACGCAGCCGGTTTCGTCAATGATGACCGGAATGCCCTTGCTGACAAAGGTGTCGTCCAGATACTGGAACATGGTGTCCAGTTCCTGCTTGTCGGCATCGCTGCCCCAGTCGGCACGGGTGTCGTCCGGACCGCAGAAATTCCACGGGGCGTAGATGTGCAGGGATACGATCACATGGTCGTCTTTCGGAACCACCAGACCGCCGACAGCGTTCTTCTCCACGGACTGGGCATAGGTGCTGACAACCAACGTTCTGTCCTTGTTGGAGCCGCCGGAAGAACGGACTGTGTCCACAAATGCCTGATACAGGGCGTTGATAACGTCATAGGATTCCTGTGTGCCGCCAGTCCATTCCTCTGCGGAACCGATCATACGCGGTTCGTTCATGCCCTCGAAGATCAGGCGGTGGTCGTAGTTCTGGAATGTGGCACAGATCTGCTTCCAGATGTTTGTCAGGGTGGACTTATCGCTTTCCAGTTTTTCACTGGAGGGTGTCAGCCATGTGTAGTCATCGTGGTGTACATTCACAATGACATACAGCCCGTCGTTATAGGCGTAGTCTACAACTTCCTTGACGCGGTTCATCCACGCCGCATCGATGGTGCCATCGGCGGACATGTGCTCGCTCCACGTTACCGGCACACGAATGGCATTGAAGCCGGCAGCCTTTACAGTGTCGATCATCTGCTGGGTGGTTTTCGGGTTGCCCCAGCCGGTTTCCGTATCGCTGGAGCTGGTGTTGTAGCTGTCCAGTGAGTTGCCCAGATTCCAGCCCACCTTGATGTTCTCCACGATCTGCTTGCTGGTCATCGCGTTGACCTGCTCCGCAGTAGGTGTTTCACCGGAAACTGCTGCCACTTCCCCGCCCTTGGAGGACTCGTCCGACTTCGGCTCGGTCTTGGTGGTCGTTCCAGTGCTGTTGCTGTAGCGGACGCTGATGTTGTTCAGGGTAATGCTGGGCTGGCCGCTCCACCAGTACCCCAGCATCACATCACCGCTGGGGTCAATGCTCTCCTTGACATCGTCCGGCACGATCCACGTCAGGGAAAGGCTGGAGGAATCTGTGAACACGCAGACGTTCTTGGTCTGATACCAGCCGGCATCGGTGGCACAGTCCGCGTTCTTGTCCACAGACACGCCGAACGCACCGGTGAACTTACCCAGTGCACCAGTGCTGCTGATGTCAAAGGTGACTGTCTGAAGCGTATCCTCTGCCCCGATCAGGTCGGACAGAGCGATCTTCGCTGTCTTGGCTGCCTCATCGTTGAAACTCAAAGTTGCAGCCGGACTGGCGGAATTGGTACCGTCTACCGGCACTTCCTTGGTACGGGTGTAGGTGCACACAATGCTGGACAGCTTCACCTGCTGCACGTTGCTCCACCAGTGTCCGAACAGGACTTCGCCGCTGGGGTCGATCTCCGTCTGGATCTCTGCGGGAACATTCCATGTGAATTCCGCATAGGCACTGTTCTGGGACTGCTCAAAGTCTGCCGCCTGATACCAGCCGGCATCGGTAGCACTGGCACAGCCGTCCTTGACGGAAACGCCGTAGCCGCCCTTGAAGTCGCCCAGACTGGACGAACCGTCGGCGGAGTACACGATAAAGGTAAAGGACTGTACCACGTCGCCCTCCTGAATAAAGTTATCCAGCTTGGCTTTGTAATTGTTGGTGGTATCGCTGCCCTTGTCCAGCATGGCATTGATGTCGGTCAGTTCCGTGCCCAACGTGGTGGAAACCGTTTCTGTGGGGCTGACGTGAACTGTGGTAGTTTCCGCGGTGGTGGTTTCTTCTGCGGCGGTGGTGGTTTCCTTTTCAGAGGATTCCTCGGCGGCAGAAGACTCCGGCTGGCTGCTGTCGCTGCTCTGCTTGCCGCAGCCGGTAAATGCCGAGCCAGCCAGCACACCGGCGAGAAGCAGTGCTGTCAATTTTTTCCATGATCTCATATGGTTGTTCCTTTCTAAAAAAACAACGGATGCCAAAAGGATTTCAGCATCCGCCGTTTGTCTTTCAGGCAACACTGCACATGCTTAGTACAGGATTGCCTTTCCATCAAAATGTGATCAGTCTACTGTGACGATCTCGCCCATCTGGTTGCGGCCTGCACCAATGGCATTGGATTCGTCCGTGTCGATGTGCATTGCAGTTGCATAGTTCGGGGAAACACGGCAAACCACGTCACCCAGAATTGCCTTTCTGCCGTCTGTTTCAACACGTACCCAAACGATGTCCTTATCCTTTACGCCAGCCTTTGCTGCGTCTTCCGGAGTGAAGTGAATGTGACGCTTTGCCACGATCACACCCTCAGAAATTTCCAGCTGACCTGCCGGTCCCACAATGGTACATGCACCGGAACCTGCAACATCACCGGATTCGCGAACCGGAGCAGCGATGCCGATCGAACGTGCGTCTGTTGCAGACAGTTCTACCTGATTGGCACTCCGGAACGGGCCCAGAATGGAAACGTTCGGCAGTTCCTTCTTCGGTCCAACGATCGTTACGCGTTCTTCACTGGCAAACTGACCCGGCTGCGACAGCATCTTCTTGACAGTCAGTTCCTTTCCCTCACCGAACAGCACTGCGAATGCTTCCGCAGTCAGATGTACGTGTCTTGCAGATGTTTCAACAATAAACTTTTCAGACATGGTGTAATACCTCCCATAAATGCTAACCGGCAATGCACCGGCTCCTCAGAGCCTGTTCAGCATCTTTTTATGTGCGGATTTTCGAGCATGATTTTGTCGATGACAAGGAAAAAATCCACAGGCATACTGTCGCATGGCAAGGATTTTTGACGCAGTCAGCAACAAAATCTGCCGAAAAGGCGTGTGGAAAAAGATACTGAACAGGCTCCTCTCATATTGTACTACTTTTTGCCGCTTTCTTCAAGGGTATAGTCCGATTTTCGTGAAAATCACACAGCCGCCCGATTGTACACGCAATTTCCATATTTCTTGACATCTTTTTCAAAATGTGATACAATAGGACAAGAAAAAAGAGAGGAATTTGCCCTATGTATTACGTCTGTTATGTACTGCTGTACTGCATCATTTTTGCTTTTGGTGCGGCGATCGGCAGCTTTCTGAACGTCTGTATCTACCGTCTGCCCAAAGAGGAATCTCTCTGGCGGAACAACTCCCACTGCATGACCTGCGGTACACCCATTCGCAAGCGGGATCTGATCCCGATCTTCAGCTGGTGCCGGCTGCGGGGAAAATGCCACAGCTGCGGGGCAAAAATCCCCTTTCGCTACACGCTGGTGGAGAGCCTGAATGCGATCTTATACGTGTTGATCTTTGCCTATTTCGGCATCTTTGAACAGCCGGTCTATGCGGCTTTGGTATGTCTGTTCTGTTCGGCTCTGATCGTGGTCTTTTTCATGGACTTGGACACCCAGCTGATCAGTCTGTATGTGATCGGATTCATCGGGCTGCTGGGCGTTGCGGTTACGGTTTACGATGTCTGCACCGGAAATGGCACGCTGCTCTCCCACCTGATCGGAGCCGCAGCGGCATCGGTTCCGCTGTTCCTGCTGGTAATTCTGTCCGGCGAACGTGCCATGGGACGGGGCGATGCGGAACTGATGCTGGCAGGCGGCTTGTTCCTCGGCGTCAAAGGTGTTGTGGTAGGGCTGTTTCTGGGACTGATCCTCGGCTGCATCTTCGGCATGATCCACAAGGCAAAAACCGGCGATTCCAAATTCGCCTTTGGGCCGTACCTCTCCGCCGGCATGGCAATGGCTCTGGTGGTCGGCGAACCCATTGCAAATCTGTACTTACAGCTCTGCGGTCTGAAATGACCGCCCGAACATAGAAAGGCTCATCTCCGGTACGCTCCGGAAATGAGCCTTTTCTTTTTGGATTATTTCGAGCGTTACGCCGCCGGAGAAACACCCTCCACATGAATGGTGTAGTCCGTCATGATCTTATTGCTCCAGAAGAACCACTGCCCCGTCTTGGCGTTGTAGTTGTTCTTGGCAGACAGCACCTCCGTGCCAACCTTTACGGTATAGCTGTCAGAGAGCGTGTAGCCCGCCTTGGGGGTAATGGTGAAGTAGCACACGCCGCTGTCGTTGAACAGCGGATCGCTGAACGTGATGTTGCAGCCCGCCGCACTGGATTCGTCCAGACCTACGTTTTTGCCGTTTTCGCTGGCGGCAATGGGCGGTGCGGTGGTGGTAGTTGTTGTAGTTGTGGTGGTTTGAGGGGCGGTGGTTGTTGTGGTTGTAGTAACAACTTCAACAGATTTAGGAAGGCAAGCAGCAATACTGTTTTCTCGATATACAGTGTTTACCATTTGAGCAAGTGGTGTGTCAGGATTAGCCTTATAAACAACTCCGTTTTTAATCCAGAGTTCGTGAAGACCATTTACAACATCATCATAGTCAACGTGATACCCACCCCAACTGCATACATTATATGATTGCAAAATATTAGGTATTGTTGCATCATATGTAGCATCACTCCATGACAATTTTGGATAAATCGCAATAGCACCATTATTTTCAAGTGTTGCAACAATAAACGAGGTTTTCCCATTTTCCGGATTCAAGTTGTAACAACTATTATTTGAAATTAAACTGCCATCTTCCTTTTTCATTATGACGTTCATATTGTATTGTGTTCCATTTTCAGTACAATATGAAGGTTTAATTTCTGCATAACAACCATTTTTAGTTGAATCATAAATATGATATATTATCAATTGATTTTTTTCTGTTGTAACATCGGTACTAGCTGTTGTAATAAGTGTTGTTTCCGTCGCAGAAGTACTGGTCGTTGCAGTTGTTGCAGTGGTGCTTATAGTCGTGCTGGTTGTGGCGGAGGTTGTAGTCGTTGCAGCCGTAGTTTCTGTCGCGGAGGTAGTCGTCGTTGCGGTACTGCTTGCAGTAGTTTCCGCGGTGGTCGTTGCGGCAGTTGCAGTGGTTGCGGTTGTTGCAGCCGTGCTTGTGGTTGCGGCGGTCGTTGTTGTGGTGGTTGCTGTAGTCGTGGTGGTTGTTGTAGTTGTGGTGGTGGTTGTCGTTGTTGTAGTTGTTGTTGTTGTAGCCGCAGTCGTCGTGCCGGTAGTTGTTTTGGCTGTGGTTTCGGTTTCAGGCGGCGGAGGTGTGGTAGTCGTGGTAGTCGTTGTCGTTGCCGTATTTTTCGGAGCAACGATCTCGCACTGAATCTCCTCCGGACTGACACCCTTACAATAGAGGTGCACGATCTTATCCGCCGAAGCAGACGATGTCACAGCACTGTTTGAATTCATCATAAAGGTTTTCAGATTCTGATCCGGAGCCAGCAGGGTGTAATCCTTGCTGTACACATCATAATTCAGCGTGGACGGATACTTGACAAACTTCACGCCCACTTCGCCCGCATTGGTGATATAGTCGCACTTCGTCCAGTCGAGGGTGATGTTGGTGTAGGTGCTGTCGCCGTTGAGGGTGAGCATGGGGGTGTAACTGTCGATCGTACTTTCAGACGAGTTTCCGCCGGAGTAATCCATTTTCAGGCTAATGTCTACATCTGTACTGGTTGCACCAGATGTCCAAAAGCTACTAAGAAATTCTAATTTCAAATAAGGGTAGCGGCTGTATGTCATGACAATAACAATTCTAGCTGTAGAATTGTCTGATGCATCTGGCTTTTCTGCCCAGTAATTCCCGCCGTTTTCCGGTTTTCCGTAAATAAATGAACTTTGTTGAATACTGCCATATTTTACGCCGTCATATCCATCATAGGACTTGTTCTGTCCAACGCTTACATCTCCCGTTCTTCCATTTTCCATGGAATCGATCAGTTTATCGGCATCAACATTGTGAATTGTAATGCTCAACTGATTTCCCACAGAGTATCCGCATTTCGAAACGTCCATATAAATGGAAGTATTCCAACTCTGCTTATCCACTTCATATCGATCTGAAAAGTCATTCAGTTGAGAACCATTATTTGCATACACCAGAAAATTTTTCTTTTCCGGAGAACACTTTTTTCCGATTCCGGCATATGTTCCTTCTACATAGAGCCAGCCACGGCTGGATTCCTCACCGCTGTTAGTTCGTAAAAGTACACGGTATTTTATCTTTGTGTTATTTACAAATGTACTGTCCGGATTTACAGTAATGGAAGAATCGTACTTATTTTGAAAAGCACTGATATAATCCGGATTTCCGTCGGTTCGAAAATTACCCCGCCCGTTTGCAAAAATATCACTGTATTTTACCCAGCCATGATCGTACATTGCAGCACTGTCGTAGATCTCATTTCCGTCAGCATCTTTATCAATGAAGTTCAGATCTTCTGTGTTATTGTCATCGCCTATGTAAATATAGATTTTTTCCCATGTACTTTCGGAACCGTCACTATAACTGGTAACTGCATACTGTGCACCGTCGCCTGCACCATTCAGACTGTACATAGACGGAAAGGCATAGCTTCCTGCATATTCGACAGGATTCCAATTGGTTTGATGATAACCGCAAAAATAGGGCATGTCAAACTGCACGAACTTACAGCTGTTGGAAACATAGTCTGTCAAATTGACGATCGTGGTGTCCGGTGTCCACCAGCCACTCCAAGTTGCATCTTTTGTAAAGTCATTCTCGGGATGTGTTTTTCCCCATTCTTCCCAGTACGATTTGGTATTGACTCTATCGTCCAGATTCCCCCAGCCTTTGGTTTCTGTTGTGGTGATCGTGGTGCTGCTCATCGGATACGCACTCGCATCTGTATAATTCGTCTTCAACACCAAATTACACTCCTGCACCGACTGCACCGCAGCATACCCGTCGCAGGAAACCGCAATATCCACTTTCTGGCTGGTTTTCACCGCATCATGATAGGTCAGCGTCACCGTAAACACCGCATTGGCATCGCTGCTGGCACCGGTGATCTGATACACCTTTTGATTATCGGTGCTTTTTTCTGTATCCAGTGTCACGTATCTTCCGGCATCTGCACACAGAATGCCATGCGCATTCCGCTGCACCTCGTCCCAGTTCCAGTACCGGCTCTGGGGCAGCTGGGTCTGTAATTCGTCTGCCAGATTATTCGCCACAGTCTGATAATTCTGAACCTTTGCCGCCTGCACATAGGCAGAGATATTCGGGGCACAGAGTGCCGCAATGATTGCCATGATCACCAGCACTACGATCAATTCCACAAGAGAAAAGCCTTTTCGATTTCGTTTCATCTCTCTCACCTCTCCGAAAATATACAGACGGACACGCCGAAGCGAAGCTTAACTTAACAGATCCAGAATCTCATTCTTGTTGTTGGATACCCGAATGGCATCATCCCGCCGGATCGTGCCGGCTCTTACCAGCCGTGCCAGATCGGCATTCAGGGTGTGCATGCCAAGTGCCGCACTGGACTGCATGACCGTTGCCAGCTGGAAGCACTTATTGTCACGGATCAGACTGCCTACCGCATCGGTTCCCACCAGAATTTCTGTAGCAGCCACACGGCCGCCGCCCATTGCCAGCGGGATCAGAGCCTGTGTGATAACGCCCTTCAGAATCGTGGACAGCTGTGTCCGGATCTGGTTCTGGGCGTGGGGCGGACAGCTGTCAATGATACGATCCAGCGTCTGTGCCGCACCGGTGGTGTGCAGAGTGGACATGACCAAGTGTCCGGTTTCTGCGGCGGTGACAGCGGCGGAAATCGTTTCGTAGTCACGCATTTCTCCCACGAGAATGACATCAGGGTCTTCACGGAGAGCAGAACGCAGGGACGCTGCAAAGCTCTTGGTATCCACGCCGATTTCACGCTGGTGAATGACCGACATGCCCGACTCGTAAACATATTCCACAGGATCCTCAATGGTGATGATATGCTCCGAACGATTCTTGTTGATATAGTCGATCATGGCGGACAGAGTGGTAGATTTACCGCTTCCCGTCGGACCTGTCACCAGAATCAGTCCTCTTGGCTGGTCTGCCAACTCCCGCAGCACTTTCGGCATTTGCAGCTGTTCCAGTGTGGGAATGGTGTTGTTCAGCAGACGAATCGTGGCTGCCACCTTTTTCATCTGCCGGAAAACATTGACACGCTGGCGGCAATAGTCCGGCGTTTCAATGGCAAAGTCCACGTCGTCGCCGTTTTCCAGCTGTTCCCGCTGTTCATCACTCAACATGGACAGGATCATTTCCCGTGTTTCTGCCGCCGGAAATGAAAAGCCGCTGTCCAGCAGCTGCCCGTGGATACGGAACGAAACCGGCATGCCCTCGCTGATGTGAATATCAGAGCATTTCTTCTCCCGTGCTTTCATAATAAGTTCATTCATGGTCATGGCGGTATACCGTCCTTTCTGCAATCATTAGTCGGAATAATATGCGATCTTCATAACTTCTTCCGGCGTGGTCACGCCCTCTTTTACCAAGTCAATGGCACTGTCCAGCAGACTCCGCATGCCCTGTGTTTTCTTGGCATACTCCAGCATTTCCTGACTGTCTGCACTTTTGGCGATCATACGTTTCAGCGTTTTGTCTATATATACCATTTCGTGAATGGAAATACGTCCTTTATAGCCCGTGTTGTTGCAGACCTTACAGCCCTTGCCGCGGGTGATCATGGGAATGCCGTCCCCGACAATGGCGATGTCATCTGCTGTCGCCGGTTCTTCGTATTTACAGAACTGGCAGACCTTACGCACCAGACGCTGTGCCACGATACCTACCACAGAGTTGGAGATCAGATACGGTGCCACGCCCATATCCGCCAGACGGACAATGGACGAAATGGCATCGTTGGTATGCAGGGTGGAAACTACCAGGTGTCCGGTGATTGCAGAACGCACGGAAATTTCAGCCGTTTCTGCGTCACGGGTTTCACCGATCATGATAATATCCGGATCCTGTCGCAGCAGGGCACGCAGTCCCACTGCAAAGGTCATGCCTGCACTCACATTAACGGAAGTTTGCGTGATATTGGGCAGGTCTTTTTCCACAGGGTCCTCAATGGTAGAAATATTTACCGGTCGCTGGGACAGATGCTGCAATACCATATACAGCGTGGTCGTTTTACCGGAACCGGTCGGCCCCGTAATATAGATGATGCCGTTGGGGGCGGACATCATCTTCATCAGCATGTTATAGGAATACTCGTTCATGCCGAAGTGACCGGCGTGGTCGATCTTGGTATCCGACACCAGATAACGCATAACGATCTTCTCGCCGTGTGTCGTCGGCAAAACGGAAATACGCATACTGATGTCGATTCCCTCCAGCACAGCGTGGAAGTTGCCGTCCTGCGGGATACGTTTTTCCGCAATGTTCAGGTTGCTCATGATCTTGATACGGGCAACAATGGAGTTGTGCAGTGCCTTTTCCAGTGTCAGATAGCTGACCATCTGACCGTCGATACGCATACGCACCTGTGTGAAATCCTTAAACGGTTCAATGTGAATATCGCTGGCGTTGGTGCTGTATCCCCGCACCAGCAGCGAATTGATCAGCTTGATGATCGGCACATCGTCGTCCGCATCGTCTGCCGTCAGCTGGGGCACCTCAATATCTTCTGCGGAAATATTCGCCTTTTTGGCTGCCTGCTTGGTACTGATCTCGGCATAGTAATACTCGATTGCCTTTTTGATTTTCGGACTTTCACTGAGCAGCACTTCCAGCGGCATATCCACGATCTGCCGAATATCTTCCTGTGCGTAGAAATTCAGCGGGTCAGACATGGCGAGCTGTAGACGGCTGTCGTTTTCCGACAGGGCAATGACATTGTATTTTTCCGCAAGCTGCTTGGGCACCTTGGCAACCACGTCTACATTGACCTCATACTCCTCCAGATTGACCATCTGGAGATCCAGCTTTTTCCCCAGTGCCTCCAGAACCTGTGTTTCTGTGACAAATCCCATTTCCTGCAGCAGTGTGCCGAAACGCACCTTCTTGCCGCTTTGTGTCTTCTGGAATTGCAGTGCCTGATCGATCTGTTCCTGTGTGATATAGCCATATTCTTTCAGCACTTCACCAATGGGTAAATTCTGCAATGTTCTCACCTTTTTCTATTGTTTCTATAGCGACACCGCACAAAGAGCATCTGGCGACTTTGCACGCCATCTGCTTGCAAATTTCCCGTCATATTTCACAAAAATGCTCGTGAATACATCCAGTATTCACTCCGCTTTTTGTTTCATCTGACGAAAAATTTGACGACGCATCTGTCGCACAATCTTTGTGCGGCATTGCCCTATGTTTTATTCCAGACTGCCAATGTATAAATACCGCGAAGCTGCCACAGAACTGTCGTATATGTCGGAGGCATTCAGCGTTGCCTTTACCGTTGCCTGATTTTGCAGCTTGACCATTCTGGTTTCCGAGTAGTACACAGTATCGTTCCGCGAGATCCGCACATCTACTGTCACTGTTACATCATCGACTTTTTGGACAAGGATCTTTGCCTGATAAGTCCCCAGCTTACAGAGCACCTGATCGACCGTTGTTCCAGCACTGTCGGTGTCTGAATAGTAAATCGTCCCTTTTTCTTTCAGTTCGCTCTTTCCGTCTTGTGTGTCCACATACAGTACGACCTGATGGGCACAGCCGTCATCCGCAGCGATCGTTTCTGTTTCCTGCTGTCCGATGGTCTTGGCATACGCCAGATGACTTTCCAGCTGTTCCATGACCGCGATTCCCTTGGACTGGGCATTGAACATGATGACATTCTGGCAGAAGATCCGCATGGCATTCAGCAGGATTCCCGAAGCAGAAGCCACCAGAATGCCGATCAGCAGAACGGTAACCACTTCTTCTGCCAGCGTAAAACCTTTTCGGTTTTTCACAAGTTTCCGCATCTGCTTTCCTCCCTTACGGTTTCGGTTGATACTGAATGAAATTGTCCGCGGAACGCCTCTGCACATCAAAAGTTTTGGTCTTTTCGTCCCCGCTTGTGCGGTCCCGATATGTTACTGTAATCGTAGTATCAGAAGTTTCCGCAGCAGCTCCCGCCAGATCCACAGCGGCATTTTTCCGCTGCTGGTTCTTCAGCTTCGCACCGGAGTTCAGAAAATTCGAGCCGGAAGCGATCCCGATCATGCCGATTGCAAAGGACATGGAGATCATGGCAAATGCAATCACCACTTCCACAACAGTGGTTCCTTTTCGCAGTTTCCGCATTTTGTCACGCCTCCCTTTACAATTGATAATAGCCGTCCCACCGCCACTGGGTCGCATTCGCGGGAACTGACAGCTTTCCACAAACTTCTGACAATTCCTTTTCCCCGCTGCCGGCAGTGTTCCGCGTCACCTTTGCCGTGAGATAGATCTCACCGGACAGCCGCCTTTTGTTGGCATCGGTTTCGCTGTCGTTGACCACAGAGTGATTCACCGTTACTGTACATTTCCAGTTTCCCGCATCGGGGAGTGAGATCGTAAAGGTTTCCGCGGTGTTGCCGTCGCTGACGAAAATGCTCTGATAGGTTGCTCCGGTGGTTTCGTCCGTCACCGTGCCCTCTTTCAGAATGTCCTGCTGTACCAAAGTGATCGCGGATTCTGCATAGAACTTTGCCTGTACGCGGTTGTTTTCCTCCTGCTCCCGCATGTAATACATACGGTCTACAAGAATGATCCCCGCCGAGATCAGTGAGATCATCAGCATGACCAGCACCGCCCACAAAATCGCTGCACCGTTTCGCTGTGCTGTTTTCCGTTTCATATTGGCATCACCCTGTTTATGCAGCATCTGCTGCTGTGGTTATGATCGTGGTCGTTGTCATTTCTTCCGCCGCAATGTCTGCTGTTGCCGACTGCATGGCTTTTTCCGCCGCTTCTTCGGTGGTTTCGTCGGAATCCACATCATCTGCATAGTCTGTTTCCAGCGGACTCTGATACATGTACGCGGTAATCGTCATGGTAAAATTATACCAATCCTGAAATTTATCCGCATTTGCCGCATCACCGTTTGCCGCAGCCTGTTCCTGTGCTGCCGGCTTTTCCACACTGTTGAAAGAATACGCAGTAACGCCCAGAAACGACACCCGATTGACAAAGTCCAACATTTGTTTCATGTTCTGATAGGTGCCTTCCATCGTATAGGTAAAGTCGCAGCAGTATTCACCGGTGGCGGTATATGCAGCACCGCTGCCGTCACCTGTGCTGCCGTCCGAAGCATCTGTTCCGGAGGAATAACTGTCTGTGGTACCGGCTACCTCGTCCGGCGAAGCAGTCACTAGATTGCCCTCACCGTCAATATAATACTGCATAGTCTGCCCGATGTTCAAGCCATCGACAGTGACACCCACTTCATTCATCACAAAGGTAAGAAAACGGTCGATTCGTTCCGCATCACTCAGCGGAAACAGCTTCTTGGTTTCCTCGCCGTTTTTCTCTTTCCAATCCTTTAGTGAGGCAATATTCTGGTCATAACTCTGACTTTGCAGCAACAGGTCGGAATACTGCTGGTTCAGAACCTCCAGCTGTTCCTTTGCTTCCGAGACTTTCGTCATCAGCGGACGGATCAGAAGCTGCACAAACAGTACAACGACCAATACGACACCCAGCACAGAAAGCAGAACTGCCTGCTTTCGGGTAATTTCCGTTGTCATTGTACCACCTCCGTTGTTGTTTCCACAGGATTGCCGTCGGCATCCGTTGCAGTAGTTTCCGCCGACTTGAATACAGCGTTCACTGTATAAGTATACACGCTGTCCGAAAGCGAATAGCCGTCATAGGTGATCGAGGAGAACAAGTCCAGCCGTGTCAGGTTCGTCACAAATGTGGAAACATACTGGCTGTTCGTCGAACTTGCCGCAATGGAAAGGGTGCTGCCGTCATAGGAAAGTCCGGTGATCTCTGCCACCTGAATTTCTCCTCTGCCGGGGCTGACCGTTTTCTCACAGCCAACCAGCTTCTGCACCAGATCTTCGGAAAAGTTGTCGCAGATCTCCTGTGTCCCGTCAATGGTAGCCCGCACCTCAGTATAAACATCACCGGCAGTCCGCAGTGTGCTGATGTCATTCGCCACAGCGTTGGCGTTGTTGATCTTTTCCATCAATGCGGTATCGTTTGCCTTGGTTTCCATTTCTGAAACCAGATTCTCTTGGGTGTGGACGTAGATCCGTGCACCGGCATAACTGCCGCCCAGCAGCAGCACTGCCACTGTCCCCAGTATGCCGAAAAGAGCACCTTTTTTCATGGTGTTCTTTTTCGGTGCCACGACAAGAGGATACAGGTTAATATCCTTTTTTGGTAGTTTTGCCATTTTGGATTCCTCCTGTCCGATTTAGTCCGAATAACGTATCATACTGCCCAGCAGCACCGTGTACTCGCTGGGATTCATCTCCAGCGGAACAGTCAGTTCCGTAGGGAGAAACTCCGGAAATGCCCGCACGTTTACGCCGAAATTATCCGCGAAGTGCGGGAAGATCTGCACAGCATCTTCCGGAAAGCCGCTCAGGTAAACGTCCGTAATATCAGAGCCGGTCTGTTCCGACTTGTTGAACTGGATAATGCTGTTGATATTCTGCCCCACTTCCCGTTCGAAGCCCTCATCGGTAGGGTCTGCCAGAATCCGGCTGCGGCGGGTCATGACGAAGTTGTCATTGGAAAACAGACACTGCATCAGCATATTCTTATCCAGAATGAACACGGCATAGGTTTTTCCCTGTAAAGATTTCAGCCGCTTCATCATTTTGATCAGACAGTTCTGCACCAGATCAATGACTTCCAGTTCGATCTTCGCCTCTTTGAACAGGCTGATATAGCTGGTGATGAACTCCTTGGTGGAAACCACCGCCAGAATACTACAGGAGCCGTCCGGATTTTTCGGAGTCACCACGGAATAATCCACCAGCATATTCTGAATCCCCTCAATATCCCGCAGTTCCCCGCGAATAAAACCGGGCACATTTTTCGGAGCGATCTGCGGAACTTTCAGAGGCTTTACAGTAATGGAACTGCCGTTTACCACCAGCGTCACGCCCTTTGCGGGCAGGTTGTACTTCTGCCACATTTCCGTCAGGGTATTCTGGAGAGAGTAGTTGTTCATGATAATGCCGTTCAGGATACAGCCTTCTTCCAGCGGTTCTTCATAGCAGTTTACTACCTGCAATTTATTTTTCACACAGCTGCCCATCAGCACCTGTATCTTGCTGTTGGTAATATACACGTGTGCAGAAACATCTTTTTTCTTCACGGAAATTCACCTCTTTTTCTCTTAGAACCGGTTCAGGAATCGTCCTGCGGTCTGTGCGAGCCACGAGAAGACCGCACCGGTGTTTTCGTCGATATTGCCGTACATGGAGTACATGGGAACGAGAACGGAAACCATAACGCCGGCAACGACAACACCCAGAATGACGATCATCAGCGGTTCGATAATGGACATCATGGACTTGATCGCGGCACTGGATTCATATTCGTAGTCGTCTGCGGTGGAAAGCAGCATTGCGTCCAGCTTACCGGTTTCTTCGCCGACTTTAATGGTATCGCCCAGCTTGCTGTCGAAGCCGTCCATTGCCATAATGGATTCCGACAGGGCGTTGCCCACGCGGATGCTCTTGATACAGTCGTCAAACTGGGAACGGAGATAGCTGTTGTTCACGGTGTCCCGCGAGATTTGCAGGGCGTTCAAAATGGAAAGTCCGCTGGTATACAGCGAAGCCAGCGTTCTGGAAAAGCTTGCCGTATAGACGATACGCACCAGATTGCCGATTTTTGGCAGGTGCACGATCATGCGGTCGATCACCAGACGGGAAGCCGGCGTTCGCATCAGCATGACAAAGACAACCACAATTGCCGCCACCACGCCGATCGCCACATACCAATAATGAGTAAGGAAATCGCTCATGCCCATGAGGATCCGTGTCATCAGCGGCAGTTCCATATCGGTGAACATATCGCCGAACATGGGGAGAATAAACGTAAACATTACAATAATGACCAGCACCAGCAGAATAACCAGCACCAGCGGATACGCCAGAGCACCCTTGACCTGCGATTTGATACGCTGCTGTTTCTGGAAATGCTCGCCCATGTTGATAAACGTATCCCCGATCTTACCGCTTGCTTCGCCGGCACGCACCATACTGATGAGCAGTTCGGGGAACACCTTGCCCTGATCTGCCATTGCATCGGACAACGCCTTGCCGTGTTTCAGGTCAGTGGTGATGTCAGAAAAGCATTTTCTCGCGAACTTGGAAATGCTGGCACGATTGGAAATAATATTGAACGACTGGATCACCGAAACGCCCGCATCCAGCAGGCTGCCCAGCTGGCGGCAAAAGTCCGTCAGTTCCTTGGCTTTCAGCTTGGAGCCGAACGAAGTCTTGCTGGTCTGGGTGTAGTCCAGCAAGAACAGATCTTTCTTTTTCAGTTCGTTCAGCAGTGCCTCCGGATCGGAAGCAGCAAGCGTCCCACGCACCATTTTTCCGCTCATGGCTGTGGCACGATATTTGTAATTTGGCACTGTATTCACCTCTTTTTGGTGTGGAGTTTCGAATTCGGCTCCCCTTTGGTGTATAGGCTCCCCTTTAGGGGAGCTGGCAGCCGCAGGTGACTGAGGGGTGCTTCCGTGAAATCTGATACATGAAGCAAAAGATTCCACAAGAACCCCTCCACCAGCTTCGCTGGTCCCCCTCCCCTGAAAGGGGAGCTGGCAGCCGCAGGCTGACTGAGGGGTTTCCACACAATCTCTTCACAAATGTGAAAAAACCACGACAGAATGACAAAACCGCCGGAAACCAAACAAAGCACCCAGCACCCAATGTGCTGAATGCTTTGTTATTGTCTTAGATGTTAGAAAGATTAAGCCTTAGCTAAGCAGATCACCAGCTGTAATGGAGTAACCGCCGTGGTTGCTACCAGCACTTGTTGCTTCATACTTACCGTTATCATACTTTACAGCTGTTGTGCCGTCATCATAAATCAAACCTGTAACTTTGGCATTTGCATCAACAGAAACAGCAATGATATTGCTTGCACTAATTTCAGCCAGATCAGCAATGCAAGTTTTCAGATTATCTGCTGTGCTTCCTGTTGCCAAAGTCGCACCAGAAGCACCAAAGACAATAGAAACAGTTGTACCAGACTGATTACTTGTATACTGACCACCATCAGTGCCAGTTGCAGCTGCAAAAGCAGAAGACGAAATTGTCTGCATAGCCGATACGCAAGAAGAAGCTTCATTCTTCGCATTAGACTGTCTTGTCTGACGAATATAACCTACCAAAGTCGGAACCAGTGCAGCGGCCAGAATTGCCATGATGACCAGAACGACGATCAGTTCGACGAGGGAGAAGCCCTTGCGGTTCTTTTTCTTCTTCATTGCAGTGTTGAATACGTTCATCGGGGTTTTCATATTGGTTTCCACCTTTCAAATTTGATTTAGTAAAATAAAATAACCTTGTTCCCGAAATCCCCGCTTTCGCGTCTAGCCGGCATCGCGTCCGGAGTTTCAGGAGAATCAAACGAGAGTTCTTATCAACGTTCCCTCTCGTTGTTTGCAAGTTTATTATAGCACAATCTGGCGGCGTTGTCAATAACATTTGTGCACATTCTGCATTTAGAACAACAAATAAGCACACTTTTTGTGCACATATACAGCACACCGGAAAAGTGGCAGAATTGCGTGGCTTTTAGCTTCCATTTTTTAGTCGATTTTGTACGATTCCGATAATGCGGCTCTGATTTTGATAAAATCGTGTCGAATTTCGCATAAAACTATTTTGATTCTGGAGATTTCTCAAATGCAGTCGATTTTCCGCTTCAAAATGCAAACGAAAAATTACTCCCAACTTTTCCGCGAATTTGATACATTTTCTCTAAAAATCGTGTAACGCGTTACATTTCGCGGGAGTTGAGGGGAGAATGTTGCGGGGATTTTTTTATAGGCTTCCCTTTAGGGGAGCTGTCACCGCAGGTGACTGA
>ENA-UOJB01001598-UOJB01001598.1-human-gut-metagenome-genome-assembly--contig:-C48-NODE-1598-length-17923-cov-21.526864_pt1 | contig 17923 bp, 20 predicted proteins | sample MGYA00242338_ERZ723885 | MGnify/ENA metagenome assembly ERZ723885
CCGCGTCCCAAGCGTTTTGCCCAGCAAAACCTGGCCGAAGGGCGGATTCACTCCGCCCGTGTCCGCAGCGCTTTGATGGAGCCGCTCCCCAGCGGAGAATGTCCCATTAAGGATTTTTGACAAGCCAAGGCCGGCAGGTCATTGACCTGCCGGCCTTGGCTTGTTTCGTTTCCCGGCTCTCCGGCGCACATGTGCCGGAGAGCCTTTTATAACAGCCTGTGCAGAAGCACTTCCGGTCTGTTTATTCGCCCATGAGCTTCCGCCGCTTCAGCAGGAGCATCACAGCGCCTGCGGCAGCCGCCATCATCGCGCCGCTCAGCAGGAAGATGGGGAACCCGTCGCCGGTCTGGACACTGTTTTCGATCCAGCGGGCCGTCAGGGTCGTGTCACCCTTGACGCTGTACACGCTGGAGGCGTCGTAGCGGTTGCCGTCCTTGTCGTACCAGCCGCCGAAGGTATAGCCCTCCCGGGTGGGTACGGGCAGGGTGCCCACAGCCTGACCGTATACCACCGCCAGAGCAGAGGGCTCCACCTTGCCGCCATTGGCGTTCAGGGTAATGGTGAAGGTGCTGTCCTCCTGACCCCAGCGGGCGGTGAGGGTCACACCATCGGCTGTGCTGTAGACGGTGGAAGCATCATAGCGGCTGCCCACCTCGTCGAACCAGCCCAGGAACACATAGCCCTCCCGGGTAGGTGTGGGCAGGGCGCCCACGGCCTGGCCGAAGGTCACCTGGACCAGGGCCACGTCGGTGACGCCGCCGTTGGCGTCCAGGGTGATCTCGTAGATATTGGCGGTCCAGCGGGCAGTGAGGGTGGCGTCTCCGGCGATGGCATATATGGTGTCCTCGGTGTACTGCGCACCGTTTTCGTCATACCAGCCGTCGAAGGTATAGCCCTCACGGACGGGCACAGGCAGCTGGCCCACAGCTATGCCGTACTGGACGCTGACGGAGTCGGGCTTCACCATGCCGCCGTTGGCGTCCAGAGTCACGGTATAGCCCTGACCAGGCAATACCTCCACCACGCAGTAGGCGGTGACGCTGGTGTTGATATCGGTGGACACCTTGATGTAAGCGTAGCCGGGCTTGTGGGCGGTGACAACGCCGTTTTCATCCACGGTGGCTACCTCGGGGTTGAAGGAGGTCCAGGTCAGCGCGGCGTCCTCCGCCCGGGTGGGGGTAGGAGTCAGCGTCGCGTTCAGCGCCAGAGTCTCCAGGGGATGCAGGGTGGCCCGGGTATCATCCAGGCGCAGGGTATTGGCCTGCACCGGCAGGCAGACCACGGCGAAGTTCACATGATACTGCCCGTCCTTGGTGGTGGCGGTCAGATAGCTGACGCCGGGCTCCGAGGGGGTGTAATAGGCAACGTTCTTGCGGGTGCCGTTAACGTTGACGTCCTCGGCGGTCTCCAGCTTGCCGCCGCCCTCCGTCACCGTCCAGTTGAAGGGACCGTAGGTGCTGTCGGGACGGTCATAGGTGACGCCGGAGAGGGCACCCGCCGGATTACCGGCCTTCTCCGTGCCGTCTGCCCGGATCACCACCGTGGTGGAGGAGCCGTAGGGGGCGGACACGACGATATCGCCGGTGGTACGGTCATAGGTATAGCCATTGTACATGGCGTTTTCCGTCAGCTCATACTCATAGCCGTAATCATAGCGGTAAACCACATGGATGGACTCCGGCAGGGCATAGCCCTCGGTGTTCACCAATCTGCCGCGCCAGGGCTCGCTGCCGGAGAGGACAAAGTCCGGGCCGTCCAGCACCAGGCCGGTGGCGGCGGTGGTGGGATTGTCGCTGCCGCCGGAAACATACCCCTGGGCCGTGTACAGCTTCACATCGGAGAAGGAGTGGGTCTGGCGATACCGGGCGATGAGGCTGGCGGTCTCACCGGCGGTGACGTAATAGGTCTGCTCGTTGTAGTAGGCGTCGGACTGCAGGTCCTCCTGGTCGGAGGTCTGATAGACGTCCTCCCAGTCAAAGGTCATGGTCCGGGTAACACCGTTGATGGTGACGTCCAGATGGCCGGTTCCGGAGGGGATCTTGTCCGCGGAGGCCTGATAGTTCAGGTCGATAAGGCCCTCCAGCGCGTCGCTGCTGTTCTGGGAGACGCTGACCAGGCCCGCCCAGTCCTCGTCGTCCTCATATACCAGCCACTGATTCTGATAGATCTCCACATCGGCGGGCTGCAGGTCCACCACCCGGACGGTGATGGCGCCGTTGGGCTTCAGGCCGGAGAAGTGGTCCATGGACAGCTTGAAGTCCTTCACCTCCGTGGAGGATGCCTCCACCGCTATGACGCACAGGGCGGAGTAGGTGCCGTTGGACACGGTGATGATGGCCTGGCCGGGAGCCACAGCCACCACATGACCGAACTCATCCACCGTGGCCACCTCGGGGTTGCTGGAGGTGCGGGTGATGGGCGCCGTGGAGCCGGTGTTGTTGTTCACGCTGAGGTCAAAGCTCTGGCCGGGGTGCAGGCGGGCGGATGTCTGGGACAGGGTCAGGCCCTGGGAGGCGTCCACCTTGATGGCATAGGTGCGGTCATTGGCCGCATAGTCGCCGCAGGAGAGATACACGTTGCCGGTCCAGTTGTAGCTGCCGCGATACTCCGTCACATCTGCGGTGAAGGTGAAGGTGTGGGTATCGGCGTCATAAATGCTCTGGGAATACAGGGGATTAAGCAGATCGATGTTGTACTCGGTGATTTCCCGGCCGGTGGAGTCGGTATAGGTCCGGCTCACCTGGGCGTGGACCGCCACGGAGGCCAGGGAGCCGTCCTCGTCATAGACGGTGCCCTGCATATAGGTGCGGCCATCCTTCTGATAGAAGGTCACGGCGTTGTTCTCCAGCTTGGGGGCCTGGGTGTCCACCAGCACGTCGAAGGAGAGCACGTCGCCGGTCTTGTCCATTTTGTGGCCGTTGAAGGTGGGCTCCTTGCCGTCCACGAAGGACTCGAAGTCCGTCACCGGGCGGCCCAGCTCCTCATTGTCCACGGTGTCGCCGTAGTCACCCTCGCCATAGGCGGTAATGGTGTAAACGCACTGGGTGCCGTTGGGCAGGACGTCGCCGTTCAGGTCCGTTCCGTCCCAGGCATCCGTGAAGTAGTAAAGGGACATGGGCAGGACCACGCCGTAGCCGGCCTGATAGACGCTGCGGGGCACATAGGTGTTGAAGGTGCGGAAATAGAGCTCGTTGGTGTTCTTGTTCCGGACCTCGGTGACAAAGAGCTTGGCATCCCGCAGCTGATAGAGCTCAAGGTCGTCAATGGCGTCGAAATAGCCGCTGCCGTCCGGGGAGATGGCAAAGTTCTCCTGGTGGAAAACTGTCTGCTTGCTCTCGGCGGCAATGTCGGTATCAAAGATGTTCTGGCCCAGGTTCAGGAAGTTCACCACTTCCCCGGCGCTGCGGATGGTACTGCCCACCACGTTGACGCCCAGGGTACAGTCGTTGTTCATCACGTTTTCGCCGTCCTGGGGCTCGTCGAACCAGTTGGCGCGGTCCAGGATGGGGGCAGAGGTCCAGTCGCCCAGGAAGGCCAGCAGGGGCATGCCGATCTGAGGCGCGGAGCCGTCGGCGGCGGTGAGGATCACAAAGCCCTCCACATAGCTGCCGTTGGGGAACAGGTCGCGGATGGCGGCGATGTCGGAAGCGGTGAGGGAAACGGTCCGGCTGACCTGTGTGCCGCCGGCGGGCACGCTGACGCTGCCCAGATCCACCTCACGGATCAGCACATCGCTGGCAAGGACCATGGTCTTGCCGTCCTGCTCTGCGGTATCCGGCCGCAGAAGCACGGCCTTCATGCTGTAGCTCAGGGTGTCGCTGCCCAGGTTCTCCACCCGGAAGTCCAGATCATAGCTACCGCTCCAGCCGGGATCGTCGCCCAGCTCCAGCTTGCCCACCAGCTTGCCGTCCACATCGATGTAGGCAGGGGTGGAAATGGCCGCGGCTGCGTTCACAAGGCCGGCGCCCTGGCGGCGGGGAGAGACGTATACGCCGTTCTCCTGCTGGGGCACGGCGGTGCTCACCAGCAGATGGTTGGTCAGGTCGGCGCTGGCGGCGGCGTCCTGCTGGGGATGCTGGGACTTGACATACTGCTCCACCAGCGCGGCCAGGCCCGCCATATGGGGCGTCGCCATGGAGGTGCCGCTCATCAGACTGTAGGACCCGGTATAGTCATCGTACTTCCCGGCGCCCTCCACATAGCTGCTGTCCATCACGGTGGACCAGATGTTGCCGCCGGGGGCGGTGATCTCGGGCTTCAGCTCCAGTCCGGAGCCGCTGCCCCAGGAGGTGAAGGAGGACATCTGGCCGCCCTCCTCCCAGTCGGACAGCTGGTCCTGCTGGTGAACGGTGATGCGGACCTCCTGCCCGGCGTTCAGCGCATCGATCATGGCCGCGCCGTCCACGCCGGAAATAAAGGCGGAGGTCAGCGAGGTGTTGTCCGTGTTCATGTTGATAAGCGTGGTGGCGGCGGGGTCGCTGTCATAAACCAGCACAGCCAGCACGCCGTAGCTCTCGCCCATGTAGTTGGTGCCGGAGAAGCTGCTGGCATTGTTGATCTTGTCGGCGAAGGAGAGGGTGCTGCCGTCTGCGCTGCCGCGCTTGACCAGGGCAATACCCGTCTTGCCGCCGTTGTAGCCGTTGCTGAATCCGGCGTTGTAGTAGTCCATGTAGGTGCCGTAGCCCGCGTCATACACAACGAAGCTCTGGCTCTCGGGGAACTTCCCCTTCATGGCCACTTCGTTGGGGTCGGAGAAGGGCACGGTATGGCTCTGGCCCTGGGCGTCGTTCCAGCTCAGCACACTCTGCATGTTGATGGTGCTGTTGATGGAGGCCACCGCCAGGTTGGAGGGGTAGACGGCGGGAGAGGACATCATGGAGATATCCGGGTCCTCCGCCAGGTTCAGGCCGCCCCGCTCATTGCCCTGGGCGGGGGAGTTTTCGCTGTTGCCGGCGGCGGTCATCAGGATGACGCCGGCCTGCTCCAGCCGGGCATAAACGCCGTGGATGGCGGTGTCGTCATAGGCAAAGCCGTTGTCGGAGCCCAGAGACAGGTTCACGGCGTCGGCGCCCAGGGTCATGGCGTCCTCCAGGGCGTTGAGAATGGCGCTTTCCGTGGCGCCGGAGTTGCCGCCGTCGGCAAAGACCTTCATCATCATCAGCTGGGCATCGGGGGCTACGCCGGAAAAGAGGACCTCGCCCTCCTGGCTCTGGACAAAGCCCGCCACGGTGCCGGAGACGTGGGTGCCGTGGTTGCTGCCGCTGTTGCGGACGTTGACGTCGCCGCTGATGATCTCGCCGGTATAGGGGTCGGCGTCTCCGGCGTAGTCAAAGGCGAAGGGGACCTTGCGGGTCTTGTACATGGCCTCGTTGGAGGCGGGGCTCAGCCTATTGGCATTGAGCTGGCGGCCGTTCAGGAAAGCCAGCAGGGACTCCTTGGTATAGCGCAGGTCGCTGTCGCTGAGCTGGGAGTAGAAGGAGTCGTCCCGGAAGGCCTCGTGGACCCGGCGCAGACCGGTGACGTTAGCGCCCTCCTCATCGCTCCACCAGCTGGAATACTCCATGTCCAGGCCGGAATCCACCACGGCCACCAGCATTCCCTTGCCGGTGTAGCCCTTGTTCCAGACCTCCTGCAGGTGGACCATGTCATAGCTGTAGCCTGCCACACCGGCATTGGTGGCCGGAGAGGCGGGCTGACTGTAAACATGCTGCACATGGGCGGACTTCACACCCTTCAGATTGCGGATGGTATCCAGCATGCCATAGGGGGCGCGGACGGCCATGCCGTTAAAGAGCACCGTCCACTGCTCCATCAGCTCAGGGGCACAGGCAGTGCAGGTGCCCTCCTCCTGGAGAGCGGCGGGCTGGGCCGCCTGGATCTCGGCAAAAACCTTTTTCTGATCCCGGCGAATGGCGGCATCCTGTTTCTCCGCGCGGCCGCCGGCAAGATAGGCGGCGATCTCCGCACCGGCAGAGCTGGTGGAAGCCGTTTTCTTCGCGGCAAAGCCCTCCAGCACGGGAGCGCGCTCCAGCTCCACGAGGATGGTCACCATATCATCGGGCTGATGCCCGGTGGGCTGGGTGGTTTCCGCCGCAGAGTCGTTCTCCGCCATGGCGTCCAGCCGGGGGGTGCCGCTGACCTCCTCCGCCTTCACCACGGTCCCGTCGGGGGCGGCGGCTTCGGCGGCCAGAGCCGTGGGCACCAGGCCCAGCAGCATGACCAGCGTCAGCAGCAGTGCGATCACTCGTTTCATGTTATACATTCCTCCCTTGTGTTGAACTCCCATGTTCTGCATTCTTTATAGGACAATGAATGTTCTATGGTCATGGGATGACTGCCGTTATTATAGCACTTTACCGCAGCGGTGTCAAGCTATGCCGGGTGGAACTTCCGGGTTTTCTCCATTGAAACAGGAGAATAACATGCCGCTTGATAAATCACGTCCCACAAGATACAATAACACTTCGTTATATATAACGCAGTGTTATTATACAAGGATGGTGCTTATGCCGGCAGTCAGAAAAGTTTCAAAGGAACAGATCATCGACGCTGCGGTGGAGGTATTGCGTGACGACGGCTTTTCCGCCATCAATGCCCGCAGCGTCGCCAAAAAACTGGGCTGCTCCACGCAGCCGATCTACTTTTCATTCAAGAACATGGACGAACTGAAGGCCGCGCTGACGCAGCGCGCGATCGAACTGCACACACAGCGCGTGCGGGATTCTCTGCGCGCCCACGAGGGGAGCGACAGCCGCTACAGCAGCTACGGCATGGGCTTCGTTAAATTCGCTGCCGAGGAAAAGCAGCTGTTCCGCTGGCTCTATCTGGAGGGCGAACAGCCAGGGGCATATCAAAGCGATGTTCTGATGCAGGAGGTCATCGGCGTGATCGTCGATGAATTCGGATATGCGGAGGACGTCGCACGCCGCTTTCATCAGGATATGATCTACTTTACCTACGGACTGGCAATCCTCGCCAATACGGATCATCTGCACCTGACGGAGGCAGAGCTGCGTGAGGCGTTCCGCCGGGAGTTCCGCGCGCTGATTGCCATTTATGGAAAGCCCGCAAAGCTGCCTGAATTTGCTGTGAAAGCCGGTGTTGCTTTATGAATCTGAAGGTATCCTTTTCGTGGATCGGGCTTGTGATCTTTGCGCTGCCCATGCGGCACATCTCACCGTGTCGATTCAATCCTTTTGCTGACATTTGCAAAGCGCAAGCAAAACATCGAGGTTTTGATCAGGTGACACTGGATGTCTGGACATTCAATGAGTCGGCGCAGAAATTCTATGCGGCAGCAGGCTTTCAGCCCTATCGGTGCTTTTGGGAAAGCCAAACTTGATAAGCACAGGGAGCGATAAAATGAAGCGATCTTTGACTCAAAAATTAGGGCTGCTGGGCGTTGTCAGCTTTCTTTCGTACACGGCGGCGGTCGTGTTTGCGCCGCTGACCTATCCCGGCTATAACTGGATGGCACAGGCTGTCAGCGACCTGAGTGCCGCCAATGCGCCATCGCTGGCACTCTGGAATCAGCTGAGCGCCCTTTACAATGCGTGCGAGGTCGTTTGCGCGACCGTCGTCTGTATCGGCATCCAAGGACAGAAAACCAAGCTGCTCCGTTCGGGCATTTATCTGTTCGCCATCATGGAGTGGATCTCGGCGGTCGGGTATCGGATGTTCCCGCTCAGTAGCAGCGGCTATGCCGGGGCCTTTCAGGATGTGATGCACATGGTCACAACCGCTTTGGTGGTGCTGCTGTCCATCGTATCACTGACCATGATCATCGTCGCAGGAGCCAAGAGCAAAAACTGTCGTTCTTATGGTGTCTGCGCCGCTGTCGCATTGGCCATGATGCTTGTGGGCGCAATGGGTATGAAAATCGTCCCTGCCGAGTATTTCGGCGTGGTCGAGCGTTTCAGCGTGTTTGCTGCAACAGGCTTCAATGCGGCGCTTGGCATTCACCTGTTTTGTATGAAACCAAAAGAAATCAAGGAGTAAACATATATGAGCATCATTCCCTATGTGATCGAACAAACCAGTCGCGGCGAACGTAGCTACGACATTTTTTCCCGGCTCCTCTCCGACCGAATTGTTTTTCTCGGTGAGGAAGTAACGGACGCATCCGCCAGTTCCATCGTCGAGCAGATGCTGTTTCTGGAAGCACAAGACCCAGACAAGGATATTCAGTTCTACATCAACAGCCCCGGAGGCTCGGTCACGGCCGGGTTTGCGATTTACGACACCATGCAGTATCTCAAGTGCGACGTGTCCACCATCTGCATCGGTCTGGCCGCGAGCTTCGGCGCTTTCCTGTTAGCAGGCGGCGCAAAGGGCAAGCGGATCGCACTGCCGAATGCGGAAAACATGATCCACCAGCCGCTGATCGCTGGGAACGGCGTACACGGCCCGGTCACGGATATTCAGATCGTGACCGAACAAATGCAGAAAACCAAACAGCGGCTGACCCGCATTCTTTCCGAGAATACGGGAAAAACCTTTGCACAGGTTGCCGCCGATACGGAGCGCGACAACTACATGTCGGCGCAGGAAGCCCTTGCTTACGGGCTGATCGACAAAATTATTGACAAGAGATAAGGAGAAACGCCATGTCAGAAAAGAAGATCACCATTCGTTTGGAAACCAAAGATGACTATCGCAATGTTGAAAACCTGACCCGCGAGGCCTTTTGGAATGTCTACCGCCCCGGCTGCATGGAGTACTATGTGCTGCACTGCTATCGGGATGACCCGGCATTTGTGCCGGAGCTGGACTTCGTCATGGAGCTGGACGGCGAGCTGATCGGGCAGGTCATCTATGTGTGGTCGGAAATCGACTGCGATGACGGAAGAAAGGTGCCGATCATGACCTTCGGCCCCATCGGCATTGCGCCCGCATACAAGCGGCAGGGCTACGGAAAGAAGCTGCTGGACTATTCCATGGAAAAAGCCAAGGAAATGGGTGCAGGAGCACTTGCCATCACCGGCAATATTGACTTTTACGGCAAGTCCGGCTTTGTGCCTGCCAAAATAAAGGGTATCCGCTATGCCGACGACCCTGAAGCGGATTATTTTCTCATCAAGGAGCTGACGCCCGGTTTTTTGGACGGTATCTCCGGCACCTACAAAGACCCAGTGGGATATTTTGTCTGTGAGAAAGACCCGGAGGGCTTTGAACGATTTGAAGCGACTTTTCCGAAGAAGGAAAAGCGGAAGCTGACGGGGCAACTGTTCTGAACAGGAGGAAAAAATGGCATCCGGTAAAGAGTATCTTCATTTCATTCTGGAACAGCTATCCGATCTGGACGATATTTCTTACCGTCCTATGATGGGAGAATTTATCCTCTATTACCGAGGTAAAATCGTCGGTGGAATCTATGATGATCGACTGCTTGTAAAGAAAACAAGATCCGCTCTGGAACTTATGCCTGCGGCAATCTGTGAGCTCCCGTATGAGGGAGCGAAAGAAATGCTGCTGGTGGATGAAGTTGATAGCAAAGTGTTTCTTACAGAGCTCTTTGAGGCAATGTTCGATGAATTGCCATCGCCAAAACGAAAGAACAACGGCATTGGAGGAATAACCGATGAACTATATTCGGATCACAAAAGAAAATATTGACAAGGAACATATCTGCTGCGCCATGTCCGGTAAGCAGAGCGTCGCAAAAAAAGAATGGCTGCGGCAGCGCTTTGATGATGGACTTGTTTTCTATCGCAGCGAAGAACGCGGTAAATGCTTTATCGAATACATTCCGGCTGAAAACGCATGGGTGCCTATTGAGGCAGACGGCTATCTCTACATTGACTGTCTCTGGGTATCCGGTTCCATGAAGGGACACGGATACTCAAATGATCTGCTGGAGGCGTGCATCCGTGATGCCAAGGCGCAGGGGAAGAAAGGTATTTGCATTCTGTGCGCGGAGGGCAGGAAGCGGGAATTTCTTGCTGACCCGAAATTCCTTGCCTACAAAGGGTTCCGTGTGGCAGACATATCCGACTGCGGGATCAATCTCATGTACCTTTCCATTGAACCGACTGCACAGATGCCGAAGTTCCGGGAATGCGCGAAGCATCCGGCGATTGAAGATAACGGTTTTGTTCTGTATTACACCGATCAGTGTCCCTACACCTATTATTGGGTACCAAGGGTGCAGGAGGTGGCGAAGGAACATGGTATCCCGTTCAAGGCCATCCATATCACTGACAAAGAATCTGCACAGAATGTACCCGCACCGGTCACGACCTATGCCCTGTTCCGGGACGGTCAGTTTCTGACACAGAGTATTCAGTCGGATAAAAAATTCCTGGCGCTGGCGGGCTTGTAAAACTGATTGTAGCGAAATGCAAGCATGCGATGCCGTCGAATAGATAGCAGGAGGCAATAACCATTGCAATACGAAAAAGAAATTATCTTAAAGGACGGCGCGAAATGCCTTCTTCGCGGAGCGGGTGAAGCTGATGCCGCCGAAGTGCTCCGCACTTTTGATCTCACGCATGCAGAAACGGACTATTTTCTGACCTATCCGGAGGAAAATTCGTTCACCGTCCAAGAGGAAGCAAAATTTTTGAAGGCGCGCAGCGAAAGCAAAAATGCCATCGAAATTGCGGCGTTCGTTGACGCCAGGATTGCCGGAACAGCGGGCATTGATCCGATTGATGACAAGGAAAAGATTCGCCATCGTGCGGACTTCGGCATCGCCATTGAAAAAGCCTACTGGGGGCGCGGCATCGGGAAGGCTCTTACGCTTGCGTGCATCGAATGCGCGAAGCAAGCGGGATACCTGCAAATAGAGCTGGAGGTCGTAGCAGAGAACGCATCTGCTGTCCGGCTGTATGAATCGGTCGGATTTCAGGAATATGGTCGCAATCCAAGAGGTTTCCGTGCAAGAAGCGGCTGGCAAACGCTTGTTCTTATGAGGCTTGAACTCGATTCTTAAGCACCCCTCGGTTTCATAACCCCGTCGGTGCCTTTCGCAGAAAGGCGGATTATACCTATGAACCTGCCATTGGAAGACCATTTGTACTTTTCCATCCAATCCCTACTTGTATCGTGTCCATTTTAAGAATGTACTGTGCGACACGCCCAATGCGATGGCGGCGGCTCTGGCTGAGAGCTGGCCGCTTTCCCATTTTTGACGCACATCTTCATATGACTCTGGCAAGGGCAGCGGCCTCCGCCCGAACTTCACGCCCCGGGCCTTGGCTGCTGCAATTCCCTCTGCCTGCCGCTTGCGGATCATCTCCCGCTCTGTCTGCGCCACATAGGATAGAATTTGCAGCACCAAGTCGGCGATGAAGGTACCCGTCAAGTCTTGGCCCCGGGCCCGCGTATCCAGCAGAGGCATGTCCAGAACAACGATGTCCACCCGCTTTTCCTTGGTGATGACTCGCCACTGCTCCAGAATCTCCCCATAGTTGCGGCCCAACCGGTCAATACTCTGAATGACCAGCAGATCGCCGGGGTGCAGCTTTTTTACGAGACGCTTGTATCGGGGACGGTCAAAGTCTTTTCCGGACTGCTTGTCCATGTAAATATTCTTTTTGGCGATCCCAAACGCCGTCAGCGCAATCATTTGACGCTGCTCGTTTTGCTCCTTTGACGAGACCCTCGCATAGCCATAGTTCATAATCCGACCTCCAATCCATTGAATGAATAGATTGTAAGCCAGCCGCCAAAATTTCCCGATTAACCCTTTTGAGATAATTATAACTCAAAAGGGTTAATCTTTTCAAGTGCATTCGGATATGCTTTCTCTATAAAAGGAGAAAGTACTATGAATATCGGAGAGGCTGTTAAAGAGAGAATTATAGAGTTATGTCGGGAGCGGGATATTTCCATCAACAAACTGTGCAACATGAGCGGTGTCACGCAATCGACTGTCAATAATATTGTCAGAGGACGCAACAACAGTGCAACGATTTCAACCATCAAAAAGCTATGCGATGGCTTGGGTATCACGATTCAGGAGTTTTTTGCGTCAAATCTGTTTACCGAGTTGGAGCAGGAGATCGAATAATATGGGCGGCGACTGCTACGATGCCGCCGCCGCCTGACGTTATCTCTCCCAATGCTCTTTTTTCTTGGACTGATTTTGCGGAACTGTTCTCTGTTCTTTCTGCCGCCGCATAATGAGTTGTCGCACCTGCCGATCTTCTGTGTCCTCTCCAAGCAGACGCGATGCTTCCTGCTTGGCGCTGAGCAGCACAATAAGAGATGGCTTCTCCTGCATGGTGTCCTCTAATTGCTTTTTGACTGCCTTTTCCAGCGCAGGGCGAATGACCTGCCGTGCTTTGTACAGCTCTACCGGGTCAAAATCCGCAGCCTGCGCTTTCAGTTCAGCGTATTCATCCAAAGCCTTATCCAACTCGGCAGAGTATTTCTGCTCCTGCGCCTCCAGCTTTTTTAGACCGGCCTCCATGGTGGCAATATCCTTGCGGAACGCCTCAGCGCCTGCATCCTCCGCATACTCAAATCTTTGCAAAAGGAGTGCCTTTTCGGAACGGAGTTCTTCCAAATCTTCTGTCAGCTCGGTAATGCAGACAGCCAGCGTTTTGTGGCGTTTCACATGGTATATTGGCAATTCCTTTTTCTCAGCAACCAGCGCTTTGCGCTCCTTGCTCTTTTTCTTGATTTGCTGCACCAGACCGGTGTAACGCTCCAGCTCCGGCTTCCATACGGCGAGAGATTTTTGAATATGCGATTTGCCACCGCGAATATGCGAGAGCTGATAACAGAAGATCAGCACCCGGCTGCGCAGCTTCTCCAGCCCCTCCGCAATGGCCGGTACGGTGCGGGCGACCAGTGCGGTCAACTTTTTGATTTCAGCTTTCAGCTCCCGTAGCAGGGCATTGTCCACCTTGATCTGCCGGTTGATTTCGCAGCGGTCAGCAATCACGCCCTTCAGCTCCAGCGCCCGTGCGGTCACTCCCTCATGGATAGTGGGGATCTCATCCAGCCCCCGTGCGACGTTGCTGCGGTGGTCAATGCGTTCCTCCCGTCCGGCACGTTCCAGATAGAGATTGGTCACATCCGCCCACGCCTTGCGCCATTCTACGAGCTGTTCTTCGCTGTTCCAGCGTTCGGAGATAGGATTCTGTCTGCCGTAACGGGTGCTTTTGGGATGCTTGTCAGCCCGGACAAGCCCCTGCGCCTCGGCAGCAGATAGCGTCATGTACACCTTCTTTTTGCCAACCTTGTAAGGGTACTGTTTCTCCCAACCCTCGTTCTGCGCCGCCTGGAACTCAGCAGCGGTGAAGCCCCGTTCCTCGCCGTTTTTCATGCAGAGATATTCCTTCTCGGTCTTGTACTGCCACTTGCCTCGTTCATCCAGCGGGCGCACCGTCAGCAGAATGTGGGCATGAGGATTGTGACCATCGGTGTCATGGATGGCAGCGTCGGCGCACATTCCATCGGCCACAAACTGCTCCCGGATAAAGTCTTGCAGCAGCTCAATTTGCTGTTCACGGCTTAGCTCTATGGGCAGCGCCACGACGAACTCACGGGCAAGTCTGCTGTCCTTGGCAGTCTCCACTTCCTCTACGGCGTTCCAGAGCTGTTCCCGGTCTTTCCATTCCTGCGGGGCGTATTCCGGCAGAAACACCTCCTGCCAGACAAGCCCTTGTTTTTTAGTGTAGTCATGCTGAATCCCGTCGTAATCGTTATACAGGCGGGAACAGCTCAGATAGGCGGAAGCGGCCACAGCGGAGCGTCCTGTGCCCCGGCTGATCACCTTCGCTTCCAGATGATAAATCGCCATATCTTGTTCACCTCGTTCTTTCTTTTTCTGTTTCTCTTTCGCAAAAGAGAAACTGCCCCGAAGCCGAGCTTCGGGGCATAGCCGCAAACAAAGCTGCCGGTGGCAGGTTTGTGCGGGCAGGTCGCAAGCTGTTTCCAAAACGGAAACAACTGCGACCTGCGCAGACGATGACAGCAGCACCCGCAGGTGTTGTGGCATTGTCTGGAGGCTGCCCGCAGGAGCCGCATCCGCCTCGCAGAGCGCACGGTTGCCGCAGGCAATACCACCGCCCCTTCTGGGTGGTGAGTAAGTGCGCCCTTACGGGAGAAAAAAGAAGGAGGCCCCCGGCTTCCCGGAGACCTCCTATCTGAAATTTAGATTTGTTTTCCCAGTTTCCGTGAAAGATACCCCTCCAGCTCAGACAGCTCAATAGCTTGAACCTCTGGCAGCACCTTTTCCAGAATCGCACCCTTCTGAATGAGCCTGCGCGTCCTCGCTTTTCGCTCCTTGACTCGGTTCCGCGCCTGCGCTTCTTCCAAGCGGTGCTGTGCTTGCAGCAGTTTCTTCTCTGCATCTGTCATAAAAATCCCTCCTCACTTTCGTTTCTGCCAGATGATCTCATAGCCCAGAGCGTCGGCAAGTTGGACGGCCTCCGTGTATCGCAGGGACTCCCGCTGGAGCTTGTTTGAAAGGTTAGAAACGCTGTCAGACCAGCCGTGTTCATCCCGCAGCAGATCGACCACTTCCTGCATGGTCATTCCCTGACGGACGATGTACGACTTGATCTCGTTTCTCAGATTGGATTTCATCAATTTTTACCTCCATAATTTCGTGTAGTGTGGTTTCGTATCGGTGATGCTGGTGTGCGGGGAGATGAAAAATCCACCATGCCACAAATCCGCTCAGATTTCCGACGGTGATGCCCTGTACGCAGCAGCCCCCTATCGACTTCATCGTTCTGCGTGAGTTCATGCGGAACGGTGGGATAGGCTACATCCCGGTGCAGAGGCTTCACCTCTCGGTAAATCACTGGGCGGTGCATTGCATTCGGCTTGCAGTGAAAATTTTCATGAATTTCACAAGGATTGATTTCAGGGCTGAAAAAATGAGCCGCCGGTGTACGGTCCTGTACGGCAAGACCGGCTCGTGTACGCTGCTGTACGCCGGTTTTGCGTACTGGGCGGCTATCCACAGCTTTGCAAACGGCAGATATTATACGCTGCCGTGAAATGCTTCACCAAACGCACAGGCAAAACCATATTTTGCTGATGAAGTTGAAAAATGCCGTACAGAGTGTACGGCGTGTACGGCAATTTTGAAGTCTGCACTCCGTTTTCAATACGGCAGCGGATTCACCACCTCAATGCCCACAAAGCCACGCACCCGCTTGCCGCCAACATGGACATTGTTGGTGGCCTCCACGTTGTAAAGGCGTTCGTTCTGCGCCAGTTCGGAGCTGAGCCTGTTTGCCGACATGGTTTTTTGCGCGTTGTCCTCGCACCAGCGCTGATACGCCTCATACAGTGCTTTGGAACTGGCTTCACTGTCGGCCTTGAAGCGGATGTAGCCCTCGGATTGCAGGAACTCGATCACATTGTTGCTGCTGCGCTTGACCGTCTCCATGTTCTCTCTTGCCTTGCCGGAAATGCTGAACTGATAATTGTTCCCGATCAGCCGGTGCAGCCCCTCCAAACATCAGAGAAAGATACCCTCCTTTTCCCACAGCAGCTTGTCCACCAGAAACGGATCGTCTGCTCTGCCTGCGGGCCGGTCTTTGGTGGTCAGCACGATCTGGCGGCGAAAGAAACCGTCGGACTTGTCGTGCAAGGCGGTGAGCGCACCGTTTCCGAAGCAGAGGAACCGGACATAGAGCTGGCTCTGATGGCTCTGGACGCCTTTGCGCTCCATGTCCATTTTGCACTCGGACGTGACGATGGATTTGATATAATTGGTCTTGGGCAAGGCGCTCATGTCCATATCATCGTCCACCATCAGGAGCTTGTTTTCCAAATCCGCGCGGCTGAACCGGTTGCTCTCGACCTTCTGGATGCTGGTGGTATTCATGCTGTCGCCCAGCAGCGAGCGCATGACCAGCCCGATGCGGCTTTTGCCTTCGCCGCCCTTACCGATGAGCATGAGCATTTTCTGCCCCTTGGTGGTCGGCAGCAGGCAGTAACCCAAAAACTCCTGCAAGGTGGGAATGTCCTCCGGTTGCAGCAGCTCGGACAGGAATTGCAGCCAGCGTTTCGGTGTAGGTGCATCAGGATTGTAAGAGACGGTCAGCCGGTTGTTGCAGTAGCTCTTGTCGGCGGTAAAGCTGCCGTCCATGAAATACGTTCCGTTGGCAACATGGATGCGGTCCGTCTCAATGGGCAACGGCGGTGAATAGGCTTGCAGCTTGATGCTGGCAAGCAGATTTGTCACGACTTTAGACAGCCCGGATGTCAGTACACCGGAGATTTCCTCCAAAATGAGATTGCCAATCTGCCCTTCGTCCTCAATCAGTCCGTCCACGGTGAAAAGCCGACCACGCACACATTTCATAGGGTGTTTCTCCAAAAACTGCTGGCAGAACAGCACCTCATTGATGTGCCTGCCGTCGTACCACTCAGGCCACGTCTGCGGTGTCATATCCATCTTCGGTTTCCTCCTTATGAATTTTCTCTAAGCGCTGCCGCAGCCTGTCCAGCTTGCCGTCTGCCATCTGTTGCTGAATCACCTCGGCACGTTCATAGGAATCACCTGTGCACAGAATATCCAAATAGTATTCTGTCTGGTCCAGCTTGTGGCAGGCTTCTACAAATCGTTCATTCGGCGCTTCCGCCGAAGATTGCGGCGCACAGCTTACCTTCCAGTCCCGCAGCACACGGGCGTAATCGGACAAAACAGAAAAGCACAGCCGCTCGTTTTCTCTGAGCTGCTGTGCTTCTGTTTGGACACGCTTTGCGTGGAGCGCCGCTGCGCTGGGCGGCTTGTCTGGTGTAAGTTGAAAGTCCGCTGCCAGCTTCTATGCTGCATCATACAGTGAGAGATGGAACAGCTTGCTCACAAAGTCGATCACATCGCCGTGTTCTCCGCAGGCGAAGCAATGGTAGTGATCATCCGCCACATACAGGCTGGGATGCCGGTCATTGTGGAACGGGCAGAGGGCCATACTGTAGCGGTTGACCTCCACGCCGTACCGCTCCGCTGCATCCCGGCAGCTTACGCCGTATTTAACAATTTCAAAAAGATTCATCGTTCCTCCATTTCTGCGCAAAAAAACGGCGGCCTGCCCGATCTGGGCAAGCCGCCGTTTGCGTCTTATCTTATGCTGTTTTCGTTTCTTTCTCCGGCACGGCCGGGGTAGTGTCCTTGCCTCTCCGGGCGGCATTTCGCACTCGCTGCCCCTTGAGATGACCCTCGTACCTGCAATCGTCGCTGCAATATTTCACGTTGGCCCTTGTCGTGGGGAACACCTTGCCGCAGTTTTCGCAGGTACACGCCCGGCTGCGGCTTTCTGCCGCCTCCTGCCGGTAGAATTTTGCCCGGCAGTTGGGGCCGCAGAACAGGGTATTTGTCCGCTTGGATTCAAATTCCTGCCCGCAGCACTTGCAGGTCAGCATGAAAGGCTGACCGACAGCGTGTTCACCAGCCTTGATTTTCTGATACCGTTCCCGGCTTTTAATGCGATGTCGCTTGAGCTGCTCCTGCCGCTTGATTTCTTCCTCGGTCAGCTCCGGCGCGGGAAGCTCAAACTGCCCGATAAAGCGAAGGTGGATTTCCACCTCCTGCACCCGGTCGCCGTCGATACGCTCTGGGGCGTGGACGATGATTTTCTCAATAAACTCATTGATCATGGGCGTGGTCAACTCGGAAAAATCGGTGTACTTCTTTGCCAGCTCCAGAAACTGCTCCACGCGGGCGGTGTCCTCTGCGAAAGCGGACAGCTTTTCTTCTGCATCTGCGACAGAGGCTTGCAGCGTTTTTTGCTCGGCTTCGTAATCTGCCAGCAAACTGTCAAAGCGTTCATCGGTAATGCGTCCGACAGCAAAGGATTCATAGAGCTTTTTGATGATGGCGTCCAACTCGGCAATGCGCTTTTTGTCCTTATTCAGCTTTCGTCTGGCGTCCTTGGCCGCTTCTGCCTGCCGGAACTGGGAGGCAGAGCGCACCTTTTCCATGAACGCCTCCTGATTGGAAATTGCAAAG
>ENA-UOJB01001618-UOJB01001618.1-human-gut-metagenome-genome-assembly--contig:-C48-NODE-1618-length-17717-cov-7.484430_pt1 | contig 17717 bp, 14 predicted proteins | sample MGYA00242338_ERZ723885 | MGnify/ENA metagenome assembly ERZ723885
CCCTGCTGCTATGCGGCAGCATCGCCCCCGTGTGTGCTGTGCGGTCCGAGATCGCCGACAGCATGCGTAAAGAGAAAACCTATCCCATCGGAGAGATTGTGGTTACGGGAACCCGGCATGAAACCGACATCCGGCATTTGCCGATGACCATCTCCGTCGTCGACCGGAAGAAGATCGAGAACGGATTTCACCCATCGTTGCTGCCGACGCTGACCGAGCAGATTCCGGGACTGTTCGTTACGGGACGCGGCATCATGGGCTACGGCGTTTCAGGCGGCGCGGCTGGGCAGATGACGCTGCGCGGTGTCGGCGGAGGTCCCACAACGGGTCTGCTGGTGCTGATCGACGGCCATCCCCAGTACATGGGGTTGATGGGGCATCCCATTGCCGATGCCTACCAGTCGATGCTGGCCGACCGGGTCGAAGTGGTGCGCGGCCCCGCTTCGGTGTTGTACGGTTCGAACGCCATGGGCGGCGTGATCAACATCGTGACGCGAAAAATGGTCGAAGACGGCGTGAAAACCAATGTCCACGCCGGTTACGGCTCCTACAACACGTTGGAGACCGAAGCCACGAACCAACTGAAATACGGGCGTTTCACCAGTACGGTCACCGGATCGTACAATCGCACCGACGGACACCGTAAGGATATGGGATTCGAGCAGTATGGAGGCTATGCCAAGCTGGGCTATCGGATTACGAAGGAGTGGGACGTCTACGCCGACGTGAACCTCACGCATTTCAACGCTCAGAATCCGGGAGCTGTGTCGGCGCCCATTCTCGACAACAAACAGCACATCACCCGCGGCATGACTTCGTTCGCGCTGCGCAACGACTACGGAAAGACCTCCGGAGCCTTGAGCTTTTTCTATAACTGGGGCCGCCACAAGATCAACGATGGCTATTCGCCCGGCGCCGAACCGCTCGATTACCGCTTCAATTCCCGCGACAGGATGCTGGGTGTATCGTGGTATCAGAGCGCGTCGCTCTTCACGGGCAACCGTCTGACCATGGGCGCCGACTACCAGCACTTCGGAGGCAAGGCCTGGAACCGCTATCTCAACGGCGATCCGGACAAGACCACGGCCGACAAGACGATGGACGAAGTGGCCGGATACATCGATTTCCGCCAGAGCCTGACACACTGGCTGACGCTCGATGCCGGGCTGCGTCTCGACCACCATTCGCACGCCGGAACAGAGTGGATTCCGCAGGGCGGCCTGTCGTTCCTGCTGCCCCGCAACGCCCAGATCAAGGCAATGGTCAGCAAGGGATTCCGCTTTCCGACTATCCGCGAAATGTATATGTTTCCGCCGCAGAATCCGGATCTGAAACCCGAGAAACTGATGAACTACGAACTTTCGTTCACCCAGCGGCTCCTCGGCGGTGCCCTTTCCTACGGAGTCAACGTCTTCTACACCGACGGCGACGACATGATTCAGACCCTCCCGGTCAACGGCCGGCCGATGAACATCAATACGGGCCGGATCGAGAACTGGGGTGTGGAAGGCGACATTGCCTGGCGGATCTGTGCCGCGTGGTCGGTGTCGGCCAATTACAGCTATCTGCATATGGCCTATCCGGTCGTCGCCGCTCCCGAGCATAAGTTCTACGCCGGAGGCACTTTCGCGCGCGGCCGGTGGAACGCCTCGACGGGCATTCAGTACGTGCACGGGCTTTATACGCAGGTCAAACCCAAAGAGCTGACTGACAACTTCGTGCTGTGGAACGCCAACGTGACCTTCCGCGTAACCCGCTGGCTCGATCTGTTCGTCCGCGGCGAGAACCTGCTGGCGCAGCGTTATGAAATCAATACGGGCTTCCCGATGCCGAAAGCCACGGCACTGGGCGGCGTAAACGTAACCTTTTAATGGAATCGGAAGATATGACAATTCATTTACACACGCTTTTACGAACTATATTCACCATCGTATGCTTAATTTTCCTGATCCCGGAAGGCCATGCGCATTCGGGCAAGGCGCGCTTTCATGCGATCATTGACACCGACGGAGCTGCGGACGACCTGCGCACGCTCTGTATGCTGCTGGGAAACCGGGAGGTCGAAGTACTCGCCATCACGACTTCGGAAGGGGCGTTGCTCCCCGACAGCGCCGCCGTCCGCGTGCGTGCATTGCTCGACTCCTTCTACCACGAAGGCGTCCCGGTCGGAGCGGGCAGAGCCGTGAATGCGCCGGCTCCGGTGTGGCGGACGCATTCCCGGCAGGTAGAGTGGGGCGCTCCCTCGTCCGGTTCGGCCGCCCTCCCTTTGGCGCAGACGCTGATCGGGGAAACGCTCGAAAACGAAGAGGAAAAAGTTTTTTTTATCGCACTGGGTGCTCTGACGAACCTATCCGACGTATTGCAGGCGAATCCCGCTCTCGGTGGCCGCATCGAACGGGTGGTTTGGTACAACACCCGGGTGGAACCTCTGGCCGGGGCTAATTACGAGACAGACAGAGAAGCTGCCAGCCGCGTGTTGGCAAGCGGGATTCCCGTGACGGTCGTTTCGGCCAATCCGGATTGTCCGGTTGTCGTCACTCCCGCCCTGCTCGATTCGGTGGCCGCCGTTCCGACCGTTTACGCCCGGAAGATCGCCGATACGCACCGTGCCGCTCCGCTGGCGAAGCTGGTTGATGCGGGGCATTTGCAGGCATGGGACGATTTGGCCGCGGTCCGGCTGTTCGCTCCGGAATTGTTCGCTACCCGGAAAATAAGCGAAATCGTCGAGGTTTGCAGCCTGTCGGATCAGGTTGCTACTGCGCAGATTCCGGAGGAGATACTTCGTATTCTCCGGGGTAAACCCGACAGTGAGAGCCGCGTGTTCTACGGATTCCCCGTTCAGCACGAGCTCTATGCCGCAGATGTCGTGCCGATGGTCGACGAGACGATTGCCCGGTATGGGCCGAGTGAGTGGCGTGCAGGCGTGCTGACCAACGAACTGCATGGCCATCTGGGTATCTACGCCACCATCGGAGTCAAGATGGGAATCCGGGCGCGTGAATACTTCAATATCGGAGTGGATGACATCGAGGTGACGACCTATGCTGGGCATAATCCGCCCATAAGCTGTATGAACGACGGCTTGCAGGTCGGAACCGGAGCATCCGTCGGGCACGGACTGATCACCGTGGCGGAAAACGATCCGCCGCGTCCCGAAGCCCGGTTCAGTTTCAAGGGTAAAACGCTCCGGCTGGCTTTGAAGCCTGAATATGCCCGACGCATCCGTCGGGACGTAGAAAAGGGAATTGAACTTTACGGTAACCTGACCGAACCTTATTGGCTGTATGTCCGAGGATTGGCCTTGCAATACTGGCTTGAATTCGACCGCCACGGTATTTTCGATATGTATGTCGGGGAATAGTGCGCCCGGATCATAAATTCAGGTTGCATTTTTCACTCTGCATCCATGTCTTACGATTTAGGGCTGATGCCATGCGTTTTTGCGTGTCTGCGTTCGCGTCGGCCTGTGAGTGCAAATAATACCGCATATCATTGATATGAATATCACCATTTTGCAGGAGTGGTTACGTAGAATTACTTCGTATGTACACTGCCCCGCCGCAATGTCGAGTGCATAAAGAGCCCCATTCTGCAAATCCTGTGTCTGAACTGTTCGTAAAGGAAACTGCCCGGCAACGCTTACCCCGGCTCTGTATTGATCATATTACCCTTTCTGGTTAGTAGCCAACGCGGGTTAAAGTCTAAACAAGAGTTTACCATTTTTAACGCTTGTCAATAGAATTTCCCGATTGATATAATCATTATCCCCAGAAATAAATTTTCAGAATAGCGGATAATATCACCATACTTCGACTATAACAGATCGTGCGTCTGGTAAGTCGTTTCAAGTGTGTGCGTAATGTCAAATTGTTGCGCTCTATGTGGTTTGTTCCGTATAATGATGTCCGATGTATTTTTCGGTCGATTAACGACCGATAATTTCGCAATCGGTCTGTGTATATGCGCTTAGCTTCAGATAGTTTTAGTGTTTCCAAAACAACGCTCAGGGTTGAATTTGTTCTGGGGCCGATATTGTAGCTGACTACTTCCTTCGATTTTCGGTCAAGAGCATATGCAATCCACACGAACTCCGATTTTCGACGGACGAAACTCTTGATTTCATCCACTTCGTAAATCCGGTGTTTGACAACTGGGGGACGTGAAATAGACTTGGCAATTAAGATGATGCGGTGCAAAAGCGTTGTCGGAGATATCTGAAGAATCCGAGCGGTACTTCTTATTCCTACGCCTTCTTTTGTTAAGGTTGTTATATCTGTGTTTAAATTGGGAGAATATGCGTTATAAGAATAATGTTCCTGTTGTCTTTTGTGGCAATGGCTACATTTATATCGTTGCTTCCCGTTTGCTTGGCGTCCGTCTTTAATACATTCTTCGCCACAAAATCTGCATTTCATTTTGTTTATCCCCTAATCTGTAACATGAAGGTCAATTTTCGAGACCTTCGACTTATTTATCTCGATTTTTAGGGCACAAAAATAATAAAGACGACCCAAAGATCGTCTTTATTGCTCTAATTTTTTTAGGTTCTTGGGATGATTTACAGTTAGTTAACTGTTCACCTCCTAATCTGTAACATTACCGCGGAGAGGGAGGGATTCGAACCCCCGGTACAGTTGCCCGTACACCGCATTTCGAGTGCGGCCCGATCGACCACTCCGGCACCTCTCCTTTTCGGTCGCGGGAGGAGGACTTGCCCCGTTCTCCCGACCCAAAACCGTTGTTTTGGGACTGCAAATATAGACATATTTTTTATTTTCGCACATTTTCGTGCGGAAAAAATCACATTTGGTTGAAAAAACGCCTCCGGAGGCCCTGTTTCTGCCACTTTTCCGGAATTATTCGTATCTTTGACTTCGTCAGAAGATACGCCCGCGCGGCAAAATGCAGGCAAGTTTGCTTTTGCTTTCGCCGGTTCGTATCTTTGCAAACGGACGGACCCGCTTCGCGCATGCAGTATTTTCCGTGCGCGGCCGTTTATAAAGAAGAACGATACTAAAACCGGTACGGTTTTCGTTTGGTACCTGAAGAACTAACGCAAACATTACGTGCGCTATGAAAAAGTTGAAAATTTTATTCGGAACCGTCATCCTGTCCGCAGGCCTCGCAAGCTGCTCGTCGGCTTACTACGCCTCGGCGGGGTATGCTTCCGACGATCTCTACGCCGTGCATGACCGCGCGGAGATCTCCCGCAGGAAGCAGGCCGAGGCCGAGGCGCAGCGCGCTGCCGCCGAAGCCCGCAGGGCCGAATGGGAGGCGCGGATCGCCGAGGCGAAGGCCGCTGCCGCGGAGAATAGCTATTACGAATACCGCTCTGCGGACGCAAATCCTTACGAGAGCGTGTTGGCCGACGACTATGAAAGCGCTTACGCGCGCCGCCTGCGCGGATTCGAGTCGCCGACCTACAAGATGCCGTCGAGCTACATCAATGCCCGCTACGGTTCGGCCTTCAACTACGTGTCGGCCTACGACCCGGCGTTTTACAACATCGTGGTCATGGGCGACCAGGTGTGGGTGGAACCCAAGTACATCACCTCGATGTTCGGATCGTGGGGCACGGTGATCTACTCCGATCCGTGGTACTACGGGTGGAACAGGCCCTGGGGCCCGAGCTTCTCGTTCGGCAGCTGGGGCTGGAGCTTCGGGTGGAACTCGTGGCACAATCCCTGGTACGGACCCGGTTGGGGACCGTGGTACAGTTCGTGGTACGACCCCTGGTACGGACCGGGCTGGGGCTGGGGGCCCGGATGGCACGGGCATCATCATGGTCCCGGATGGGGGCCGGGCTGGCACGGACGGCCTTATCAGTCGAACATCGTGCGCCGGCCCAATCCCTACACGTCGCCTTCGGGAACCCGCTACGGCGTGGGATCGTATTCCGGCTCGAAATCGACCGGGTCGATGCGCGGCGGCAGCAGTGGCGGCCGGAACACCTTCGGCGTGCGCGACAACAGCGGCGGTCGGAACTCGTCCGGAGGACGCTATAATTCGGGCAGCTCGTCGCGCGGAGGCAGCCGGTACAACGATAACGGCTACCGCAACTCCGGCGGCAACACCTACGACCGGGGCAACAGTTATAACAGCGGCAGTTCGTCGTCCTACAACCGCGGCAGTTCGCCTTCGTCGGGCGGCAGTTACGGCGGAGGTTCGCGCGGCGGGTCGGGTACGACCTCTTCGGGAGGCAGCTACCGGAACTCCGGCGGACGTTAACGGTTGACTTTCTTAATGTGCAAACGACTATGAAACGACTGATAATCACGCTTGCGGCCGCCGCGACGGCGGCCGGGGCTTCGGCTCAGCAATGGGGCGGACTTCTGATGGACAAGGACCTGCTGATGCCGACCGATATGATCGAACTCTCGCAGACGCAGTTCAACTTCGGCACGGCGCGCGCCATGGCCATGGCGGGGGCTTTCACCTCGCTGGGCGCCGACCTCTCGTCGATGTCGATCAACCCGGCGGGTCTGGGCATGTACCGCCACGGCGACATTTCGATCACGCCGATGATGTCCTTCGCGCGCAGCAAGGGCAACGCCCCGGAGTACGGGCGCAATTCGCGCGACCGCTTTTCGATGGCCAACATCGGTGTCGTGATCAACGCTTACGAGGGTTCGCGCTCGCTCATCAGCCTCAATGTCGGCTTCGGCTACAACCGCATCGCCGATTTCAACTACGACTATGGGTTCGTGCGGCAGAACCAGGGCGGCACGATCGGCGACGCCTATGCCCGTCAGCTGAAGTGGGACGGCGTTTCGAAAAACGATTTTTATACGAACGGCGGTTCGGGCGATTGGGTTTGGCCGAACGATCCCCAGTATTGGAATGCGATGCTGGCTTACCGCGGGTTTCTGATCGACCAGACCGATCCCGACGATCCCGGGACGTGGAAACCGACATGGGTCGGGAACAATGCGGGCGTCGACCACTACACGATGCTGCGGAGCAAAGGCTCGATCGGCGAGTATGTGCTGTCGGTGGGCGCCAATATCAACAATAAAATCTACATCGGTGCATCGCTGGGCATCCAGAGCGTCTACCAGCGCAAGTACATCGACTATGTCGAGGAGTATTTCTACGATGCGCCGAGCCAGAACACGCCCGATTTCGGAAATTCCGGGCTGGACTATCAGCTGCTGCGCTGGAAACTCAACCAGAGCGTGATCGTGGACGGCACGGGCGTCAACTTCAAGGCGGGCATCGTCTATCGTCCGACGGCGAACCTGCGTCTCGGCGCGGCGATCCACACCCCGACCTACTATTCGCTCGACCGGAAATTCCAGAGCGCGGCGGCCGGACTGGCCTATGCCAACAACGATACCGATCCGAACGTGAAGCCCGACGACGATGGATACATTTCCACGGCGAACGATCCCAACATGACCTCGCCGCTGCTGGTCGACGACGGACCCAACGGCTGGTCGTTCGTCTCGCCGACGCGGCTGATGTTCGGCGCGTCGTACACGTTCGGCGAGCGGGGCGTGATTTCGGTCGACTACGAGCGCGACTGGTACAACGGAATCCGCATCAAGGACAACCCCTCGGGGCTGGATTCGCAGTCGTGGTACAACGATTCGTTCCGTCAGAATTTCAAGGCTTCGAACATCGTGCGCGTGGGCGCCGAGTTCAAACCCCTGCCGGTGCTGTCGCTGCGTGCGGGCTTCGGTTACAGCGGTTCGATGGTCCGGGACGATGAGTTTCCGCCGGCATCGCCCGTCATCAAGCAGACGACCTATTACGGCGCAGGCGTGGGATTCGTCCTGTCCCGGGGCGTGCTGCTCGACCTGGCCTATCAGTACGTGTCGTCGAAACTGTCGGACTACTACCTGTTCTATGCCGAGGACAAGGTCGGGTATACCGAGAGCGCCCTCTATTCGACCGACATCAACCGTCACAACGTGGCGCTGACGCTCGGATTCCGCTTCTGATCTGTCGGCGATTTTCAGAAAAGCTCTCTGCAAAGGGAGCTTTTTTCAGATGGTATCCATAATTCTTGATTTTAATTCTTAATTTTTAATTAAAATCTTTAATTTTGCCGGATAAAACGCAAAATTAAAGATTTAGAGATATGGCAAAGGAACTGAAAGATCTCACGAAGTCCGACGAGAACTACTCGCAGTGGTATAACGACCTGGTCGTGAAGGCGGGACTTGCGGAGAACTCCGCCGTCCGCGGATGTATGGTCATCAAACCCTACGGCTACGCCATCTGGGAGAAGATGCAGGCTGCGCTGGACAAGATGTTCAAGGATACGGGACACCAGAACGCCTATTTCCCGCTCTTCATCCCCAAATCCTTCTTCTCGAAGGAGGCCCACCATGTCGAGGGATTTGCCAAGGAGTGCGCCGTGGTGACGCACTACCGTCTGAAGAACGATCCCGAGGGCAAGGGCGTCGTGGTCGATCCCGACGCCAAGCTCGAAGAGGAGCTGATCGTGCGCCCGACGTCGGAGACGATCATCTGGAACACCTATAAGAACTGGATTCAGTCCTACCGCGACCTGCCGATCCTCTGCAACCAGTGGGCCAACGTCGTGCGCTGGGAGATGCGCACGCGCCTGTTCCTGCGTACGGCCGAGTTCCTGTGGCAGGAGGGCCACACGGCGCACGCCACGCGCGAGGAGGCTGTCGAGGAGGCCGAAAAGATGATTCATGTCTACCAACGGTTCGCCGAAGAGTGGATGTCGCTGCCGGTGGTGGTGGGCCACAAGTCGCCCAACGAGCGTTTCGCCGGAGCCGAAGATACGCTTACGATCGAGGCGCTGATGCAGGACGGCAAGGCGCTGCAGAGCGGCACGTCGCACTTCCTCGGCCAGAATTTCGCCAAGGCGTTCGACGTGCAGTACGTCAACAAGGAGGGCAAGCTCGAATACGTGTGGGCGACCTCGTGGGGCGTCTCGACCCGTCTGATGGGTGCGCTGATCATGGCCCATTCGGACAACAACGGTCTGGTCCTGCCTCCGAAACTCGCCCCGATCCAGGTGGTGATGGTGCCGATCTACAAGACCCCCGAGCAGCTCGCCGAGATCTGCGCACGCTTCGGGGCGATTGCCGCAGAGCTGCGCGACAAAGGCATCAGCGTGAAGATCGACGACCGGGACAACGTGCGTCCGGGATTCAAGTTCGCCGAGTACGAACTCAAGGGCGTGCCCGTGCGGCTGGCCATGGGCGGACGCGATCTGGAGAACGGCACGATCGAGCTGGTGCGCCGCGACACGCTTGAGAAGCAGACCGTTTCGCAGGAGGGGCTTGTGGAACGTATCGAGGGGCTGATGGCCGAGATTCAGGAAAACATCTATAAAAAGGCGCTCGCCTACCGCGAGTCGATGATTACGAAGGTCGACACGTGGGAGGAGTTCAAGCGGGTGCTCGACGAGAAGGGGGGCTTCCTTTCGGCGCACTGGGACGGCACGGTGGAGACCGAGGTGGCGATCAAGGAGGCCACGAAGGCCACGATCCGCTGCATTCCGGTCGATGCGGTCGACGAAGAGGGCGTCTGCGTCTTCTCCGGCAGGCCGTCGCATCGTCGGGTGCTGTTCGCCCGCAGCTATTGATTTTCGATTTTATAGGGCATTTTTGCACTTGCTCTCGTGTGGCGCAAATGGGACGTACCGAAGTACTACCCATCTGCGCCGCACTTCGGTTAAGCGCAAACCTGCTCCTCTAAAATCAAAAATAGCTTGGAGCCGCATTTCGGTTAAATTCAGTTTCGTGATAATCGAAAAAAACGTATTTTTGAACTTCAATCTTTTGCGCCTATGTCCAGCGAAGCGGAAATCCGGAAACGTAAAATCTACCGCGTGACCTTTGTGGGGTTCGTGGTCAACCTGGTGTTGTCTGTGCTGAAACTTGCCGCCGGAATCGTCGGGCGGAGCGGAGCGATGGTGGCCGATGCCGTCCATTCGTTCTCCGACCTGGCGACGGATGTGGTGGTGATCGCCTTCGCGCGGATTTCCGCCAAGCCCCGGGACGACGGCCACGATTACGGCCACGGGAAGTACGAAACCCTCGCCACGATCATCATAAGCCTCGCGCTGGGGATCGTGGGGGCCGGGATTCTCGCCGGCAGCATCCGCGACATCCGCATCGTGGTCGACGGCGGACTGCTGCCCCGGCCGGGGCTGGTGGCCCTCGTGGCGGCCGGGGTGTCGATCGTCGTCAAGGAGATTCTCTACCGCTACACCGTCCGTGAAGGCCGTACGGTCGACAGCCCGAGCGTCGTGGCCAATGCCTGGCACCACCGCAGCGACGCCCTGTCGTCGCTGGGGACGCTCGTCGGCATCGCCTGCGCCTATTTTCTGGGCCAGAAGTGGCGTATCGCCGACCCCATCGCGGCGCTCGTCGTGGCGGTGTTCATCTTCAAGGTGGCCTTCGATCTGGTCCGCACGGGGCTGAACGAGCTGCTGGAGCGTTCGCTTCCGGCCGACGTGGAGGAGGAGATTCTGCGCATCGTGACGGCCGATCCCGAGGTGTGTCAGCCGCACAACCTGCGGACCCGCCGCATCGGGGCCGCGATTGCCGTCGAAGTGCACGTCCGCATGGACGGGGCGATGACCGTGGCGCGCTCCCACGCCCTGACGGTCGACATCGAACGCCGCCTGCGCGCCCGCTTCGGCGAGGGCACGATGATCGCCATTCATGTGGAGCCGCTGAAATAGCGGGGCGCGGCCGGGCGGAATCTCATCGGCCGCTTTTGCCGGTTCGCCGGAGGCGCGGGCCTTCATTTTGTTCGCATACGGGATGTTTCTGGCACGGATATTGTTTGTTTCGGGCGGAAAAAATATGCCGGAATATTGCCGGCGGAGTAGAAAAATTTGGTATTTTCGGAAAAAGTGCTTATCTTGTCAACGTAAAGCCTCCGAAAACTCCGATGTTTTCAAGGCCCGAACAAGGAATTGTAACGACATCAGACAACTAAAAAAGGATCGCCTATCGGGAAAGAAATCTACTCTTAGTAACTAATTAGGAGACAAGAGTATGAACGTGCAAGTATTAAGTGACCAGGTATTGCTTAATCACTACCTTTCAGGTGACCGTAGTGCCATATCCAAACTCATCGAACGCCATAGCCGCAGGGTGAAGGACTACATCCACATGATGGTCAAGGACCGTGATGTGGCCGATGACATTTTTCAGGAGACGTTTATCAAAGCCGTCCGTGTGATCGACGAAGGCCGTTATACCGATAACGGAAAGTTCCTTTCGTGGATTCTGCGCATCGCGCACAACCAGGTGATCGACCACTTCCGCGCACAGCGGCAGAACAAATCCGTGAGCGAAGCCGAAGCCGGCTACGACGTGCTCGGGACGCTGAAGCTGGCCGAGCGTACGGTTGAGGATTCGATGGTCTGCGAGCAGATCGAACGCGACGTGCGCGCGCTGGTCGAACTGCTGCCCTCCGAGCAGCGCGAGGTGGTGATCATGCGTTACTTCTCGGGCTTGAGCTTCAAGGAGATCGCCGAACAGACCGACGTGAGCATCAACACGGCGCTGGGGCGCATGCGCTATGCGCTGATCAACCTGCGGCGGATGATCAAAGAAAAAAATCTGATCTTGAGCTGACCCTGCACAATATTCCCGAATGGGTTGCGTTATATAAATGCAAGCAAGTTAAAACTAAAGCCTATGGAGGAAATTGACAAAAACGAGGTTTCAGACAACGGCATCTCCGAGGACGAAGACTTGATGATGCGGGAAGTGATACAAGGTGACGCTGATTTATGTTATCTGCACCACTATCTCTCGGAAGTCTTCCGAAAAGGGGATAATTTTTAAGGGTTAATTTTTGATGGGGAAGGGCGCCGGGAGGCGCCCTTCATTTTAGGGCTTTCAGGCCCGTTTTTTGTTTCTCGTCTCTAAAATTGACCGACTATGAAATTGAGTAACGCAAGTTTGCGGGTCTGGAACTACGGCAAGTGTTTCCGTTTTTATGCCTGTGAAGCCCTTGCCGCAAAGGGTGTCGGGTTTGTCGATCGCCCGTCCGACATGTCCGGTTGGGGAGTGCGGGCCGTTCGTTTGAGAGCCCCGGAAGAGAGTCAGATCGAACTTTTCACCCCTTTTGGAATAATCCCATGACACGGATACGGATCAAACGGGTTTACGAAGCGCCGGCGCCGGACGACGGCTGTCGCGTGCTGGTCGACAGGCTCTGGCCGCGGGGCGTACGCAGAGACGCCCTGCATTGCGACGTCTGGGCCAGGGACCTTGCGCCTTCGGCCGGACTGCGCAGCTGGTATCACGCCGACCCCGGGGACCGCTGGGAGGAGTTCCGCCGCCGGTACACCGACGAGTTGCGTGCGTCGCAGGCCGTGCGGGAGTTCGTCCGCGGAATAGAAGGTGCGGACACGGTGACGCTGCTCTACGCCTCGAAAAATGCGGCGGAGAACCATGCGCTCATCCTGCAGGAGTATTTGCAGAGAGCCGCCGGAGGAGCTACAACCGCGTGATTTTCGCGATTTTCGCCTCGCCCTGCCCCGGCAGCGGCTGGAAGACGATGATTTCGGCCTCGTAGGTTTCGGGGCCGGGCGTCGCGGTTTTCGCCGTGCAGATGAAGCGGTAGTTGGTTCCCGCCACGACCTGCGTGGCGACGCTCTCCGGGGTGTAGCTTACGCCGGTCATGCCGGCCGTCGCCCGGCGGAACAGTTCGCGATCGGACGCTTCGAGGGGCCGCTGCCCGGTATAGCCGCCGCACAAAATCGTTTTTTCCTGTTGCTTTTCGGTCCGTTTTTCCGGACTTCCGCATGCGGTCAGCAGCATGGCCGCAAGTGCTGCAATCGTTAATTTCAACATCGCCAGGGCGTTTTAGGTGCGAAAATTACTGATTTTCCGCCGAAAAGCCAAATAAACCGCGTGCAGGTGCCCGGACGCCGCGGTTCCGGGCCTGGGCGTTTCGGTGTTTTAAGGTTCGGTGTGCTATATATGATACATGTATTTTTGTGTTTTATGTCCAATTTTGCACCGTTAATTGTCTGAAATGGCGACGGGAACAGACTTTTGGGCCGGTTCGGACATGTGCAAACACGAATCAATTTGTGTGTCTATGAATATGAATAAGAAGATCCTTCCGGCGCTTCTTTTGGCCGTGTGCTGCTGGGCCGGAGCGTCGGCGCAGCAGGTGGCTGTGAAGACCAATCTGCTTTACTGGGCTGCCGCGACTCCGAATGTCGGGGCCGAGGTGGCCGTCGGGAAGCATTCCACGCTGGGATTCTCGGCCAACTACAACCCCTGGACCATCGGTTCGGACAATAAGATCCAGCATTGGTTCATCCGCCCCGAGTACCGTTACTGGGTGACCGAGAAGTATACGCGCCTCTTTTTCGGGGTGCACGCCATCGGCGGCAAGTTCGAGGTCGGCGGCTTCAAGCTTCCGTTCATCGGCGACAAGGTATTCAAGGGGTTGCAGACCAACTATTACAAAGGTTCGTTCGTCGGCGCAGGCATCAGCATCGGTTACCAGTTTTACGTCAGCCCCCACTGGAACCTCGAACTTTCGGCCGGCGCCGGACTGGCCCGCCTGAGCTACCATGCCGAGCCGGTCAGCGGCCCGAAGCGCAGTTCCTACGTCGACTCCAAGCGTTTCCTGCCGATCCCCACCGAGATCGGCGTAACGTTCGTCTACCTGTTCAACTCCAAGAAATAAACGATGCGTCCCATGAAAAAATACTGCTTCCTTTTCGTATTTCTCGTTGCGGCGCTTTCGCTCCGCGCCCAGATCGTGGGCGATGTCGCCGTGACGCGCAAGGTGCTGGCCGAACGCGGCGGCGAGCTGCACATGGTGCTGGAAATATCGGTGTCGCGCAAGGCCGTGACCCGCTCGCAGAGCTGGACGATCCTGCCCGAGCTGAGCACCCCCGACCGCAAGTCGGTGAAACTCTTTCCCCACATCCTCATCAACGGCCGCTATCAGCAGCACATGCAGGAGCGCCGCCGCCGTCTTTCCGGCGCCTACTGGGCCGAGCGGCAGCCCTATATGACGATCAATGCCGATAAAAAGACCGATCAGGTGTTCCGTTACGAGATGAAGGTGCCCTACGAGAGCTGGATGGCCGGCGCCACGCTGGTGCTGCGCATGGTTCAGACCTCGCCCGGCGGCGTCAGGCGGGTCTTTACGGTCGATGTGAACGGTGCGGTGGACGTTTCCCGCAAGTAAATGCCTGCCCGGATGATGAAACAGCGCGAATGGATGGGGTATGCGGCGGCCGTTCTTGCCGCGGGCGCATTCCTGACCGGGTGCGGAAATATCCGCAAACTGGCCAAGAGCGATCCCGAAGTGGGAGTGCACCTCCCGGCCCGGTCGGCACAGAACCCCGTGGCGCAGGCCGCCGATACGGCCCGCACCCAGAAGATCATTACCTACCGCAAGCAGGACGGCACGGAGCTTTTCATTACGCCCGTGGACGTCGATTCGCTGTCGGGCGAGAAGATGATGTCGGTGGCCATCGACGAGGTGGTCATTTCGGCCTCGAACCGCCGCAACCTGGTGGAGCGCAACGGCAAGATCAACGTCGAGTTCGTCGTGTCGGTCCCGCAGGAATTGCAGGCCCGGAACTGGCAGCTGGTCGTCGATCCGCAGCTGCTCAAGGGGGCGGATACGCTGGCGTTCGATCCGCTGGTTTACAGCGGCGACCGCTTCAGGACGATGCAGCGGCGCGAATATGCGCGTTACGACGACTATCTCGGACGGATCGTCGACAGCGCGGATTACTTCGAGCGGTTCGGCGACAAGAGAGCCTATGCCCGCTATATGGACCGCGTGGCGGAGCAGCGGACGAAGTATGCCGACGCCGAAGCCCGTCTGGAACGGATGACGCCCGAGGAGGCGATGTTCGACAGGCAGGTGGGATGGACGACGCGCAGGGAGCGTCGCCGGCAGTACGCCCGGCTGCGCCGCTACGTCACGGCGACCGACCGCAAGGTGCGGGAACGGACCTCCTACACGCCGGATGCCAGCGACAAGTTCGACCATCTGAACGACTATTTTGCGCCGCGTTACCGGCATGCCTATACGGGCGACGACGTGCTGCCCGGCGGCGGGATCTACACCCGCGTGCAGGGCGAATACCCGGTCGACGGGGGCCGTGAACGCGAGGCTTACATCCGTTCGCTGACGGAGAATCCGGGGCGCGTTTACGGCGAGGTCTATACGGCCGACGATGCCGGGATACGCACGCTGGCGGGCCGGCGGCTCGCCTACACGGGGCTGCGCCGTCCGGAGGTCGAAGGGCTGCTGCGCGAAACCGGAGACAGCGCCGCCCGTGAGAATTACCGCATCCGCAAGGAGTATGCCGCCGACCGTCTGGCGGCGTTGAACGCCCTCGATACGGCGGAGGTGCGGCGCGGCATGCTGCGCGAAGGAGAGCTGCGGCGCAATTACGAGCGGGCCGTGAACAGCCCTGCGGCTTTCGCGCGCCTGGTGCGCCATCCCTATTATGCCGACGCACGGCTCGACACGGTGATCTGCCGGCCCGACGGGCGGATCGACTATTATTACACCGAGCAGGTGCAGGCCGACGAAAACACGTCGAAACTCTATCTCTGTCTGGCCGGGGAGGTCGAGGACCGGAGCGGCCGCACGCACCGGATCACCCGGTCGGACACGCTGACCTACAACGTGGCCTCGATGACCACGTTCCTCGACGAAACGACGCGCTACATGCAGCGCATCGTGCTGCGCGACGCCGAGGCCAACGCGCGCTTCTTCTTCACCTTCCCGTCGGGCAAATCGACCCTTGTGGACACGCTGACCGCAAATCGCCGTCAGATCGCCGCCGTGCGTTCGCTGACGCGCGGCCTGATGACCGATCCGGTCTACATCATCGACAGCATCACGCTCCGCGCCACGGCTTCGCCCGAGGGAACCTGGCAGGTCAACGAGCGGTTGGCCCGCGAACGCGCCGAGGCGCTGCGCCGGGTGCTCGTGTCGGAGTTCCGCACGCTGTACGACTCGCTTCGGGTGTCGGGCAGCTATACGCTCGACGAGAACGGAAGGCAGGTGCTCGACAGGTCTGCCGGAGAGCAGCTTCCCGACCTGCCGAACCTGCTGCGCACGAAGTGGCTGGCCGAGGACTGGGACGAACTCTACCGGCTGGTAGCTGCCGACACGCTGATCGCCGACAAGCAGGAGGTGCTGGCCATGATGAAGTGGGAGGGCAATCCCGACACCCGCGAATGGCGTATCCGGATGAAATATCCCAAGGCTTACGAGCGTATGCGCCGGGTGATCTACCCGCAGATGCGCGCCGTGGATTTCCGGTTCAACCTCCACCGCCGCGGCATGAAGCAGGATACGGTCTACACGACCGAGGTCGATGCCGAGTACATGCATGCCGTGGAGCTGCTCAAAAAGCGGCGGTATGAGGAGGCGCTCACGATCCTGCGTCCCTACGAGGACCGCAATACGGCGCTGGCCTACATGTCGCTGGGGTACGATGCCGCGGCGTACCGCATTCTGCGCGCCGGGCCGGACGCCGCTTCGACGCCCGACATCCAGTACATGCTGGCCATCCTTGCGTCGCGTCTGGGCGACGAGGAGCAGGCCGTGACCTATTTCCTGCGTTCGGTGGAACTGCGCGAGAGCCTGAAGTTCCGCGGCAATCTCGATCCCGAAATCTCCCGTCTGATCCGCAAATACGGGTTGTTCCGGGAGGATTTCGAATAGATGCCGCCGGAGAGATGGAAACCGGGACGTTCCCTCGTGGGAACGTCCCGGTTTTTTCGTCGCCGGACGTGTCAGCGGTCGCTGTGGAGGCAGTGGTGGGCGTTGCGGAGCTGGAGGGCCAGCGAGAAGGCTGTGATGCCGGCCAGGAGCAGCGTGATGCCGACCCAGACGATGACGGCCGTCGTGCCGATGACCAGCGGCTGGAACAGAATCCACAGCGAGCAGAGCAGCAGCAGCACGCCCGTGAAGATGGTCCAGCCCGAACCGGCGATCTCCAGGGCGCTCATGTCGCCACCCAGTCCGATGGCGCTGAAACCGCGCATCATCAGCCAGAACCCGAGGAAGATGGGCAGCGTGGCGGCCGAAAGCCCGACGTTGAAGATCAGGATGATGCCGAGGATGATCTCGATGATCCCTCCGGCCATCATCCAGCCGCGGCCCGTGATGAAGTGTTTGTTGGCCGAGGAGAGCACGACCTCCAGGATGCCCGAAATCAGCATCAGCCATCCGAAGACGAGCGACATGCCCAGGTAGCTCTGGGCAGGGTAGACGAAAATCAGCACGCCGACCGCGAAGAGCGCGATGCCGATGATCAACAGCAGCCACCAGTAGCGGACGGCCTGTTTCGAATTTTCGATCAGTGAGGAAAAGTTGTTCATGGTATGAGGAATTTCTTCCTCTCGGAGCAATTTGCGTACCAGAGCCGTCGGGCCGCATACGCGGAAAAGGCCGGACAATCAGCCGGATGCCGGGCAGGGAAGCCGCGGGGCGCAGGGACGGGTTTCGGATTGACGCGGCGGGACCCTGATTAGCGGGGCAGGGTTCGGGTTGGCGGTCCGGGGCGGACTGGGTTGCCGGGATACGGTGGGGCGGGGAGAACCGCTTCGCCGATTTCGGGACGGAGATACCTGCTGTTTCGAAGCGCATCCGTCATGTTTTTCAAAGCGGAGAGCTGGAGCGCGAGGCGACTGTTTCCGAAATGGTTCGTCCGCTCATCTGGAAAGAGATCATATTTATATATAGTATATTTTATTCCATCCTTGTTT
>ENA-UOJB01001619-UOJB01001619.1-human-gut-metagenome-genome-assembly--contig:-C48-NODE-1619-length-17711-cov-5.586826_pt1 | contig 17711 bp, 14 predicted proteins | sample MGYA00242338_ERZ723885 | MGnify/ENA metagenome assembly ERZ723885
CTCACTTGTCAAACTTCATAATTTGGCACAATTTAAATCAACACATTTTTGAAAAATGATTTCCGTGAACGTATTCTCGTGACAGCCGGTTTCCCGAAACAGGCTCGAAACATTTTTGAAATGAGGCAGGGTGCCGGTTTCGGTGCCCTGCTTTTTTTGCCTGAAATCGAATGAAATTCAAGGGGAAAGCGTAATATTTTTAAGTGAAATCCCGATTCGGCGGCGAATGTTTTGAAAAATGATTAAAGATAGAAAAAAACCGGAAAAGCACTTGCGGATTTGTGTGAAATGTGCTAAAATAGACAGTGGAGTTGCGGAGAACCTTTTGCAGGATTACAACAAAGCAAGGAATTTTTCCGCAGGACGGGGAAGAAATTTTTCCGCAGGACGGGGTAGGAACGCATGAAACAGGAATGCTTGAAATGGCTGATGCGGGGCGGAACTACGGTTCTGCTGGCAGGTGCTGTGGGGCTGCTGCTTTGGCAGGGGACACGGCACGTTTCCGAAAGGGAACTTTCCGCCCGACCCCAGCGGCTGGCTGCTGCAACGGTGGAAACTACGGGCACGGAAGCAACTGTTTCTGCCGCGGAAACCACTCTGCACACCGGCACCCGCCGGACGAAAACGGCTTCTGCCAAGCGTGCCGGACAGGCTTTCCAAGAAACCCGGACGGCTCCGGAAAGCACCACGCCGGCAGCCGAAACCGTGACCTTTCCGCTGGAACTGAACGCGGCTTCGGCGGCGGAACTGGAACAGTTGCCCCATATCGGGGCGGTGCTGGCGGAACGCATCACGGTATACCGCGACCAGATCGGCGGGTTCTCCAATCGGGAACAGCTTCTGGAGGTGGAGGGCATCGGCGAGGCGACCCTGTACGAAATTTATGATCTGCTCTATCTGGAAAACGAAACGTTTCCCGAACCGGAGCCGGAGCCGGAACCGGCAGGAGCTCCCGCACCGGCGGCAGCACCGCAGCCGGCAGAAACGGCTCCGCCTGCAACAGAACCACCGGCGGCAGCTGCACCGGCAGTGACGTTCCCGCTGGATCTGAATCAGGCGACGGCGGCGGAACTGGAACAGATTCCCGGGATGCAGCCGGAACTGGCGGAGAAGATCGTGGCGTTCCGGCAGCAGATTCAGGCGTTTTCGTCGGTATATGAACTGCTCTACGTGGACGGCATGACGGAGGCGTATTTCGTGCAGCTTCGGGACTATGTGCAAATTACCGAGGAACTTGCCCAGTAGCCGCATTTTTTTGAGGAAACTCGACATTTTAACCGGTTTGTAACCTTTTACAGAAATGTTCGAAATACTTGACAGATTGCACAAAAAAATCAACTGATTTTTGTACCGTATCACTGAAAAAAATGAAAGAACGGTATAAGGCATTGACATTTGTTTCGAATTGTTGTATATTAGGCTTATCACAAGAAATGTTCCCTAGGCGTGTTTTGTGCGTTTTTATGGGAACAGGGCATGCCGCAGCGGAGAAATTCCGGCGGGCGGCATGGTATCGTTTTTTATTGTTTATTGCACTGCTGTACCAAACCGGCACAACGTGTGATATATATATTTAAGGAGGAAATTTCCAATGAACAAGTTGAAAAGAACACTGGCTCTGATGGCTGCTCTGGCTATGACTGCAACTGCATTCGTAGGATGCGGCGGCAATGACAGCTCCAGCACTTCTGAGTCTAAGGCAGAGTCTTCTGCTGAAGAAAGCAGCGAAGCAGCTGAGGGCGAAGAATCTTCTGCTGCTGAAGAAGAATCTTCTGTTGAGTCCGCAGCTGGCTACACCAACGTTGATGTTCCGGCTCTGGGCGAACCGGACGGCTCCCTGAAGGACGGCGGCGACAAGCTGACTATCCTGTGCTGGAACGATGATGACCTGAAGTACATGTACGACATCGTTGCTGATGCAACCGGCATGGACAAGAGCATGATCAACTACAAGAACGTTGGTTCTAACGGTACTGATGCTAACGAACAGTACGCACAGGTATTCCTGTCTGGCGACGACGTTGACCTGTACTTCTGCGACGCTGACTGGAACATGGCTTATCAGAACAACGATGAGTATTCTGCTCCGCTGTCTGCAGTAGGTATCTCTGAAGACATGTATGCAAATGCTTATGACTACACTGTAGCCATGGGCAAGGACAAGAACGGCGTCCTGAAGGGTGCTTCTTGGCAGGCTGCAGCAGGCGGCTATGCATACCGTGCAGATCTGGCTGAAGAATATCTGGGCGTAACTTCTCCGGAAGATATGCAGGCACAGGTCGGCAGCTGGGATGACTTCTGGAAGACCGCAGCTACCGTATATGAGAAGTCTGGCAACACCACTGCTATGGCTGACTCTCTGGGCGGCGTATGGAGAGCTTACTCCAACGGTAACAGAACCAAGTCTTGGGTAAACGACGGCAAGCTGGATCCTTCTTCCGTAGGTGATTTCATCTCTATGGCTAAGGAGAACTTCGACAAGGGTTACATCTCTGGTGCAACTCAGTGGAATGATGACTGGCTCCCGCAGGGTATGTCTGACGGTGCTCAGGCTAACAAGACCTTCGGTTTCTTCTTCCCGACTTGGGCAATCGCTAAGGGCGGTTCTCTGGAACAGGCTGAAGGCGGCGAAGGCGGCTCTACATACGGCAAGTATGCACTGTGCGAAGGCCCGACATCCTGGTTCTGGGGCGGCACATGGATCTGCGTATATCCGAAGACCGATAACGCTAAGGAAGCTGGCCAGTTCATCTACACTATGACTGCTGATGCAGATGCAATGCAGAAGTATGTAGACGCTCGTGGTGACTTCGTAAACAACAAGGGCGTAATGTCTGCTACAACTGAAGCTGGCACAAACAGCAACCCGCTGTTCGGTGGTCAGGATCAGTTCCAGATCCTGTTCAACTCTGCTGACAAGATCGACATGAGCATTGCTTCTGAGTATGATGCAAAGATCAACACTGACCTGCAGAACGCAGTTCAGGATTACTGCAATGGCGTAACCGCTTCTGAGGATGACTGCCTGAACGCATTCCTGGATGCAATTGCAGCTGATGTAACTGACATCACTGTTGAATAAGCTTCGGCTTCTCAACGCTTTTTGAATGATTGAACGTACAGCCTATAGGATAATTGCGTCCTATAGGCGTATGTTTATCTTTTCTCTTACTATTCTACTGAATTTTTGAAAGGGTGTGTGCAAATGGCATCCGCTGCACAACGTCGTATTAAGTCGATTAGCTATGCGAAATATGGCTATATGTTCATTGCCCCGTTCTTTCTTGTGTATTGTTTCTTCCAGATCTGGCCGCTGATCCAGACCTTTATCCTGAGCTTTCAGGGTAACGGTGCAGATGCGGGCACATTTGTCGGCTTCGACAACTATGCTACCATTCTGTTCGGTTCCGGTGAAGGAATGGGTCGTCGTGCAAAGGCAATGCAGGAGCTGTTTTTGACTTCGTTCAAAAACACGATCATTCTGTGGTTTGGTAACTTTATTCCGCAGATCCTGCTGTCTCTGCTGCTGGCAGTCTGGTTCACAGATTCGAAACTGCACATTCCGGGCGTGGGCTTCTTTAAGGTCGTTATGTACCTGCCGAATATCATCACCGCTGCATCTGTTGCAGCTCTGTTCATGCGTTTTATTTCCAACAGTCAGCTGTCCGCAATCAACACACTGCTGATGAATGCAGGCAGCGATCCGGTAAGCTTCGAAGCATCTGCTGTTTGGAGCCGCGGCATCGTTATGTTTATTCAGACATGGCTATGGTTTGGTAATACCATGATCATGATGATGTCTGGTATCATGGGTATCAACCCCTCTCTGTTCGAAGCTGCTGCGATCGATGGTGCTTCCAGTGGTCAGGTGCTCCGTAAGGTAACCCTGCCGCTGCTGCGACCGATGGTTGTTTATACCCTGATCACTTCCATGATCGGTGGTTTGCAGATGTTCGATATTCCGTATCTGTATCACACAGGTGCAGGTAAAATCAACGTAAACCTGCGTACCGTTGCGGTATTCGTTTATGAACAGTTCCGTGCCGGTGCAAAGGTTCACCAGCCTGACTACGGCATTGCCGGTGCCGCTTCCGTAATTCTGTTTATCATCACTGCGGCTCTGGGTATTCTCGTATTCCGTATGAACCGTGATGAAGACGAGCATCGGAAGAAGCAGGAGCGTAAGGCTCTGGTCAAGGAATACAAGAAACAGCAGAAGCTGGCTAAGAATGGAGGTCTGGGTGCATAATGGAAAACGTTGGTGTTAAGGACAATTACATTCTGGTGCAAAGGCTGAAATCGGCTGGCTGCTTCATTGTCTGCATTCTGCTGGCACTGATCTGCTTGGTTCCGCTGTACATCATGGTCATGAACGCAACCCACGGGGACGCTGCACTGCGTTCTCAGCCGCTGCAGTTCCTGCCGGGCGGTGACTTGATGACCAATATCAAGAATATTGCCGGCGGTGAATTCCCGCAGTCCCCGAACTTTAACGTTTGGCTAACGGAACACCCTGATTATTGCAGGCTGTACCACAATTCTGACCGTATTCTTCTCCGCACTGACCTCTTATGGTCTGACCGTTTACGATTTCAAGATCCGTGACGGTGCATATACGTTTATTCTGGCAGTTATGATGATCCCGATCCAGGTTACATCTACCGGTTTCGTAAAGTTCATGGTAGGTACTCTGGGTCTGGCAAACAGCTACATTCCGCTGATCATTCCTGCAATCGCAGCACCTGCCGTTGTATTCTATATGCGTCAGTATATGAAGTCTTCCTTCCCGCTGGACATCGTAGAAGCTGCCCGTATCGACGGAAGCGGCGAGTTCCGCACCTTCCTGACCATTGCAATTCCGATGTGCAAACCGGCAATTGCAGTACAGGCGATCTTCGCGTTCGTACAGAACTGGAACAACTTCTATACACAGAATATGATCATCATTTCCAATGAAAAGCGTTTCACAATGCCGATCATGATCCAGAGCGTTCTGGGTCAGGATAAGCACCCTAATCTGGGTGCACAGTACGCTGCAGTTGCACTGTCTGTTATCCCGATCATTGTGATCTACCTGATTCTGTCCAGATTCATCGTTGCTGGTGTAGCACTGGGCGGCGTAAAGGAATAATCGCATTTCAAATTGTTGTTCATAGAAAGAGCCATTGCCTTCGGGCAGTGGCTCTTTTGTGTTATGGCATGTCACCCTGCGGCGGCAAGATGCAGCATATCAAAAAAACGCCTCTCCGGCAAGTGCACCGGAGGGGCGTTTTTGATATAGAGGATTGAAATTACTTCTGTTTCATTTCTGCTGCACGCAGGGTGTTTTTCATCAGCATGGTAATGGTCATCGGTCCCACGCCGCCGGGAACCGGTGTGATATAGCTTGCCTTGGGTTCCACTTCGGCGAATTCCACATCACCGCAAAGCTTGCCGTTTTCGTCGTGGTTCATGCCCACGTCGATCACGATCGCACCCTCTTTCACCATGTCCGCGGTGATGAAGTGTGCCTTTCCCACGGCACTGACCAGAATGTCTGCCGATGCACAAACTTCTTTGAGGTTCTTGGTGTGGGAGTGACAAATGGTAACAGTTGCGTTCCGGTGGAGCAGCAGCATTGCCATGGGCTTGCCCACGATGTTGCTTCTGCCGACAACCACGCAGTTCTTGCCGTCGATTTCCACGCCGGTGCTGTCAATGAGTTCCATAACACCCGCCGGTGTGCAGGGGAGGAAGTCGTAGTCGCCGATCATGATCTTGCCCACGTTTATGGGGTGGAATGCGTCCACATCTTTCAGCGGGGAAATGGTCTTGATGACCAGCTGTTCATCGAGGTGATCCGGCAGCGGCATCTGTACCAGAATGCCGTGTACCTTGTTGTCCTTGTTCAGCACGCCGATCAGATCCAGCAGCTGTTCTTCCGTTGCGTTTTCGTTCAGCTTATACTCGAATGCGTGAAAGCCCACTTCCTCGCAGGCTCTCTGCTTGTTGCGAACATAGATCTGCGATGCCGGATCATTGCCCACCAGAATCACGGCAAGCCCCGGCTGAATGCCGCGGTCCTCCCGCAGCTGCTGTGCCTGTTTCCGAATCTTCTGGCGAATCTGGGTGGAAACTTCCTTGCCCGAAATCAGTTTTGCCATGGTTATTTACTCCTTTTCCGTTTGGTTGGTATCAGTTTCTGCTGGTGTTTCGTCCGATTCTGAAGAATCTGTCGTATCTGTTTCTGCTACTTCGTCTGTCGAAGCGGTGTCCTCGTTGGTGTCGTCCTCCGGCTCTTTCACGAATTTGGCAGCCTCATATTCTGCCAGCATCTGCTTGGATTCGTTGGTGTCCTTGTACATGCGGTAGTCCACGCCCATGCGTTTCACCTTGGTGCCAATTGCGATTTGCAGAATTATGGAAATCACCACGCAGGTGATCGCCAATATCTGGGACACGCGGACGTTGCCGATTACCAGACTGTCCGTCCGCAGGCTCTCCACCACGGCACGTTCTGCACCGTACCAGCAGATATAGATCAGGAAGATCTGTCCGTCGTACCGGCGAATTTTCTTGGCGAAAATTGCCAGCAGCACAAAGCCCAGCAGGCACCACAGGGATTCGTACAGGAAGCAGGGGTGTACCGGCTGAGAAGCGTCCAGTGTGGTGCCGAAGTTGGCGAAATAGGTGGTAGAGGGGTACTGGTCGGTGATCCACTCCTGAATCCGTCCGCCGGACATGCCGAACAGGCTGTCGGTGTTGCAGCCGAACGCCTCCTGATTGAAGAAGTTGCCCCAGCGGCCGATGCCCTGTCCCAGCAGGAACCCGATGCCCACGATGTCCAGCAGGGGGAGAAACTTCACCTTGCGGATCTTTGCCACCAGAAAGCCCACCAGCAGACTGCCGATGATGCCGCCGTAAATGGCAAGCCCGCCGCCGCGAATGTTGAAAATGCTTTTCCAGTTGCCGGCGTAATCGCTCCAGTTCAGCAGCACGTAGTAGGCACGGGCACCTACCACGCCGCCGATGATGCCGCCGATGATGCAGTCCAGCACGCGGTCCGGATTCAGCCCGTACTTTTTCACTTGGGTGAACGCGTAGATCATTGCCAGCACCAGTCCCAGCGTGATGAGAATGCCGTACCATTGAATGTCCAGCCCGCCGATCGAAAAGGCGGTGCTGTTGACGTGGAGATCGATGCCCAGCTTCGGGAAAACGATCTCGTTGTAGTCCAGTGTCCCGATTGTTTCAGTTGCCATATGTTTTCGGCTCCTTTGGATTATTCTGCCGGCGTGATGACAGACAGGCTCATGCGGCGGACATCGACTTCTTCCCGCAGGAAGCGGTTGCAGTCGTCCAGTGTCATTTCAGACAGCACCTGCATGGGGTCGTACAGTCCGCAGCCAGCCATGTGAGCTGCTACCAGCGTGTTGGTGACGGCGGAAACATTGCCCAGCTTCCGCACCAGTTCTCCGTAGGCAGACTTTTTGGACTCGTTGAACATGACCTCGTCCAGCCCGTTTTTCTGTGCGTCCAGAATTGCCGCAGTGACCTTTTCCCGCACCGCCTGCGGGTCGCGGGATTCGCCGCCGAAGATCATGGTAAAGAACCCGTCGCCGTTAAAGACCTCGCTGGAGAAACTCTCGTTGACCAGTCCGCTTTGCAGCATTTCCTGATACAGGGGAGAGGAACTGCCGGATAAGGTCTGCATGGTGATGTCCGCCAGCATTTCCGCACGGAGATTGTCCAGTCCCTGCCGCGGCTGGCACTTGATGCCCAGATTGAACAGCGGCTGTCCCACTGCGGCAGATTCCACCGTTTCCTCCCGTACAATGTCCAGTGTTTCCTCCGGAAAGACGGTTTCCAGCTTCTGGTCTTCGCAGGGCTTCAGCAGCCGGTCGGCAACCTCCAGCACCTCGTCCACCGTGCACTTTCCGGCAACTGCCAGTACCATGTTGTGGAGGTTGTAGAACGTGCGGTAGCAGCGGTACAGCAGATCGTCTGTAATTTCCGCAATGCTCTCAATGGTGCCGGCGATGTCGATGCGAACCGGATGCTTCTGGTACAGACCGCACAGCATGTTGAAGAATACCCGCCAGCCGGGGTCGTCGTCGCACATACGGATCTCCTGCCCGATAATGCCCTGTTCCTTGGCAACGCTTTCCGGCGTGAAGTACGGCGACTGGACAAAGGAGAGCAGGATCTCCAGCGAAGCCTTGAAGTTGTCAGAGCAGCTGAAGAAGTAGCAGGTCTTGTCGAACGAGGTGAACGCGTTGGCGTTGGCACCAGTCTTGGCGTACAGGTCGAACACATCGCAGTCCTCGTTCTCGAACAGCTTGTGTTCCAGAAAATGGGCGATGCCCTCCGGCACGGTGCAGTAGTCCTTGTCCGCCGCGGTCTTGAACTGGGTGTTGATCGAGCCGTACTTTGTGCCGAACATGGCTTCGGTGGTGCTGTAGCCCTCCATTTCGCAGACTAAGATCTCCAGTCCGCTTTTGTGGTGGATATGGGTGTACTTGTCACCGGTCTGGGGGGAAACGATCGTCTTTTTCGTGGTTTCTGCCATGTTATTCCGCCTCCTGTTCTTTGCATTCCATAATATAAACGGTATCCGGCTGCATGGACTTTGCCGCCGCGATGATGTCCTCCCTGGTGACCTGACGGTAACGTTCTTCTTCTTCCGCCGGTGTCAGCTTGGTGCCGCGGCAGAACTGCCCGAAATACCATGCAATATAGCTGCTGGCAGTATCGCCCACACCGCAGAGGGTGTTGTGAATGGTCATCATGGTGCTGTGCATTTCCTCGTCCGAAATGTCGCCGCTGCAAATGGCTTCCAGCTGTGCCGCAATGGCAGTTTCGGCAGTTTCCAGATTTTCGGTTTCAATGCCGCTGTCCACCTGCATGAACGACTTGCACTCGTTGAAGTTTGCCGCACAGTAGTAGCAAAGGCTCATCTTTTCCCGCACGTTGGCGAACAGCTTGGAGCTGGGTGTGCCGCCGAGGAGCATCGTCATCATTTTCAGGGCATACCGGTCGGTATAGCTGGTTTTCCAGCCCATGACCATTTTGCACTGGTTGACCGGCAGGGCTTCCCGCACGGTGACAGGCTCCGGCTTGCAGGGGCTGGGGGAAAGGAACGAAACGGGAACCGGCTTCCGGTCGGCAATGGCAGCGAAAGCCTGCCGCAGGGTGTCCGCCAGCTGGGGAACAGCTTCCGGTCCCACAAAGTAGATCTCGATCTGTGCCGTCCGGAGCAGCTGCTGAAATGCTTCGTAAGCAGCCTTCGGAGTCATGGCTTCGGCAGATTCGCGGGTGCCGTAGCAGGAAAACGCAGCCGGTTCGCCGGCGAATGCGGTCTTGTGGGTTTGAGAAATGGCGTACTGCCGCTTCTCGTTGACTTCCGCATCAATGCAGTCCAGCAGGTTGGTCTGCTGAATGCGGAACTCGGTTTCGTCGAATGCACCGTCTGTCACATTCGGCTCAAAAATGCAGCCCAGCAGGATCTGGGTGAGTTCCGAAAAGACAGCTTCGTGTTCCAGAGCATAGCGGTCAGCAATGGAAGAAGTCCGCAGGGTGATGACCTGTACATCACCCATTTTGGAAATGCTGCAGCTGAGATCTGCCCCGTACAGCATGTGCAGCTTGCGGTTCATGATCGCGTTGGAGGGATAGGCTTTGCTGCTGGAGGCGATCAGAGAACCGCCCAGTCCGCAGGCAGCTGCGTTTTTCTCCGACAAAGGCTGGAGGAATTGGATCCGCAGCGAGTTGGTTTTGAGTTTGGGATCCAGAATTTCAGAAAATGCAATGGCATCTGAAAGCGGGATACGTTGATAACTGGTTGTCATAACATCGTCCTTTCTCAAGGCAGTCCGGAAAAGGGACTGCCCGCACGAATATCAGAACCTGCCATAGGCGGGTTTCGGAGCGTGTTTTTATGGCAATACCGTACAAAGTCGCCAGACGCTCTTTGTGCGGTATTGCCTTATTCATGTGCACACGCTCTGCATAGTGGCGTATACGCAGAAAATTTCTGACAGAGCAGGCGGCGTGAGAGCCGGCTCGGTATACAGGGAAACGCTGCACAAGCTTTATGCAGCGGCTCACAGAATTTATTATACCACATTTCATTTGGAATTGCTATGGTTTTCACGAAATTCTCAGAAATATTTTCCGGTGCAGGAAATTGTTTGGGTGACAGTGAGAGATGCCTGTGGAATAGCCGTCCCTGAAAAAGAAGCCCAATTCATGAGGGAGCACGAATAAAAAAGCCTCCCCTTTAGGGGAGGAGGACCGCCGTTAGGCGGTGGAGGGGTGCTTCTGTGAAATCTTTTTCTTCATGTAATAGATTTACGAGATAACCCCTCAGTCACCTGCGGTGCCAGCTCCCCTAAAGGGGAGCCCAATTCATGAGGGCACCTAAGTAAAAATAGCCTCCCCTTTAGGGGAGGGGAACCGCCGTTAGGCGGTGGAGGGGTTCCTTGTGAAACCTTTTTCCACATGCACTAGGCTCCTAAGTAGAGGGCGATGCCCACATCGCCCCGTGAAACATAACTTCTAGGGCAGCCATGTCGAAACCGTTCGGCGGAATTCGCTCGTACCTCGCTGTCCGCCTGTGGCTTGCCAACGCCGGTTGTTGCCCTTGCCTGTATCGGTAATGTTGATATTCAGGTGTTTTCTGGTGCAGGTGGGCGACTTTTATTTTTACGGCGTTTGCAAGTTTATCTGTTTATCATCTTTCATGTACAACCGATTTCACAAGGAGTTACGCTTCTTTTTTTCTTTGCTGAAAAGAAAAAAAGAAGCAAAAAAAGAAAAGAGTTCGCATTTCCCCTGTACTGTGAGATTCAAGTATCACCCGAAAATTACACGGGAAATAACCTTTTTCGACTAACAAAAATTCCCCGGCGGGGTGACAGGCGGCTTGTCCGCCGTAACACTACCCTTTTCACACTTAAAATTGGGGCGTAAGGTCAGCGGTGACTCACCGCATTTTTGCATGGTTTACAATTTGTTGTTGAAAAGAAAAAGGATTTTTAGTATAATAAAATATGAGAATCTATTCGAAGATGTGTACGCTTTCAGAGCCTGCCACGCGTCTGAACACGTCAGATGCAGAACAGGCTTTCGGCTCCAACGGGAGGAAAATACCATGAAAACAATTACCGTGCACGCCAGCCAGACGTATCCCATTTGGATCGGGAGAGGACTGCTGGGACAGTGTGGCACATATCTGAAGCAGCAGACCAAGGCACAGACTGCCGCTGTCATTACCGATGACCATGTAGACTGCTATTACGGGGACATTGTGACCAAGTCGCTGGAAGAAAACGGCTTCCGGACGATCAAGTTCGTGTTCCCACACGGAGAAGCTTCCAAGTGCAGCAAAACGCTGAACCAGATCTACGACTTCCTCTGTGAAAATAATATCACCCGCACCGACTGTCTGGTTGCACTGGGCGGCGGCGTGGTAGGAGATATTACCGGATTCGCGGCGGCGACCTATCTCCGCGGTCTGGACTATCTCCAGATCCCCACCAGCCTGCTGGCACAGGTGGATTCGTCCGTAGGCGGAAAGACTGCGATCGACCTGACCGGCGGCAAAAATCTGGTGGGAGCCTTTAAACAGCCGGTGGCAGTGCTCTGCGATCTGGACACCCTGCACACCCTGCCGAAGCTGTTTCTGGCAGACGGCATGGGCGAAGTCATCAAGTACGGCATGATTCGGGACGAAAAGCTGTTCACACTGCTGGAACAGCACACGCTGGAAACCGTCAGCGAAGTCATGGACGAGATCGTTCCCACCTGCATCGACATCAAGCGGGACGTGGTGGAACACGACGAATTCGACACCGGCGAGCGTATGATCCTGAACTTCGGGCACACGCTGGGACATGCGGTGGAAAGCTACTACCACTACGAAACCTATACCCACGGCAGTGCAGTTGCCGCAGGCATGTGCATGATGACCAGGGCGACCTGTACGCCGGAACTGTATGTGCGGCTGTGCGACTGCGTAAAGGCATACGACCTGCCCACAGAAGTAGACGCTCCCGTTGCGGAACTGGTGCCCCTGTGCGGCAATGACAAGAAACGTGCCAGTGCATCGCTGCGGTTTATCGTCTGCGAAACTATCGGCAGGGCGGAGATTCGCTCCATGCCTTTCACAGAATTTGCCGCATGGATGGGAGGCGTGGACGCATGAACATTCTGATTACGCCGTCCCGCCTGCACGGCACTGTGCGGATCCCTGCTTCCAAGAGCATGGCACACCGGCTGCTGATCTGTGCCGCACTGGCAGAGGGCACTTCAGTCATTTCCGGCGTGGATATGTCCCGTGACATCACCGCCACCATGGACGTGCTCTCCGCATTCGGGGCATCGTTCCGGCAGGAGGGCAGCACCATTACCGTAACCGGCGTGGGCAATGCCCGGCCGCAGGCGGCTGTGGCGGATTGCTGCGAAAGCGGCTCTACGCTGCGGTTCCTGATTCCCGTGGCAGCAGCACTGGGTATACACACCACCTTTTTCGGACAGGGCAGACTGCCTCAGCGTCCCGTTACCGCGTACCTGCGGGAACTGACCAAAAAGGGCATCACGTTCGACTACCACAACACCATGCCCTTTACCATTGACGGCAAGCTGCGATCCGGCGTGTTCGAACTGGAGGGCGACGTTTCTTCCCAGTATGTGACCGGTCTGCTGTTTGCCCTGCCGCTGCTGGACGGGGATTCCGAAATTCGCATGTTGTCCAAGCTGGAATCCAAGCCCTATGTCGATCTGACCATTGCCTGCCTGCGGCACTTCGGCATTGCCGTGCAGGAAACCGAACAGGGCTACGCCGTTGCCGGCGGACAGCAGTATCATGCCTGTGACCTCACAGTGGAGGGGGATTATTCACAGGCGGCGTTCTTCTGCGTGGCGAATGCACTGGGCAGTGACATCACCCTCACCAATCTGAATCCGGAAAGTGTGCAGGGCGATAAAAAAATTGTGGAAATTGTCCGCGAGATGTGTTATAATAGAGAACAGGGGCTGCCGGCAGGATTTACCGTAGATGCGGCAGACATTCCCGACCTTGTGCCGATTCTGGCAGTGCTTGCCACATTTGGTACGGCACCGTCCAGCATCACCGGAGCACACCGCCTTGCCATTAAGGAGAGCGACCGGCTGGCATCGACTGCCGACCTGCTGAACCGGCTGGGCGGCAAGGTGACCGCCACACCGGACGGTCTGGAGATCGAACCGGTGAAACAGCTGCACGGCGGCACCGTGGACAGCTGCGGCGATCATCGTATCGCCATGTGTGCTGCGGTGGCAGCCACACGCTGTGCCGGAGAAGTGACCATTCTCCATGGAGAATGCGTGGAAAAATCATATCCTCGGTTCTATGAGGATTATCGTCAGTTAGGAGGAATCGCCAATGTCATCGTTCTGGAGTCGTAATATTTCCCTTTCTATTTTCGGGGAGTCCCACGGACCTGCGATCGGTGTCGTGATCGACAATCTGCCGCCGGGGGAATACATTGATCTGGAAAAGCTGCGGCAGTTTATGGCACGCCGTGCACCGAAAAAGGACGGCACCACCACACCCCGCGGGGAAAAAGATCTGCCTCAGATCATGTCCGGTCTGCTGAATGACCGCACCACCGGCGTGCCGCTGTGTGCGTTTATCCAGAACACGGATACCCGTTCCAAGGACTACAGCAATCTGGCAAGACTGCCCCGTCCCGGTCATGCGGACTATACCGGTGCCATGCGGTACCGCGGGTTCAATGACGTTCGCGGCGGCGGACATTTCTCCGGCAGACTGACTGCACCGCTGTGTTTCGCCGGAGCCGTCTGCGGACAGATTCTGGAACGCCGCGGCATTTACACCGGTGCCCATATTGCCAGCGTCCACGGAATCCATGATGATGCATTCAGCCGCACCAAGGTGACCAAGGAGGACATTCTGGAAGTACGGGAAAAGGATTTTCCGGTGCGGAACGATGCACAGGGTGAAAAGATGAAAGAGGACATTCGCAACGCCAGCCACGGCGGCGAATCTCTGGGCGGCATCATTGAGTGTGTCACGATCAATATGCCTGCCGGTGTAGGCTCGCCCATTTTTGAGGGACTGGAAAACACCATCGCCCAGCTGATCTTCGGCATTCCCGCGGTAAAGGGGCTGGAATTCGGTGCCGGTTTTCAGGTTGCCGAAATGGTGGGCAGCCAGAACAACGACCCGTTCTATATTGACGAAAAGGGCCACGTGATGACAAAGACCAATAACCACGGCGGCATTCTGGGCGGCATTTCTTCGGGCATGCCGATCACGCTGAATGTGGCGATCAAGCCCACTGCTTCGATCGCCAAGCCGCAGGAAACCGTGGATTTTCGGGCAAAGACAAACGAGATGCTCCAGATTCAGGGACGGCACGACCCGTGCATTGTGCCCCGTGCAGTGCCCTGTGTGGAAGCGGCGGTGAACATCGCTCTGCTTTCCCATATGATGGATTATCCGCATTTTTGAGGAAACACCGTAGATTGCACTTGTGAGATGCGAGGTGACAGGCTGTGCAGGAAGAAAATATGATGAAAATGTCGAAAATGGCAACGCCGCCGATCATGGATCCGCATACGGCAAATATTCTGATTTGTTATTTGCTGTATAAGATCGATAAACCGGTGCAGGTCAGCCATTTGTACGATATTGCGGTAGGAAGCAACATTATCAACTATTTTGCCTATCAGGATTCGATCAGTTATCTGACGGAGCACAATTCTGTGGCAGTGCGTCAGAATGAGGAAGCTGTTGATTACTATGTACTGACAGAAAACGGGATTCGGACGGCAAAGGAACTGCGAAACTATGTGGGAAAGGCGTATCGGGACAAACTGGTTTCGGCGGCGTTCCACTATTTCGCACGCATCAAGCGGGAGAGCGAAGTCAAGATCGAGTATATCCCGCTGAAAAAGGGCTACTATGTGCATGTTCGCTGTCTGGACATTGAGGACGATCTGCTGGACATGAAACTCTATGCACCGGACTACACCCAAGCCAAGTATCTGGGCGAACAGATCATGCTGAATCCGGCGGGATTTTACGGAAAGATTCTCGATGCGGCGTTTTCCAATCAGGAAGAACCGTATGATTTGAGCGATAATTGAGGATATAAAGTGAAAAAGCGTGGAGCAGGGAAGCTTCACGCTTTTTTGCAGCGGGCGGCGGGTCAGCCCGTCGCCCAGCGGAAATGGCGACGGCAGACTTGCCCAAGGATAGCAAGCCGCCGCTGACCTTACGCCCCGATTTCAAGAGTGAAAAGGGTAGTGTTACGGCGGACAAGCCGCCTATACCCCCGCCGGGGGATTTTTGTTGGTGGAGATTCACAAGGCGAAAAAGCCTCCCTCCATGAATTGGGCTTCCCTGAAAGGGCACCCGAAGGGCGTGCCTTGTGCTGAGCTGGCAAGCCGCAGGCTTGACTGAGGGGTGCTTCTGTGAAATCTAGCACATATAGAAAAAATTCCACGAGGAACCCCTCCACCAGCTTCGCTGGTCCCCCTCGTACTGAGCGGTCCCCTCTGCCCTGCGGGCATCTCCCCACCCCGTGGGGAGTCACCCCTTTCAGGGGAGGCTTTTTATTCAGGCTCCCTCATGAATTTGGCTCCCCTGAAAGGGGAGCTGGCACCGTAGGTGACTGAGGGGTTATCTCGTAAATCTATTGCATGAAGCAAAAGATTTCAGCAGAACCCCTCCACCAGCTACGCTGGTTTCCCTAGGCTATCCTTCCCCACACGCCAACAAAAACAGCCCATTTCCGGCAGACACACCGGAAACGGGCTGTTTCTTATTTATCAGATGAGAGAATGATACAATCGAACGCTTCGATTAGTATGCAACGCCCTGCCACTTCATAGCATCAGCAACCTTCAGGAAGCCGGCGATGTTTGCACCAACAACCAGATTGCCCTCTACGTCGTACTCCTTGGAACGATCGTATGCGTTGTGGAAGATGTTGATCATGATCTGCTTCAGCTTAGCGTCAACTTCTTCGAATGTCCAGGACAGACGCTCGCTGTTCTGGGACATTTCCAGACCAGAGGTAGCTACGCCGCCTGCGTTAGCAGCCTTTGCCGGTCCGAACAGAATGCCGGCAGCCAGGAACTTGTCGATAGCTTCCGGAGTAGACGGCATGTTTGCACCTTCTGCAACAACCTGAACGCCGTTCTTCAGCAGGATCTCAGCAGATTCGCCGTCGATCTCGTTCTGGGTTGCACACGGCAGAGCAACGTCACACTTGATAGTCCAGATGCCCTTGCAGCCTTCGGTATAGGTAGCACCTTCTACGCGGTTTACATATTCCTTGATACGTCCGCGTTCTACTTCCTTGATCTGCTTTACAACGTCCAGCTTGATGCCGTTCGGATCGTAGATGTAGCCGTTGGAGTCAGACAGTGCAACAACCTTTGCACCCAGTGCCTGAGCCTTTTCAGTTGCATAGATCGCAACGTTGCCGGAACCGGAAACAACAACAGTCTTGCCCTTGACGCTGTCATTCTTCATGCAGCTCATCATTTCTTCTGTGAAGTACAGCAGACCATAACCGGTAGCTTCTGTTCTGGCCAGAGAACCGCCGTAGGACAGACCCTTACCAGTCAGAACGCCGGTGAATTCGTTACGCAGTCTCTTGTACTGACCGAACATATAGCCGATCTCACGAGCACCAGTACCGATGTCGCCAGCCGGAACGTCGGTGTCAGCACCGATGTGCTTGGACAGTTCCGTCATGAAGCTCTGGCAGAAACGCATGATCTCGTTGTCAGACTTGCCCTTCGGGTCGAAGTCAGAACCGCCCTTGCCGCCGCCCATCGGCAGTGTGGTCAGGCTGTTCTTGAAGATCTGCTCAAAGCCCAGGAACTTAATAACAGATGCACAAACAGACGGGTGCAGACGCAGACCGCCCTTGTACGGACCAATTGCAGAGTTGAACTGGCAGCGGAAGCCACGGTTTACCTGTACCTTGCCGTTGTCGTCTACCCAAGAAACACGGAACTGGATCATACGCTCCGGTTCTACAATACGGTCGATAACGGCGTTGGTTTCATAAGACGGGTCCTTTTCTACGACCGGCTCCAAAGACATCAGGACTTCGCCGACTGCCTGCAGGAATTCCGGCTCGTTGCCGTTACGCTTTACGACGCTGTCGTATACGCCCTGAAGATAAGCGTTCTTAAATGTAAATGCCATGGGAATCTCCTCCTGTTGGATAAAAAATTAAAATGTAGCAAAACATTCTGTCAAGAATACAGGTGATCCTGCCGCTGCGAGAGACGTTTTGCCGGCAAACTGCCCTGCAAAATCCCGCCTGTGTGTGTTGGCGATGATCCCATATCCCCACGCTGTCCAAACTCAAAATGTATGTGATGCCTGTGCATTCGCTTCAAACACCTGTACACGCACTTCGAACAATATCTATTATACACCATTTGGCTATGTTTTTCAATGCAAATTTTGCAGAGTTTTGCACTTTCTTCATATCGAAATCTGAGAAACCGTATTTTCAAAAGAAATCCTGCTTTTCAGTTTGAATTACAAATTTTGAAACGCGGAAAGAATCACATTGCAAAGCGGACAGCTGTATGGCTTTTTTCGCGGGGCAGAGAAACCGTTCCCGCTGTGCTGCCGCCGCCGGAGCAAAGAAAAAAGCCCTGCCTTTGTGAAAAAGGCAGAGCCAAAAGAAGCATTTTCT
>ENA-UOJB01001650-UOJB01001650.1-human-gut-metagenome-genome-assembly--contig:-C48-NODE-1650-length-17450-cov-27.835297_pt1 | contig 17450 bp, 10 predicted proteins | sample MGYA00242338_ERZ723885 | MGnify/ENA metagenome assembly ERZ723885
TGCCCGATGCCATTGCCCAGCTGCTGAACGAGGGCAAGGTGCAGCTGTTCTGCGCAGATGCCATGGACGGCGAGGGCCTTTTGAACGGTGATCTGCCCCAGCGCCGCCGCGCCGAGCTGCAGGAGAAGTATTTCGTCTACCTGACCGCCGAGCTTGCTCCCCGTATTCTGACCCTGAACAACGCCAAAAAGGGCACCCGGATCTGGACTGCCGGTGTAGACTTGGGCGCTTACCACGCCGTCCACTGCCGTCTGCGCCGTCCCACCCTGTTTGCAGGTGCTGTGGGCATGGGCGGCATCTACGACCTGACCCGCTTCTGGGGCACCGACAGCGATGACATGGTGCTGCGCTGCGCTCCCCTTGCCTATTTGCAGGAGAACGGCATTGCCAACAAGCCTGCGCTGGCCAAGGCTGAGGAGAACAGCCTGATCCTCTGCGCCGGTCAGGGTGCCTACGAGGGCGATGCACTGGACGACACGCAGGCATTGGCTGATCTACTGAAGGATCAGGGTATGCCCGCGCATCTGGAGATCTGGGGCGGTGACGTATCCCACGACTGGTACTGGTGGGGCAAGATGTGGAGCCTGTTTGCACCGCGCATTCTGGAAGTAAAGTAAGAGCTTACAACGAGGGAAAGCCTGCGGGCTTCCCTCGTTTTCTTATATGCAGCGGTTTTGAATGACCCTCGCGTGCGCTCCGGCCATGTTCAGCGGAATTTCATCTTTTAATTTATGGTTCAGAAACGCCTGCGGCGTTTCCGAACCATTTTTTTGTCAGCTGTACTATTTATATTTCATTTCCTACTTGAATTGTCGGATATTATGTGCTATACTACTGTTGCAAGAAAATATACCCCATGGGGGTTTATGAAAGGAGCGATTCCGATATGGAAGAGACCAAAGAGCACTGTTGCTGCTGCGTTAATACGCCGGAAGCGGACGCTGCGGCAGATACCGCTGTCCCCTGCTGCTGCCGCCACAAAGTGCGCAGCCCGGAGGAACACAAAGCTCTGCTCAACCGGCTGAACCGTATTGAAGGACAGGTGCGCGGCATCCGCGGGATGTTGGAAAAGGACGCCTACTGTGTGGACATTCTGGTACAGGTGGCCGCAGCCAATGCGGCGCTGAACAGCTTTTCCCGGGAATTGCTGGCACAGCACATCGGCAGCTGCGTGGCGGACGACCTGCGTTCCGGTAGCAACGAAAAGCTGGAGGAACTGCTCCGACTGCTGCCCAAACTGATGAAATGACCGCCCGCCGGGCAGACTGACCACAAGGAGAAACAACAATGGAACAATTCAACGTTACCGGCATGAGCTGCGCGGCCTGCTCTGCCCGGGTAGAAAAGGCCGTAAAGAGCGTGCCGGGCGTCACCGGCTGTTCGGTAAGCCTGCTGACCAACTCCATGGGCGTAGAAGGCACCGCTGAGGATGCCGCCATTATCCGTGCCGTAGAGCAGGCCGGTTACGGCGCAAGCCCCAAAAAAGCCGCCGCAGCGGCCAGCACCAGCGCAGAGCTGGATGCTCTAGCAGACCACGAAACACCCAAGCTGAAACGGCGGCTCATCGCCTCGCTGGGCTTTTTGCTGGTGCTGATGTACTTTTCCATGGGGCACATGATGTGGGGCTGGCCGCTACCCCGCTGGTTTGACGGCAACCACATTGCCATGGGACTGGTACAGCTGTTGCTGGCAGGCATCGTGATGGTGATCAACCAGAAGTTTTTCATCAATGGCTTCAAAGGGCTGGTACACCGCTCCCCCAACATGGATACGCTGGTGGCTATGGGCTCGATGGCAAGCTTTGTGTGGAGCACCTACGCCCTGTTTGCCATGACCGATGCGCAGCTGCACGGCAACGAAGAACTTGTCATGCACTACATGATGGAGTTCTATTTTGAGTCTGCCGCCATGATTTTGACCCTCATCACGGTGGGCAAAATGCTGGAGGCGCGCTCCAAGGGAAAGACCACCGATGCGCTCAAAAGCCTGATGAAGCTTGCCCCCAAGACCGCTGCCCTGCTGCGGGACGGCACCGAGGTGACCGTACCCATTGAGCAGGTACAGAAGGAGGACATCTTTGTGGTGCGCCCGGGCGAGAACATCCCGGTGGACGGCATTGTGCTGGAGGGCAGCAGTGCCGTGAACGAGAGCGCCCTGACCGGCGAGAGCATCCCGGTAGACAAGGCCGTGGGCGATAAGGTAAGCGCCGCCACCACCAATCAGTCCGGCTATCTGCAGTGCCGTGCTACCCGCGTGGGCGAGGACACCACGCTGGCGCAGATCATCCGCATGGTCAGCGATGCCGCTGCTACCAAGGCACCCATTGCAAAGATCGCAGATACCGTATCCGGCTTTTTCGTGCCTGCGGTCATCAGCATTGCAGTGGTCACCACCCTTGTTTGGCTGCTGCTGGGGCGGGATGTAGGCTACGCGCTGGCGCGGGGCATCTCGGTGCTGGTCATCAGCTGCCCCTGTGCGCTGGGTCTGGCAACGCCGGTAGCTATTATGGTGGGCAACGGCCTTGGTGCGAAGAACGGCATCCTATTCAAGACCGCTGCGGCGTTAGAAGAAGCCGGGCGCACCCGCATCGTAGCGCTGGACAAGACCGGCACTATCACCTGCGGCGAGCCTACCGTCACCGACCTTCTGCCCGCTGTGGGCGTGACCGAGACCGAGCTGCTCACGCTGGCAGCCGCGCTGGAAGGCCGCAGTGAGCACCCACTGGCGCGGGCAGTGCTGGCCTATGCGGAGGAAAAGCAGCTGGAGCTGCCCTCTGTTACCGATTTTACCGCCCTGCCGGGCAACGGCCTTACCGCCAAGCTGGAGGGCAAGGAGATCTTTGGCGGCAGCGCTGCATTTATTAGCACAAAGGTCGCTATCCCTGCTGCGCTGCAAACGCAGTCTGCCGCACTGGCTGCGCAGGGTAAGACGCCCCTGTTCTTTGGCGGCGCAGGTCGTCTGCTGGGCGTTATCGCGGTAGCTGATACCATCAAGGAGGATAGCCCGCAGGCCATCCGGGAGCTGCGGAATATGGGCATCCGCGTGGTGATGCTGACCGGCGACAACCAGCGCACCGCCGAGGCCATTGGCCGACAGGCCGGGGTGGACGAGGTGATTGCCGGGGTGCTGCCCGAGGGCAAGGAGGCCGTCATCCGGCAGCTGCAAAAGTACGGCAAGGTAGCCATGGTGGGCGACGGCATCAACGATGCCCCTGCCCTGACCCGCGCTGACACCGGCATTGCCATCGGTGCAGGCACGGACGTAGCCATTGATGCTGCGGACGTAGTACTGATGAACTCCAAGCTGTCGGACGTGCCCGCCGCCATCCGGCTGAGCCGCGCTTCCCTGCGCAACATCCACGAAAACCTGTTCTGGGCGTTTATCTATAACATCATCGGCATTCCGCTGGCAGCCGGTGTGTTCATTCCCTTGGGGCTGACGCTGAACCCCATGTTCGGCGCAGCTGCCATGAGCCTTTCCAGCTTCTGCGTGGTGAGCAACGCCTTGCGACTGAACCTGTTTGACCTGCACAGCGCAAAGCGTGACCACCCGCCCAAACACGTCCCTGCCCTGCCAGCTGCCCTTGTGCAGCCCGCAGCGGAGGAAGATACAACTCAAAAGGAGGAGACCGCTATGAAAAAGACCCTGACCGTAGAAGGCATGATGTGCCCCCACTGTGAAGCCCGCGTCAAGAAGGCGCTGGAAGCTCTGCCGCAGGTGGACGAGGCTGTTGTCAGCCACGAAGCCGGTACTGCCATCGTTACCCTGAACGCAGAGGTGGATGATGAAGTGCTGAAGAAAGCCGTGGAGGCACAGGATTACCCTGTTACCAGCATCCAGTAAAGGGTATCAGCCACCACAAAATGCAAGAGGCAGCTGCGCAAAAATCTGCGCAGCTGCCTCTTTTGTAGCGGGACGATTTGAATGCGCGCCGCGTTCGCTTTGCGCATCTTCAGAAGAAAGATTCTTTTTTATTTTAGAGCACCGGAGCGTCTGCGGACGCTCCGGTGCTCCATTTTTCCCCAAAAGCCGTTGCCGCAATTAGAACGCAAAAAGCCCGCTGCAAGGCGGAATATCCTTGTAGCGGGCAGAATAGATAACCGGGAAACCCTTATCAGACTTCGGTGTTGAAGTAGCGCTTCAGCAGGCCCTCGAAGCCACGGCCGTGACGGGCCTCATCCTTTGCCATCTCGTGGACGGTATCGTGGATGGCGTCCAGATTCAGTGCCTTAGCCTTCTTGGCCAGATCCATCTTACCGGCGCAGGCACCGCACTCGGCCTCGGCACGCATCATCAGGTTCTTCTTGGTGCTGTCGGTCACAACCTCGCCCAGCAGCTCTGCAAAGCGGGATGCGTGGTCAGCCTCTTCGTAAGCATAGCGCTTGTAGGCCTCGGCGATCTCGGGGTAGCCCTCACGCTCTGCCACGCGAGCCATGGCCAGATACATACCGACCTCGCTGCACTCACCCTCGAAGTTTGCGCGCAGACCATCAACGATCTCCTGCGGCACGCCCTCTGCCTTGCCGATGCCAACAACATGCTCGGTGACGTAGGTGTTGCCGGTCTTTTCCACAAAAGCGGAAGCGGGAGCCTTGCAAACGGGGCACTGAGCGGGGATCTCACCCTCAGCGATATAACCACAAACGGTGCAAACGTATTTCTTCATAAGAATTTACCTCCATTCGATCTGTTAAAAATGATACAGGACGGAAACCACCCGCCTGTTGCTTCTATGCTGGGCAGCCGCGCTGCCGGGTATAGAAAGAGCCATGGAAGGGGGCTTTGTGTACTTCCCTTTCCATGGCTCTATTATAGCGAATAATTCCTAGTTAGTCAAGTATATTTTTAAGAATTATTCCTATTTATTAAAATCTGGCAGGATGCCCAAATTTCCTTATAGAAAACTGGACGCATTCCCGAGGATCAGACCTGCAGGTTGCCGCTGGTAGCAGCATCAGAACCGGCGGTAGCGTCAAACTCGTAGTCGTTACCAGGCAGGATAGCGTTGAGCAGGATGCCTGCAATCGCAGCCACAGCCAGACCGGACAGGTTGATGGTGACGCTGCCAACGGTAAAGCCAACACCGCCCACAGAGTTGAAGCCCAGTGCGCACACCAGAATGACGGCGGCAACGATCAGGTTGCGGCTGTTGGTGAAGTCCACGCGGTTCTCCACCACGTTGCGCACACCGATAGCGGAGATCATTCCGTACAGCACAAAGCTGATACCGCCGATGATGCCGGTGGGGATGGTGTTGATGACGGCCTCAAACTTGGGGCTGAAGCTCAGGATGATAGCCAGCACAGCGGCAATGCGGATGACCAGCGGGTCGTAGATCTTGCTCAGTGCCAGCACGCCGGTGTTCTCGCCGTAGGTGGTGTTGGCGGGGCCGCCCAGCAGACCGGCCATGGTGGTAGCCAAACCATCGCCCATCAGGGTGCGGTTCAGGCCGGGGTCATTGATATAGTTGTGGCCAACGGTAGCACTGATAGCGGCGATGTCGCCAACGTGCTCCATCATGGTAGCCAGTGCGATGGGGATAATGGTGAACAGCGCACTGATGAACTCCGGGCTGCCGTCAATGGCGAACAGACCCATAGCCTCCTTGTGCAGGGGGATGCCCAGCCAAGCGGCCTCGGATATCTTCTGGAAGTCCACTGCGCCGGTGACCAGTGCCACTGCGTAGGAAACCAGCACGCCGATGAGGATGGGCAGGATCTTGACCATACCCTTGCCCCAGATGTTGCACACGATGACAGTGCCCAGTGCCACAAAGGCCAGCAGCCAGTTGGACTGGCAGTTGGTGATAGCAGAGGGGGCAAGGATCAGACCGATGGAGATGATGATGGGGCCGGTGACCACCGGCGGGAAGAACTTCATGATGCGGCGGATGCCAAAGGTGGAGATCAGCAGGCTGGCCACCAGATAGACCAAACCCGAGAATGCAATGGCAGCGCAGGCATAGGGCAGCATCTTGGTGTTGGCAACGGTCAGGTTGCCGTCGGCATCAGCCAGCATGGGAGCCACGATGGAGAAGCCGCCCAGATATGCAAAGGAAGAGCCGAGGAATGCCGGGACCTTCTTTTTGGTGATGAGGTGGAACAGCAGCGTGCCCAGACCGGCACACAGCAGAGTGGTGGAAACGCTCAGGCCAGTGAGCAGCGGCACCAGAACCGTTGCGCCAAACATGGCAAACATATGCTGCACACCCAGAATAAACATTCTGCCAGTGCCTAGCTTTTTGGCGTCGTATACGCCCTTGGAGTAATCGATCTTTTCGCTCATAGAAAACCTCCTATACTGTTATTCCCAAAAAAAGAGGCATTGCCGTTGAAACAGCAGTGCCTCTGAATTTCAGGAACAAGACCTCCACACAAAAATGGGAAAGAAGCAGCTATGCAGTCGCTCGCGCTTGAACATTGTGCTCCTCCCCTTCTTTTTGTGTTCTTTCCAACAACCGGAACCGCTCCGGCAAGGCAGCAGCAGCGCTGCGGCCTTTTTGATAAGTATAGCAGATTTTGGGCTTTCCAGCAAGGTGTTGACAGCTTTTTCTTACCTGTCACGCCGCGCTGCGGACTGCGGGGGTTGCGCTTTGGGGCGGAATGCCCTATAATAGAGCCTGTTCTTATTTCCTACTATCGTAATGTGTTGATATTACAGGAGGCTCTATGCTCTATCTGGATTACTCTGCCAACACCCCTGTGGACGAGGCAGTGCTGCAATGCTTCTGTGACGCCGAGCGGCGTCACCCGGGCAACGCCAACGCCCACCATCAGGCAGGCGCTACCGCAAAGGCTGCTATAAACGAGGCGACCCGCAGCATTGCCCGCTGTCTGGGCGCACCGCCTGCGGGCATCATCTATACCTCCGGTGCAAGCGAAGCCAACAACCTTGCCGTGAAGGGGCTGGCAGCGCTGGGAGGTGCGGCAGGCAGGCACATCCTCTCTACTCCGCTGGAGCATTCGTCCGTCAGCGGCAGTCTGGAGGCGCTGCAAAAGCAGGGGTACGAGGTGGAGCTGCTGGACATCCTGCCGGACGGCACAGTAGACCTTGCAGACCTGAAAAAGCGGCTGCGCCCGGACACCGTTCTGGTTGCTGTGACTGCCGTGGACAGCGAGTTGGGTGTAGTGCAGCCCATTGCAGAGATTGCAGAGATTTTAAAGGCATACCCCAACTGCCATTTCCATGTGGACGCCACGCAGGCTGTGGGGAAAATTCCTGTGCAGTTTGAGGGCATGGACACCATGAGCCTGACAGCCCATAAGTTTTACGGGCTCAACGGCATCGGGGTACTGGTAAAACGGCTGGGGCTGGCATTGCCGCCCCTCATTCACGGTGGAGAGAGCACTACCCCCTACCGCAGCGGCACGCCTACCGTAGCCCTTGCCTGCTCGCTGGCGCTGGCCTTGGAAAAGGCAACTGCGGAGCTGCCCGCCCGCGCCGCAACTGTGCGCAGCCTGAACGACCGACTGCGCACAGAACTTTCCCGCTATCCAAAAGTGCGCATCAACAGCCCGGCAAACGCTGTGCCGCATATCCTGAACCTGAGCGTACAAGGTATAAAGGGTACCGTGTTCCAGCGGGAGCTGGACGCACGCGGGGTGTGCGTCTCGGTCAAATCCGCCTGTTCGTCCGATGGGTTGCCTTCCCGCGCAGTGCTTGCAGTCAGTCAAGACCGGCGCAACGCCCTTTCCTCTTGGCGCATCAGCCTGAGCCACCTTACCACAGAAGAGGAAGCGACCGCCTTTCTGCACGCCTTTGCAGACTGCTATAACACCCTGACCCAGTAAAGGAGCTGTGAAACAAAGCCGTTTGCAGCTGCCATAAACAAACAAAAAGACCTTCCCGCTCTCCGGAACGGGAAGGTCTTTATAAATTGCTAATTAGCCTTGGAACTTACGTTCAAGGACAAAATCACTCAATGATCTTGCCAACAACGCCGGAACCAACGGTACGGCCACCCTCACGGATAGCGAAACGCAGGCCCTCTTCCATAGCAACAGGGGTCAGCAGCTCAACGTGCATCATGACGTTATCGCCGGGCATGCACATCTCGGTGCCTTCGGGCAGAGTGATGATACCGGTCACGTCGGTGGTGCGGAAGTAGAACTGAGGACGATAGTTGGAGAAGAACGGGGTGTGACGGCCGCCTTCGTCCTTGGTCAGAACGTAGACCTGAGACTCGAAGACCTTGTGGGGATGGACAGAACCGGGCTTAGCCAGAACCTGGCCACGCTCGATCTGGGTACGATCAACACCACGCAGCAGAGCGCCGATGTTATCGCCAGCCTCAGCGAAGTCCAGAGACTTACGGAACATCTCCAGACCGGTGATGGTGGTGTTCAGACGGTCGGGCTTAATGCCGACGATCTCCATAGCGTCGCCAACCTTGGCCATACCACGCTCAACACGACCGGTAGCAACGGTACCACGGCCAGAAATGGTCATGACATCCTCGATGGGCATCAGGAAGGGCTTGTCCTCCTCACGATCGGGGTTGGGGATATAGGTATCGACAGCGTTCATCAGCTCCTTGATGCACTCGTAAGCGGGATCGTCGGGATCGTTGGGAGCCTCCAGAGCCTTCAGAGCGGAACCACGAATGATCGGGGTGTCGTCGCCCGGGAAGTCGTACTCGCTCAGCAGCTCACGGATCTCCATCTCGACCAGATCCAGCAGCTCCTCGTCGTCGACCATATCGCACTTGTTCATGAAGACAACGATATAGGGCACGCCGACCTGACGAGCCAGCAGGATGTGCTCACGGGTCTGGGGCATGGGACCATCGGTAGCAGCAACGACCAGAATAGCGCCGTCCATCTGAGCAGCACCGGTGATCATGTTCTTAACGTAGTCAGCATGGCCCGGGCAGTCAACGTGAGCGTAGTGACGAGCGTCGGTCTGATACTCAACGTGAGCGGAGTTGATCGTGATACCACGAGCGCGCTCCTCAGGAGCCTTATCGATGTTAGCGTAGTCCATGAACTCTGCATCACCCTTCAGAGCCAGGTACTTGGTGATAGCAGCGGTCAGAGTGGTCTTGCCGTGGTCAACGTGACCGATGGTGCCGATGTTAACATGCGGCTTAGAACGGTCGAACTTTGCCTTTTCAGCCATTGGAATATCCTCCCTTAATTTAGGTTTTGATATTGGTTACAACAACCCTGCAAAATGCAGACATTGCACTGCAAGGCTATTCTACTAAATTTGCCCTGTAAAATCAAGTGCTTTTACAGGAAATTTTGCCGGAGTTACACTACCCCGGCAAAATTCATTTTAAATTTAAGGCGATCAAGCCTTGGTGCGGCCAGCAATGATCTGGTCAGCAATGTTCTTGGGCACCGGCTCGTAGTGAGACGGCTCCATGACATACTGGCCACGGCCCTGAGTCTTGGAACGCAGGTCGGTAGCGTAGCCGAACATCTGAGCCAGAGGCACAAATGCGTTGACACGCTGGGTACCAGCCATAGCTTCCATGCCCTGGATCTGACCACGGCGAGCGTTCAGGTCGCCGATAACATCGCCCAGATACTCATCGGGAACGATAACAGCAACCTTCATGATGGGCTCGGTGATGATAGGATCAGCCTTGCGCATAGCATCCTTGAATGCCATAGAACCAGCGATGGAGAAGGCCATTTCAGAGGAGTCGACCTCATGATAAGAACCATCCCACAGGGTGACCTTGACATCAACAACAGGATAGCCAGCCAGAACGCCGGACTTCATAGCACCCTGGATACCGTTGTCGATAGCCGGGATGTATTCCTTCGGGATAGCGCCGCCAACGATGGCGTTGACGAACTCGTAACCCTTGCCGGGCTCGTTGGGCTCGATCTTGATCTTAACGTGACCGTACTGGCCCTTACCACCGGACTGACGTGCGTACTTGGTCTCCTGGTTGGCCTCCTTGCGGATGGTCTCACGGTAAGCAACCTGGGGTGCGCCCACGTTAGCTTCGACCTTGAACTCACGCAGCAGACGGTCAACGATGATCTCCAGGTGCAGCTCGCCCATACCAGCAATAATGGTCTGGCCGGTCTCTTCATCGGTGTAGGTCTTGAAGGTCGGGTCCTCTTCGGCCAGCTTTGCCAGCGCGATGCCCATCTTCTCGTTGCCGGCCTTGGTCTTGGGCTCGATTGCAACGCGGATAACGGGCTCGGGGAACTTCATGGACTCCAGAATGATGGGATGATTCTCATCACACAGAGTATCACCAGTGGTGGTGTTCTTCAGACCGACAACAGCAGCAATATCACCTGCATAGCAGCAGTCGATATCCTTGCGGTGGTTGGAGTGCATCTGCAGGATGCGGCCCATACGCTCCTTGCTGTCCTTCACGGAGTTGTAGACAGTAGTACCTGCCTCGACCTTACCGGAGTAGACACGGAAGTATGCCAGCTTACCAACGAACGGGTCGGTAGCGATCTTGAAGGCCAGAGCTGCGAAGGGAGCGTCGTCGGAAGACGGACGGGTCTCCTGCTCTTCGGTCTCAGGATTCACACCCTTGATGTCCTCAACATCGGTAGGAGCGGGCATATAGTCAACGATAGCGTCCAGCAGCTTCTGCACACCGCGGTTCTTGTAGGAAGAGCCGCAGACAACGGGAACCAGAGTATTTGCAATGGTTTCCTTGCGGATAGCCTTCTTCAGTTCCTCGCGGGTGATTTCCTCGCCCTCAAGGTACTTCTCCATCAACTCTTCGTCGTTCTCGGCAACAGCCTCGACCAGAATGTTACGGTACTCTTCAGCCTGCTCGACCATATCCTCGGGGATGGGCTCGGTACGCATATCGTTGCCCATGTCGTCGTAGTAGACCTCAGCGTTCATATCGACCAAGTCAACGATACCGCGGAAGGTATCCTCCTGACCGATAGGCAGCTGGATGGCCACGCCGTTGGCGTGCAGACGATCATGCAGCATCTTGATGCAGCGGAAGAAGTCAGCACCCATGGTGTCCATCTTGTTGACGTACACCATACGGGGGACTTTGTATTCATCAGCCTGACGCCAGACGGTCTCAGACTGCGGCTCGACACCGCCCTTGGCAGCCAGAACGGTCACAGAACCGTCCAGCACGCGCAGGGAACGCTGGACCTCAACAGTGAAGTCCACGTGGCCCGGGGTGTCGATGATGTTGATACGGTGACGGTTCTTCTTGAATGCGACCGGATCCTTCTGAGTCTCAGAGTGGCTCCAGTAGCAGGTGGTAGCAGCGGAAGTGATGGTGATACCACGCTCCTGCTCCTGAACCATCCAGTCCATGGTAGCGCCGCCGTCGTGAACCTCGCCGATCTTGTGGTTGATGCCGGTGTAGTACAGAATACGCTCGGTAGTGGTGGTCTTACCAGCATCGATGTGGGCCATAATGCCGATATTTCTCGTCATCTGAAGAGAAACTTCTCTGGGTGTAGCCATGAAATTAACCTCCTACAGAACAGATCAATAACGGAAATGTGCGAAAGCCTTGTTAGCTTCTGCCATCTTGTGAGTGTCCTCACGCTTCTTCACAGCGTTACCAGTGTTGTTGGCAGCATCCATGATCTCAGCAGCCAGACGCTGTGCCATGGTCTTCTCACCACGGGTGCGGCTGTAGGCAGTCAGCCAGCGCAGACCCAGAGTCTCGCGGCGAGCGGGGCTGACCTCCAGGGGAACCTGGTAGTTAGCGCCACCAACACGGCGGGTCTTGCACTCGAGGCTGGGCATGATGTTCTCCATCGCCTTCTCGAAAGTCTCCAGAGGATCGTTGCCGGTCTTTTCCTGAATCATGGAGAAAGCCTCGTAAACGATCTTCTGAGCGACGCCCTTCTTGCCATCCAGCATGACGCTGTTGACCAGGCGGGTGACCATCTTGGAATTGTAAATAGGATCAGCTAAGACATCGCGCTTAGCAATGTTACCTCTTCTAGGCATCTTTCTTCCCTCCTTCACAGAATGATATCATCGGTACTCGAAAGTAATAAAACTCCCGTTGTGTCACAAAGAGCTGACCTTACATAAACCGTTACCCTCCGCTTTTAAGCGGACTTGTTATTTATATAAAGGAAAGCCGTTTATGGCGGTTGTCCTCAATTACTTCTTTGCAGCACCGGCCTTAGGACGCTTTGCGCCGTACTTGGAGCGGGCCTGATTACGGCCTGCCACACCCTGAGTATCCAGGGTACCACGGATGATGTGGTAACGCACACCGGGCAGGTCCTTAACACGACCGCCACGGATCAGCACGACGGAGTGCTCCTGCAGGTTATGGCCGATACCGGGAATGTAAGAGGTGACCTCGATACCATTCGTGAGGCGGACACGAGCAACCTTACGCAGAGCAGAGTTAGGCTTCTTGGGGGTCATGGTACGAACTGCAGTGCAGACACCACGCTTCTGGGGGCTGCTCAGATCAGAGTACTGCTTCTTCTGAGAGTTATAAGTCTTCTGCAGAGCGGGAGCGGTGCTCTTGGTAGTCAGGACCTCACGGCCTTTGCGTACAAGCTGGTTAAAAGTAGGCATTTTGTTTCTCCTTTCTTAATGATGAACATCGGAAGATTTTCCGACTTTTTTGCCGCACTATCCCCATGAGGGACGCGCAACAGTTATATAATACCCGCTTTGCGGCCGGATGTCAACAGTTTTTGCAAATTTTTTTGTATTTATTCCAGATTTTTTCTTTCAGACAGTTTTTGGCAGAAAAAGTGCCTTTTCCATCCCCTGCTGCGCTGCCTTTGGCACGCAAAAACCGCCCCGCAGGCTTTCGCCCACGGAGCGGTTTTGTTTAACGGATCAGATCCTGACAGATGCCGCGCTTACTGTGCGGAGGCAGCCAGCTCGGCTGCGATCTCGGCATCGCGCTCAGCCTCACGGTTCTTCAGATCCTCACGCACCTCCGGCAGACCGGTACCGGCGGGGATCAGCTTACCGATGATGACGTTCTCCTTCAGACCGGACAGCGGGTCGACCTTACCCTTGATGGCGGCCTCGGTCAACACGCGGGTGGTCTCCTGGAAGGATGCAGCGGACAGGAAGGAGTCGTTGGCCAGAGCAGCCTTGGTGATGCCCAGCAGCACCTGCTGGTACTCCACCAGCTTCAGACCCTCTTCGCCTGCATCAATGCGCTTCTGCAGATCGGCATTGATGTTCTCCACCTCCAGACGGCTTGCCAGAGCACCGCCGATCAGGTTGGAGGAGCCGGAGTCGGTCACGCGCACCTTGCGGCACATCTGACGGACGATGACCTCGATATGCTTATCGTTGATCTCAACGCCCTGCAGACGGTAGACCTTCTGGACCTCGTTGATCAGGTAGTTCTGCACGTCCTCCAGACCCTTGATGGCCAGAATATCCTGCGGGTACAGCACGCCCTCGCGGGTGATGATGTCGCCCTTCTCCACACGGTCGCCGGGCATCACGCGGGAATGCTGGGTGAACGGGATGGAGTAGCTCTTGACTTCCTCTGCACCGTTCTCGTCCTTGCCGGTGACCTTGATGACCACGTTCTTCTTGGTGTCGTCCTGAGAGACCACACCGGAGATCTCGCTCATGATGGCCATGCTCTTGGGACGGCGGCTCTCGAACAGCTCCTCAACACGGGGCAGACCCTGTGTAATATCCTCGGCAGATGCGATACCGCCGGTATGGAAGGTACGCATGGTCAGCTGAGTACCGGGCTCGCCGATGGACTCTGCAGCGATAACGCCGACAGACTCGCCCAGACGGACCGGCTCGCCGTTGGCCATATCGGAACCGTAGCAGCGTGCGCAGACGCCGGTCTTTGCACGGCAGGTCAGCAGGCTGCGGATCTTCAGGCGGGTGATGCCTGCGGCCTCGATTTCGTTGGCGTCGTACAGGTCGATCATCTTGCCTTCGGGCACGATGACCTTGCCGGTGATGGGGTTGACCACATCGCCCACGGCAAAACGGCCGATCAGACGCTCGCGGAAGCTCTCGATCTTCTCCTTGCCCTCGTGGATCTCAGAGACCCACAGGCCATCGGTGGTGCCGCAGTCGATCTCGCGGACGATGACGTCCTGAGAAACATCGACCATGCGGCGGGTCAGGTAACCGGAGTCAGCGGTACGCAGAGCGGTATCAGCCAGACCCTTACGAGCACCACGGGCAGAAACGAAATATTCCAGAATGTTCAGACCTTCGCGGTAGTTTGCACGAATGGGCATCTCGATGGTGTGACCGGCGGTGTTTGCCAGCAGGCCGCGCATACCAGCCAGCTGCTTGATCTGGTTCATAGAACCACGAGCACCGGAGTCTGCCATCATATAGATCTCGTTGTCCTTGGGCAGGTTGTCTGCCAGAGCCTTAGAGACCTTATCGGTGGTCTTCTGCCAGATATCGATGGTCTTGTTGTAACGCTCGTTATCCGAGATCAGACCACGGTTGAACAGCTTGCCGACCTTGGCGATCTCCTTATCGGCCTCGGCGATCAGCTCCTGCTTCTGGGGCGGGATCACAGCGTCGCACACAGCCACGGAGATAGCGGACAGGGTGGAGTACTTATAGCCCTGTGCCTTGATGGCATCCAGCATCTTAGCACACTTGCGGGTGCCGTTGCGGGTCATGCAGCGGGAGATGATCTCGGGCAGGGTCTTTTTGGTCACGCGGAAGCTGACCTCGTACTCCAGCCAGTGCTCGGGATCGGTACGATCCACATAGCCCAGGTTCTGGGGAATGGGATTGTTGAAGATGATGCGGCCGGCGGTGGCATCCACCAGACCGGTGCGCTCCACGCCGTCAATGGTCATGGTGCGGCGCACCTTGATGGGTGCGTGCAGGGTGACGACGTGCTCAGCGTAAGCCATCAGAGCCTCGTTCTCATCGCGGAACACCTTGCCTGCGCCCTCTTCGTTCTCACGAACGGTGGTCAGGTAGTAGCTGCCCAGGATCATATCCTGCGTAGGCACGGTAACAGGTGCGCCGTCAGAGGGCTTCAGCAGGTTGCCGGAAGCCAGCATCAGCATCTTGGCCTCACGGCAGGCATCCTCGCCCAGGGGCAGATGGACTGCCATCTGGTCGCCGTCGAAGTCGGCGTTGAATGCGGTACAGGCCAGCGGGTGCAGCTTGACGGCACGGCCTTCCACCAGCACGGGGTTGAAGGCCTGAATGCCCAGACGGTGCAGGGTAGGTGCACGGTTCAGCAGCACGGGGTGACCCTTGATAACGGTCTCGAGGCTGTCCCAGACTTCGGGCTTTGCACGCTCGACCATCTTGCGGGCGGACTTGATGTTGTTGGCAATGCCCTTCTCCACCAGATCCTTCATGACAAAGGGCTTGAACAGCTCCAGAGCCATCTCCTTGGGCAGACCGCACTGATCCATCTTCAGCTCAGGGCCGACGACGATAACGGAACGGCCGGAGTAGTCAACACGCTTGCCCAGCAGGTTCTGACGGAAGCGGCCCTGCTTGCCCTTCAGCAGATCGGAAAGGCTCTTCAGTGCACGGTTGTTGGGGCCGGTGACCGGACGGCCGCGGCGGCCGTTGTCGATCAGGCTGTCCACAGCCTCCTGCAGCATCCGCTTCTCGTTGCGCACGATGATGTCGGGAGCGCCCAGCTCCAGCAGGCGGCGCAGACGGTTGTTGCGGTTGATGACGCGGCGGTACAGGTCGTTCAGGTCGGAGGTGGCGAAACGGCCGCCGTCCAGCTGGACCATGGGTCGCAGGTCAGGCGGCAGCACGGGCAGCACGTCCATGACCATCCACTCGGGGCGGTTGCCGGAAATGCGGAATGCCTCGACCACTTCCAGACGCTTCAGGATGCGCACGCGCTTCTGGCCGGAGGACTTCTCCACCTCGGCGGTCAGCTCAGCGCTCAGCTGATCCAGATCGATCTCCTTCAGCAGGGTCTGGACAGCCTCGGCGCCCATGGCAGCCTCGAACTCGTCGCCGTAGCGCTCGCACATTTCGCGGTATTCCTTCTCGGTCAGCAGCTGCTTCTTGTCCAGCGGGGTCAGACCGGGATCGGTGACAATATAGCTTGCAAAGTACAGCACCTTTTCCAGCAGGCGGGGGCTGATGTCCAGCATCAGGCCGATGCGGCTGGGGATGCCCTTGAAGTACCAGATGTGGCTCACAGGAGCGGCCAGCTCGATGTGGCCCATACGCTCACGGCGGACCTTGGCCTTGGTCACCTCGACGCCGCAGCGGTCGCAGATCTTGCCCTTATAACGGATGCGCTTATACTTGCCGCAGTGGCACTCCCAGTCCTTGGTAGGTCCAAAAATGCGCTCGCAGTACAGGCCGTCGCGCTCCGGCTTCAGGGTGCGGTAGTTGATGGTCTCCGGCTTCTTCACCTCACCGTAGCTCCACTTGCGGATCTGCTCAGGAGAGGCAAGGCCGATTTTAATGGAATCGAAAACGTTGTTTTCCATGAAACGAACCCTTTCTTAATCTCTAGTTGTTTCGATGATACAGGCGGCTTTTCTGTTACAGGATCACAGGCGCTTCTCCCCTGCCGCAGCACGCGGCCAAGGGGGAAGGCTGTGTTGTGTATCCAGATCAGAAATCTACTTCGTCAGAAGCAGCCGGAGCCTCGGCACCGGAGTTATCGTCCTCCAGCACAGAAGGATCATCGAAACCTGCATCGGCGTCCTTGATGTTGTAATCAGTCAGTTCGCTCTCCTGCACCACAGTCTCGGTACCGGCAACGTCACGCATATCAAAGCCGGTCTCTTCGTCGTCGAAGTTCTGGCGCATATCGATCTCGTTGCCGTCCTTATCCTGCACGATCACGTCCATACCCAGAGACTGCAGTTCCTTCAGCATAACGCGGAAGGACTCGGGGATGCCGGGCTGCGGGATGGGCTCGCCCTTGACGATGGCCTCGTAGGTCTTGACACGGCCCTCGACGTCATCGGACTTGACGGTCAGGATCTCCTGCAGGGTGTAAGCAGCACCGTAAGCTTCCAGAGCCCAGACCTCCATCTCGCCGAAGCGCTGGCCGCCGAACTGGGCCTTGCCGCCCAGAGGCTGCTGAGTGACCAGAGAGTAGGGGCCGGTGGAACGGGCGTGGATCTTATCGTCGACCAGGTGATGCAGCTTGAGGTAGTACATATAACCAACGGTAACGCGGTTATCAAACTTTTCACCGGTACGGCCATCGTAAACGGTGGTCTTGCCGTCACGATCCAGCTCGATCTTGGAGAAGTCGATGATGTGGCCCTTCTCGCCCATGATCTTGGGGAGCTTGGTGGGATATGCAGGAGCATTCTCGCCGTGCCACATCTCGCGGGCGGTATCAAAGGTATCGCCGATGTCGTTCTCGCGGGCAGAGTCAAAGACGGGGGTCATGACCTTGATGCCGCAGGCCTTGGCAGCGTAGCCGAGGTTGACTTCCAGCACCTGACCGATGTTCATACGGGAAGGCACGCCCAGCGGGTTCAACACGATGTCCAGCGGAGTGCCGTCGGGCAGGTAGGGCATATCCTCCTGCGGCAGGATGCGGGAAACGACAC